>Ga0334901_1003849_pt1 | contig 10791 bp, 6 predicted proteins | sample GraSluR3_MG_3_FD_207216 | JGI IMG/M metagenome (GOLD analysis project Ga0334901, IMG submission 207216) | Sludge microbial communities from methane-producing bioreactor in Wageningen University, Netherlands - Granular Sludge_15_08-R3 | ecosystem: Engineered > Bioreactor > Anaerobic > Unclassified...
TCAGTATCCTTGAGTATTTTTCAATGCATTGGAAGCAATTTTGATTTTAAACCCCCAATTTTCAAGGAATTTTATTCCTCTTTCAAACTGGTTCTTTAGCTTTTCTGTTACTGGTGCTGAAGGACTTATAATACCAATTGTATCACCTAATTTAAGTTTTTTAGAAATCATTGTTGTTATATTTTATAAACAAAAGTGTAAGAAAGGGGTTTGAAAATAGTTAAAGTTTTTTTGAATTTCACCTAACGTTCCGCACTGGTCCGACGTACTTTGTATGTAGGACAGTGCGTGTTGTGTGTCCCGAAGGGTCGAAGCGAAGCGGAGAAGTCATTTTTTCTTTATTATTTATTGCAGAGAGATTTTTATTATTTTTTTCGATTTTTTCCAAGAGGGGTTAGGGGTGAATTGGAAAAATCGAAATTATTAAATGTTGTATTTTTTTTCTCTTTGTTTAAATGCTTGTTTACCTCACTCCAATATTATACATATTTGATCTTGAATATCTTTGTTTTCAAGAGATCAAGAAATATAAGATAAGCTTTCGTCTTCATTTTTTGCTATTATTACCTGTTCTGCATCTGAATTTATAACAAGATTTGCATTATGAGTAACAATTATAATTTGTCTGTACTTTTTTAATTCTTTGAAAATATCAACTAACTCATCCATTATAAATTTATTATCTAAATCGTCTTCAGGTTGATCGAATATTATAGGTTTATCAAAAGCACTATTTGCTAAATGTATTCTTAAATAAGCAGTTCCTTTTTGTCATGCAGATAATTTGGCTAATTCTTTATTGTCATACTTTATTTCAGCAACAGTTTTCAGATATTGAGATCTTTTATCAGTAGAAAAAAATAATTCGAGAAAACTTTGCTGTTTATGATTCATAGAATCAAATTTTTTATTAAATTCGTTTTTAATATATTCAATCCAAGAATCTAAATCTTTAATTCAAAAGTCTTCTTCTAGTTTTTCTCTTTTATGAGTTCATTGATGTATTGAATCCCATAATAATTCGTAGAATTTTTCCTTATTAAAACAAATTTTTCCAGAAACACTAATTTTATCTTCATTTAATAAAATCTTTTTTATAAGTTCTTTTCTTTCTGGTGTATGATTATCTAGAAACTTATTTCGTTTTTCATCTATTTGTTCTTTTTGTCTTTCGTAATCTTTCTTTATTTCTTCTCATATTTCAGATCTTTGTTTTTTTAAGTCATTGATTTTGTCTTCCTTAGTTTTTACTATTTCAATGTTTTTTTCTGCTTCGTCTATGATATTTTGATATTTTGTTGTGTTTTCTAAAAGACTTGTTAAATCTCATGAAATTCAATCTGTGGACAATTCTTGTTTAATTAATTCATTTTTTGCTTCTTTTGCTACTATTTCTTCTTCGTTTTTTGCTTTTATTTCTTCTAGTTTTTTCTTATATTCACTTAAATCTGGTTCTTGGAATAAGTTGTCTTTATCTATTTCTTTTATCTCATTAACAAATGCTTCTATTTTAGAAAGTATTTGTTTTGCTTGAAATATAACTTTTTTATGGTTAGAAATTTCTTTTAAATTTTTGTTATATTCTTCAATCCTATCTTTGTTTTTAGAGTTTTTAAGATTTTCTAAAAGAGCAGAATTTTTTCTAATTAGTTCTTTTTGAAAAGTCTCTGAATTTATGAATTGTCAAAATTCGTCTTTTTGTTCTTTCCATCTTTTTATATCTTCGATTTTATCATTTATGTCATTTATTTTCTCACTTAATGTCCTTGAAAAATAAGCATCTTCTATGTTTAACATAGATTTTAATCTATCTGAAAGCTCTCAACCAGTTTCTTTTTTAAGTTTTCATTGCTCTATAAATATAAAATCTAATTCATTATTGTTTTTTCATGCTGAAGTAAATTTTTTCTTGTCTTCGTCTGTAATATTTAGATCATTAATTTTATAATATTCAATTTCGAAATTATCATCTGCTGTAAAATTTAATTCTCATTTTTCGGTGTCTCTTTCTCTGGTTTTTCAAAAACTATTTCATAGATAATTAATAAGCGTACTTTTTCATTCTCATCTTCATCAAATTATTGTAACTAAGTTTTTATTTAAAAGTATTTCTGTCTTTTTTATTTTCAATAAATCTCAATCATATATGGCTATATCTTCTTTTATGTTAACGGATTCAAAAAATGATTTATTTTTTTCATAATTTGGGTCTAATTTTTGTATTTTAATTCTGTCTTCTGGTTCGTAAACAATCTGTTTTAATCCTTCGAAAGTTGGATCAGCTTTTATCCAACAAAATTTTTCAATAGGATTTGAATTTTCATCTTTTAACTTTCCAATAGAATCAGTATGAGAATGGGAATCGCTTCATTTTATACAAGGTTTTTTATATTCGAACCATTCTTCAAATTGATCTTTAGTGAATTTTGGACTTCCATCCGTTTTTATAGGAGATTTCCAAAGAAAAAAATCTATTTGATTTTGATTTGAAGAACCAAGAATATGAGATTTTTTTATAAATTCTTCTTTTATCCAACCATCAGAATTTGGATCAATATCTCCAATCCCTCCATATTCATCATAAGGAAGCCAAATTAAATAATTATCTTGAAATTTTTTATCTGATTGTAATTTTTTTAAAGTATCACTAAATGAGACTTTTTTATCCTTTAATTTTATTTTATCTCCATAATCAGAGCCAATAATACTTCCTCCAGACTCTAAAGATTTTATGAAACTTTCAAGGTCATCAATATTTAATTTGTCATTGAAAATAATATGAAAATTAAAATGAGTAGCTCCATTTGTGGTTGTATTTCTGTTTTGTAATGAGTCAGTCATTCTCATTTCAACAATTGGAAGAATTTTCTTTTCTCCAATATTTAAGGTGTTATTTACAATTTCTTCTTTAATTTTTTTATAACCAGATACTGAAAAATAATCGTTAATACCAATAACTGCACAATCAGCACTTTGTAATTGTATTTTAAATTCTTCCCAAGTTCCACTAAATCCATTAGATTCTGGAGTATGCACATGTAAATCCCATTTTCTCCAAATTGATCATCTTTTATCGTTCATGTTTTGTTAAAATCTTTTAAATTAAAAGGATACTATTAATTTGTAGATTTCTAGAAATTTTCTCTTATAATATTATAAACCTAATCTTTTTTTGCTTGCTTCGAAGTATTTTTTGTCTTTTTCAATTCAAATAAAATTGCGTCCATATTTTTGTGCCACAAAAGCTGTTGTTCAGCTACCCAAAAATGGATCCAGAACAATATCTCATTTGTTTGAACTTGCTAAAATAATTCTTTTTAACATTTCTTCTGGTTTTTGTGTTGGATGAATTGATTTTCCATCCTTATCTTTCAATCTTTCTTTCCCTTGAACTAGAGGCATTTCCCATAAATCTCTCATTTGTTTTAGGTTTCAATCTTTTTGCTTTTCAGGGTTTATTTTTTTAATTTCTTCATAGTTAAATTTCCATCAACTACCTTTTACTGCCCAAATTACAAATTCTGTTGAATGAGTAAAAACCCTTCTTGTCATATTTGGCATCGCATTTGTTTTATACCAAGTAATGATATTGTTGATTTTATAATCCAATTGCTTCAAAACAATCATTACCTCTCAAATATTATGATAACTACAAGCAATATAAATAGATCCATTGTTTTTTAATGCTTTATGACAACCAGCAATCCATTTTCTTGTAAATTGCATATATTCTGGAGCTGTCATTTTGTCTCGTTCTTCATTTACCATAAATCGATCTCAACCTGTTTTATTTCCTTTCCAATGAAGACCATTTCAAGAAAGATTATATGGAGGGTCAGCAAAAACAAGGTCGATTGAATTAGCTTCAATTTTTTTATTTAATATTTCTATACAATCTCAGTTATAAATTACGTTTTTTTTCATAAATTGTTGATATATTATTTAAAATTTTCCTGCCAATTATTGATTATGTTTGGAATGTTAGTTAATCGCTCATTAGAATCTGCGAAACTATTTGATGTATTTATGATTTCATCGTATAAATTGGCGATTTCTTGGTGTTTCAAGAATTTTCATGATTTTTTGATTTCTACTAGAATTCTTAAAAGTTGAGCAAAATCGTTAATGGTTAATGGAATAATATTCTGTTTTTTCCCTTCATATCACATTTTTAAGGACATCCAAAATGTATTTAATGTATCTCTGTGAATTGTAGGTGCTATAAATAAGCAATATGCTTCTTTGTCATCATTTTTGTTTTCAAAATCTCTTAAATGTCTCATTACGGGTTGTCCTTCATTGTATCGTTGATCACGACCATTTAACATAGTTACTTCACAAATAGCGTTAAAATTCTCATAATAGCATTCAATATCAGGTGTGTTTGCTGGTGCTGTAAAAGTAGGTTCATTATCATCTCCTACAGGATAGTTTGGCTTTATTCCTAATGCATCGTTTAGTGCGTTTAAACCAAGTGATGAAAATTTTTCTAATAAAACAGGTCTGTTTTCTAAGGTTCTATCAATACGAGATAGTCTATCTAAATTTTCAATGTAATTATTTATTTGTTCTGTATCTTGTGATTTTTTGTGATTTTCTTGGTTTTGAAGGTACTTTCTATAATCTCTTAATTCTGAAATATAATTTTTTAATTGTTCATCATTGAAATTTTGATATTCAAGTATTTCTTTTGCTGAAATATCAAGCTCTGATTCATAGTTTTTTATATCTTCAACGATTTTTGAAATTATTTTTATATATTCCTCTTTGGTTTCCCAAGGTAATATTGGTTTTGAAATATCAGCCATATAATCTAGATATTCTTCTTGATTTTCAAAATCTTTTGCTTGTGCATTATCAAATTTTAATAAATTTTGTATTTCAATTTGTCTTCTTGGTTCTAAATCAACATAAAAACCACCTCAACGGATATGGATAAAACGTGTTAAACGGAAATATCTTATAGCATTATCTCAATAATCTTTCAAATTGCTTAATAATTTTTCTATTTCAGCTTTGTCAGTACATTCTAAGAACTCTTTGGCAAATTTTTCTTTGTGTTGTTCAAAAATCTCTTTTTGTTCCTTCTTACCTTTATCTTTTTGTTGTTTTCTTAATTCTATAATTTGTTCCGCATAATCTTCTATATTTTTAAAATTTACAAGAGTTGGTCCAAAAAGAGAAAATTCTTGTTTGCTTAATCATTTGTCCTTTTCTCATATCTCAATAGATTTTTTGTTTACTTTTTCTATTAAATGTAATACTCCGATAAAAGGATTTATATTATATCAATCTTCTGCTTTATAATCATTACTATCAGGGTTAGGTATTTGCCATTTAAGAAAAAATCTAAAATATACATCTCCAATATCTGCTTTTCATTCTAAAAAAGCATTCCCCAATTCGGTTATTTTTACTCATCCCATAGTTTTTTTTGCTATAGCTAGTCACATCTTGGTTAATGGAGCGACAGAAGTTCTTCATCTTAGTCCTTTATCGTTTCTTAATTCTTTTGATCTGCTTAGCATATGTTGAAAAATTTCCTTAGCTTGAGTAAGACTCATTTTGTCTTCTACTGTTTCGTAATAATTCAATTGTGTGTAGTTTAAACCTGTGGGTTTATAAAGTCTGTTTTGTATTAATAAAGTTTGAAATTTCTCTTGTCATTGTTCATCAAAAGCCTCTCCTTCAATTTCTTTTAGGACTCTTAAAAATGGCAGTATTCTTTCAGGATTTCTTACAGTCGTAGATAATGACCAAGGTTTTTTCATGCTTATTTTGTTACTTTGCAATAAAAAATTCTTTCAGCGTTTCAATCTCAATTACTTTTACCGGTAGAAAATGCTTTATAATCGCTTTCAAAAATTTCAACATCTCATCTATTTTTTAATATTCTAATAATGTCTTCGTCTTTGATTCTAGCATTTGAACGATCATCCTTTGAAATTCATGTATTATTGTATGATAAAAGAATATGTTTACAATTAGCATTTCTAATTAAATCTTCAAAGGCTTGAGTTGCATTTTTTAAACAATAAGCACTTTTTATGTGTGAACGATCCATCTTTTTTGCTACTCATATTACATTTGGTTTTTTTCGTTCAGAAAGATTTTCTAATAAATGATAAGCATCTCCATACTGTCTTGAATTATATGGAGGATCAATATATAAAACATCACAAGAAATTTTGCGTATTAATAGATTCGCATCTTCTTTATAAATATTGTTTTTAATGTTATTATTATAGTTTATTTCTGGAATTTGAAGTTTAATAGGATGAACAGAATCGAGTGTTTTTCTGAAAGCATCATAGTGTCCGACCGTATTTGCGACCTTATCAACAGCGTATAATAAAGAACATATAAGTATGTTTTTTTCCTTTTCATTTTCTGCAATTTTTTCTATTTCTTCACGTATTGCTCAAATTTTCTTCGCATTTTCTATTGAAAAATACGCGTTTCCAAAGTGTTTTGAAAAATAATTATCTTCTTTAGTCTCTAAACTGTTTAAATAATCTATTTTTTGTATAATTTTATCTGTATAATCTTTTGTCGTGCCTAAAAAAGCACTTAGACAAGTATAATTTGAATGTAAAAAATCATTTGAAATTATTTTTATATTCTCTGTATTAAAATTTTCTCATACAACTCCAGTTCATGCAAATATATCGCAAAAAGATTCAATATTTCAACATTTTTCAGCCATTATGTGCTCAATTAATCAAAGAAGTTTGTGTTTATTTCCTAAATATCTGCGATTGTGTATTTTAAAGTGGTTTTCTTTTTTGTTTTGTGGCAGATAGTAACAACTTTGATTGATCCTAGTAATATCTAATCTGTAAGGACTATCTCAAAATTGTATACCACAAAAAAGTGACATTTTAGTTATTCATTTTTTAACTATTGTTGTGGTTGTGTCTACTGTCATATTCAAATATGTGTTTTTTAAAGCCTTTGATCGTTATTTCTTTTGTATTCTATGAAAAAGAATTTGATTTACAATATTTTCCCTTCCTTCAAAATAAAAAAAATTAAATCCCCCTCCTTTTTTAAGATTTCTCTGTATTCCAATTTTAGAGAAAAAAATGATTACACACAACTAGGTTTTGTGCGACATGAGAGTGGCGCACAAGTGGTCAATCTGGTTGTGTTGTGTGACGTTGTGTGGCGTGAAATGCTCTGATTTGGTTAGTTTTGGGTAGTATGTATTTTGTTGTGATTTTTTTTGATTTTTCTAGTCGTTTTCTTTCTTTTGTTTTTTTTATTTTTTTATTTCAACTTATTTTATTTCAATCTTTTTTTCACCTCTTCAAAATCACTCCAAGGGCGTTTGCCAGTGTTGGTGAGTTGAATGGATTCGTGGCCTTTTCCGGCGAACATCAAAACATCGCCAGACTTTGCGATATTGGTTGCGAATTCTATAGCCAGTGTCCTTTCTGGGATAATGAAAAGATCTTTTCCTAGAGTTTTATTAGTGATTCATTTTTGGATTTGGTCGATGATTTGAAGTCTATTTTCTGTATCGGCATCATCGTCAGTAATGATCACGATATCTGAATAATCAGCTGCGATTTGGCCCATAATTGGTCTTTTTTCTTTGTCTCTGACTCAAGGGGCACCAAAGGTGGTGATAAGTCTTCCTTCGCCTTTTATGGTTTTGAGGTAAGATAAAGCTTTTTCTAGTCAATCTGGAGTGTGGGCGAAATCTATGTAAGCGGTGATTCCTTTGTGATCAATTCTTTGCATTCTTCCTTCGACACCCGAGAATTCTTGAATGGCGGCGATGGCTTTTTGTACGGGGACTCCTATTTCCAGAGCAACGCCAAGAGCCGCGAGGATGTTGTAAACATTAAAAAGTCCTACCATATGAGTCGTGATATGGTAAATCTTGCCTAGATAGTTGAAATCAAAAGTAGTTTTGTCTTTGAATTCGTGAATATTTTCAGCTTTGAGAAATGATGATCAATGTATGCTGTAGCTTATTTTTTTGTCAAAAGCGAATTCTTCAAATCGTTTTCTTCCGTAAGAATCATCGATTGGTAAAACCGCGTATTTGTGATTTTTTCCGTTGTGAAGAATATATTTGAAAAGTTGTTTTTTTGCTTTTGCGTAGTTGTCCATGGTTTTGTGATAATCTAGGTGGTCGTGAGTGATATTGGTCAGTACTCCGCAATCAAATTTTACACCTTCAAATCTGTATTGTTCTAATCAATGAGAAGAGACTTCAAGAACTGCAATTTTGCAGCCAGCGTCTTTGGCGATAGCTAGGTTTGATTGAAGATCGTAAATATCAAGTGATGTCATTTTTTTTGTGTTTTTGATTTCTTTGTTTCCGATTCTGATATTTGCAGTACTAACCATCATGGTTTTACCCAAACAGTCGTTGAGGATTTTGTGGATGATGTTGACCGTTGTAGTTTTGCCGTTTGTTCCCGTAACTCCAATAACAAAAAAATCTTTGGAAGGATGTCCGTAAGTGATGTTTGCGAGTTGGCCGTTGATTTGTTTTCGGAGTTGATAAAAAATACTGGTTTTGATGAAGTGGTATATTTTGTCGTATGCGATAAGTTTTTTGATAAGAGATTTCATATGATTTATTGAAAATAAATTTATATTTTTTCTTTATGTTACTTTTTGCTCCCAGGTCAAAAAGTAACCAAAAACCCCTCGTGAGCTGTTACATTTTCTTAACGGTAGAAAACACAAACAAATTCGACTCCATGTATTTTCTTTACCTAAAAATGTAAACGCTCACTTTTTATTTGTTTATAATTTTTATCTTAATTCTTTCAAGTTCTACTTACTTTTCAATAACCATCATCAAACGATAGCGGCGGTTTCCATTCTGAGGATGCTTGAGCCAAGGTCGTAGATTTTGGGAGTATGTTTTGCGAAGCGATCGTAGTCTTTTTGGGTTAATCATCCTTCAGGTCAAATTATTCATACTTTTTTTGTTGAGTTTTCTATGCTTTTTATTGAGTTTTCTTTTTTATCAAAAATATAGACAATAGTTTTGCCTTGAATAGTGTCTTCGGGGTTTTCTCTAAAAGAAATTTGAGGCAGAAATCGACCTCGAGATTGTTCCAATGCTTCTTTGACGATAGAAAGAAGTCTTTGTTCTTTATTTTTGTTTCGTTGTTTGACAATAGATCTTTCTGCTGGTCGGAAAATAATTTCGTCTATTCAAATTTCTGTGAGTTTTTGAGCCATAAGTTCGAGTTTGTCTTGTTTGTTGGGCATAGCAACAAAAATTTGTGTGTTATTTTCTGATTTCTGTTGAGTTTTTGTTTCTATAATTTCTCATGTGAGAGTTTTGCTTAAATCAGAAATTTTGATAAGATGTCTAGTAGTCGTGTTTGCTTTTGTAGATTGGACGTGAATGAGATCCCCAGTCTTGAGTCTTAGGACTTTTCTGCATTGAGCAATAGTATCGGGATTGGAAATAGTCAGAATATTGTTTTTTGTAGTGTGTTCTTCGTGGAAAAGTTGCATATGTAATTTATATATAAGGTTATAAAATTATAATACTATAATCATAAATATAAATAAATTGAGGAATAAAAAGAACAAAGAAAAGAAGGAAATCATCACCAAAACAACATTATTTGTAGCCAAAAGACTTATCTGTCATTCCCGCTTTGTTGCTAAGCTGGGGCGGGAATCTAGCTAATCAATCTGGATTTCCGCTCCAACTGACAAGGCGGAAATGACATACCAATTAAACATGATAATGCCTTGATGATGGATGAATTTTGTTTTTTTTTATTGTGAAATATCATATTATTTGTTATTTAGGAGATGCATGTTGAATAGTGTAGTTTGGGTCAGCTCTCATCATAGTCAACATAACTCGTCATCTAAGTTCTACCATCCAAGGAATATCTATAACTTTCATAATGTTGTTTTGATTTAAAGCAATGAGATGTTTTTGGTATCGTTCGAAGTTTTCTCATTGATTTATATTGTTTGACTCTCCAAAAAGTGTTCTAGAAAGAACTGTTCCAAATTGAGCTCTATTTACGGCTTCATTTGGCATAAAATTGTCAAGTTTTGATTTTCCATCTGCATGTCGTCCCATTAATCATAGTTTACATGCTAATTTCGTGTAGTATTTTGTTTCCAGATTTTCGTTTTCTATATCTTCAAAAAGACATTTCAATCTATTGTCTGGTTTGAGTTTTAAAACCTTGAGAGCATATTCTGAAATCATTTTTGCAAGATCTTTTCTAATTAATTTACCTTTGAGATTTGCTTGATAGGCTGTTGGCATTGTTGTGATTCATATACTATAAGCATATTTATAGGCTTCCAAAAGTTCTTCGTCATACAAGATATTGCTTATAAATCAGATTTTTGGTTCTTCTTTTGGGGTGATTTTTTGTTGTTCTTCAATATTTTCTATAATAGTTATCCATTGGATATCTGTTGGTTCATTAGGTGGGTTGTAAAAGCCTCATCATCAACCTCATCATCAATTTGAGGGAGTTTCACATTTATTGCAGATGATAACCATTTGAGATTCGTTTATATTTGCTACTTCATCTTTTGCAAGTATTTTGATATATAAATTTCAAGAAGGGAATGTTGATGTGTTTATATATTGTTCGTTGTTTGTTGTTGTTTGATAATATATTGTTGTAGAGAATGATTGATCTGTTGAAATCAATATTATATATTCTTTGAGTCCAGCTCAAATATCAGTGGATGGTGTTCGAGAAATTACTACTGGTCAATTGATATTTGAATTGTTTGTTGGTGACGTGATTGTGGGAATTGTTGGAGCTGATTTAT
>Ga0334901_1003854_pt1 | contig 10777 bp, 7 predicted proteins | sample GraSluR3_MG_3_FD_207216 | JGI IMG/M metagenome (GOLD analysis project Ga0334901, IMG submission 207216) | Sludge microbial communities from methane-producing bioreactor in Wageningen University, Netherlands - Granular Sludge_15_08-R3 | ecosystem: Engineered > Bioreactor > Anaerobic > Unclassified...
ATCGGCGGAGGCGGCCGCCCCTCGGTCCCGTCCCAAAGAGGGCGCGGGCCGATCGGATCAAGCGGCGTTCGGCGGGGCTGGTGGGGCGGGACCGCCCGGAGATCTCGCCGCTAAAGATCAAGAGATGATCGTCGGATGCCGGGGGGACGCGCATGGGAGGGCGGGCCCTGGTCCGTCGTCGCCGCCGCCGGGGACGGGAAGCTGCGGGCAGGATCGCGCCGGGTCGGGAGGGGCCTCGGAGGGGCCGGGGCGTCGATCTTGGCGGGCGGTTTTCCGGGCGGGATATCCCAGTTCTGGGTCTCTTCTCCGCGGCCTTTCGGCTCGGGACGACAACACTTATATCAAAATACGCTACTATTGTTAGCCGATGGAAAGGCATGTGATCTGGGTTTCTGGAAAGGTCCAAAAAGCTGGATACAGAGCGCGGGTAGTCGCGATAGCCGAGGCCATGGGGATCAAGGGGATGGTCGAGAACCTCCCCGACGGCAGGGTGAAGGTCATAGCCGAAGGTGCAGAGGCCGACCTTGAAAGGTTCTCCGAAGCCCTGAGGATCAAAAACGCGCTGATTAATGTAACGGAGATCGAAATAGATCGTTCGAGGGGGCTTGAAGGTTTCGACGGCTTTCACAAGACCGTTGGAAAAGATGAGACTGATGAAAGGTTGGACAAGTCCGCCGAGTATCTTAAAGTGCTGATAGATGTAACAAAGGAAGGGTTCGGACGGATAGAAACCGAGATGAGTAAAGGATTCAGCGATCTTGGGAACAAGATGGACCATATGCTCGACAAGCAAGATCAGATGCTTATCAGGCAGGACCAGATGCTGGACAAGCAAGATGCGACCATACGGGCGATCCAGGGTCTCGACTCCAAGATGGACCGTATGCTCGACAAGCAGGACCGGATGCTCGACAAGCAGGACCTTTTGATCGATAAGCAGGATGAGACGACGGGGGAGATCCGGGGCCTCCGGACGGATTTAAAGAGCCACATCGACATGCGGTTTCAGAAGATAGAGACCGATCTCGGCGAGGTGAAGACGGCGCTGAAAGATAAGGGGATCATCTGACGGCGAGGACGGCTCTCTTCTCTCATCAACGTTCCTGTTCTCCTTTCGTAATTGGTCTTCTTCGACCATCTCTGTCGCTCCCCTTTCCACGCCCCCGACCTCCTCCCCGCCGGGCCGGGCGGCGTCCTTCGCCATCGGCCATTGGAACTCTGCGGCAGGATCTCGAAGACGGCGCCCCGGGGCCGTCCGGCGCCAGCGCCGCGGGACCGCTCGGCTCCTCGCCTCCCGCCCTTTCCATACCCATCGCTCCGCGAGAATCGGCGGAGGCGGCCGGTTCTCGGTCCCACCCCAGAGAGGGCGCGGGCCGCGGTGGACCCGGCGATGTTCGGCGGGGCTGGTGAGGCGGGACCCCTCGGAGATCTCGCCGCCGAAGATCGCGAGATGATCGTCGGATGCCGGGGGACCCTTGCGCATGGGAGGGCGGCCCCGGTCCGCCGCCGTTGTCTAGGCGGGCGAAAGATTGCGATAAAAATAGGTGATGATGCGGGGGTGGGGACAGTCGCGAATCCGTCCGCGCATCAAAAGGGCCGGTTAAGCTTCGGTCTCTTCGGTCGCGTTTTCTGCGGTTTCGTTGCCGAGCTCAGAGGCCGGGGTATCGAACTGGACGATGGCGAAGTCCGAGACCTCATCAGGCGAAACATTCTGATTCTTCAACCACCAGAAATGGTACAATTCTGGCCCTTTTAACAGAGATCTCTGGGCAGATTAAAAAATAGAACGGCAGGGGTCGTCCGCTATACCATACCCCCATGGTTTTATGCAGCTTCTTATTCTGCCACTTCCGACTGCTCAGGCTCGTCCACCCTGGTTATGGAGATATCCGAGCTGCCATCCTGGCCGCATGTGGTGCACTGGTATTGCCTGCCCTCAGAAAGGGTGAGCTCTCCGGTCTTTGCGATCGTCACCAAATCACCACCGTTGACGAATATGGCATTCTTGGATTCCGCATAATCGAGGAACTGTTCCAAAGTATCCAGGTAACCATCGGTTCCAGATACCGATATTGTCAAAAGGACAACCATGGGTTCGCCATTTGCTGCCGATTCGTCGAGCTGGTCCACCAACATCTCGTACCATTCCGTTGAACTCAGACCGAGCTCATACATGTAGCGGTCATAAAGGGGCACAAGCTCCCCGGAGACCTCTACAGTGCTTATCGGTACAGCGTAAAAGTTGTGACCATCCACTTGATAGGGCCAGATATCTCCCTCGTGGCCGGTTGCGTAAATGACTCCCTCCTGGAAGCCCGCATTATACTCGATGCCAATATCGTCAAGGGCCTTGAACGTATCCTCATTTTGGTCGAAGGATGGTGGCATAAATCCCTTGACCTCTACTTCGGTGACGTCACAAATGCTGGTCGCTTCAGCGGCAATCTTAGAGAGCTCCAATCTGCGAACCTGCTCTGAATAATTCATGGAGCTCAATTCATCGTCTATGGTCTTCCCGGACAATGCAAATTCGATGGTGCTGAAGAGTGGAAATTGAGCTAGTTGTAACCTGGCTCCGTTAGAAATATCCTGGGTGAGGAATAACGTCGCAGTCAAGTCCTTCTTCTTGATTTGTCTATACACATTAGCCAGATTTGCCTGGGCAATATCTACTTCTTCTTCCGTGGGTGCTGCAAGAACATCTGCATCTATCATCAGGCTGACGATTGCAGGCTCGTCTTCAGGTTGTGATACTCCAGTGAGGATTGTGGCGAATAAACATGCTGATAACAGATATATCAAAGGCAGCCGTCTCATATTTAAACCTCCTTTGTAGGCGATTACTACGTTTAATATTGTTCAACTTTAAAGATCTATCGGCTAATGGTATCGTGGAGTGGAGGATTATTTTATTATTTTTAATGAATTGCTGAGTAATGTGGGTGAGATCAAACCTGGTCAGCTAAATACGTACAATAGTTGTATTCTTGCGGCAGGTTTTAGCTATAGAGGATTTCGAAAAACCTAATCAATGGTTAAGTTTATATACTATTATAACTATATAAACTTACATGAGAAACTTAATAGACTTTTCGATCATGCACGAATATAACAAGAACGTCCTGCCCCGTGGTGATAAGCTATTATCCATATCAGGATTGGTTGATTGGAAACGATTTTCGCCTATAGGTGATGGCCTGTACAAAAACAATACCGAACGAGGAGGTAGACCTAATATCGACGTTATTATAATGATAAAACTTCTCTTGCTCCAAGAGATGTATGGTCTCTCGGACCCACAGTTAGAACTACAAGTAGCTGATAGAATATCTTTTCGAGTCTTCTTGGGAACGACCGAGACCATACCTGATTACACAACCGTCTGGCTATTTCGCAAGAGACTTGAAGAATCTGGAAAGTACGAAGCCATCTGGAACGAGTTCATAAACCAGCTTCGAGCTAAAGGGTACGATGTAAAGAAAGGCGTGATCCAGGATGCTTCTTTCATAACGTCTGATCCAGGTCATGCTAAGAGTGATGTCCCTCGTGGAGATGCAGCAAAGACAAGGAGAAGCAGGGACGGTACTTGGGCGACAAAGGGGAAGAAATCCAGTTTCGGTTACAAGGCCCATGTCAAAGTCGACACTGAACACCAGTTCATCTGGGCTGTCGAAACGACCACTGCATCCGTTCATGATAGCCAGGTAGATTTGGCAGAAGCTGGAGAAGTCCGATATGGAGACAAAGCCTATTCCGGAGCCAAAACCAAAGGATATGATGCATCGATGAAGAGAGCAGCCAGAGGACATTCTCTTGGCATTTCCGATATCTTGCGAAATAAGAGGATCAGTAAGAAACGATCTCCGGTTGAAAGATGTTTCAGTGTCATAAAGACTGTATTCAGGTCGGGTCATGTCATGGTCACATCAGTAGAAAATGCTGGGATAAAGGTGATGTTCAAAGCTATTGGTTATAATTTATATAATCTCCACGGTCTCGTCAACAAAGAGGTGGTTTAGCGTTAGCTGTCGAAAAATCCAGAAGTATATTAAGATTAGAGGACAGAACAGGCAAAAATTGGTCGTAATTTGGAGGAAAACCCGACATAAGGAACGTTTAGATCGAAAATGTTGAGGTAAAGTCCCTCACAGAACGCCAATAGCATGATAATCGAAGTCCTCTACAAATAATATCATAACAAACTAAATATCATAACAAACTAAATGGAAAACTTTATAAAGATAAACTTCGAATATTTGCTAAACAATTTGGAGGCGAAAGATGTGAGGTTAAAGAGCTTAGCTCTAATACTATCTTTGTTGGCCATTGCGTTTTATGGTAGCGCAACGGCGGCAGACAATACTATGGATCCACACCCAGAAGAAGTACCACCTGGTTGTCCCGAGACAATAAACGTTGATCCCGGAGACTATGTAGAACTTAATGGTACAAATCCTGCGACTTATGGGGAGGGAACAGAGTATTGGTGGACGTTCGTTGATAGCACTTTAGCAGACTACCCAATATCTCTTAGTGGAACACCATTAGCGACTCCCACAGATTACGAAACTGGGATATTAGATTTTGACGCCCCTACCGCACCAGGCACTTACTACGCGACGTTGAATCTGGTCTACAAAAGAGATCCTGCTGGTGAAGCTCTTGGAGAATACGCATGCATCAGCGTGACTTGCCTGAAGATAATTGTGAACACGCCAGGCTGCCCGCTATGCGATGGCGAGTGGTGTGAAGGAGATGAGCCGGAAGCCGTCTATAATTCGGAAAACACTACGTATAGTGGTTTATGTCCGGCCTTCATAGACTATCTCGGCGCCCTGCCCGGAGGCAGTTACCAGCTAGTACTATTGGTCGATAGTTCGCCTATTACGCCCGTTAACGATGGAACAGATTTCGTAATAGACTGGTCTCAGTTCGACCCCGGCGTACACACCATGGAATTCTACATAGCGGATGGCTCTGGAAACAAAGTAACATACTATGTGAATAACCCCTGTACAGGCACAGTCAACATAGTTGAGCAGCCAGATGCCGGAATAAGTGTGACGGCTCCGTCATAGTACCGACCTTGGGAAATCAATTATGCCGTGGCAATAAGCTACGGCATAATTATATATATTTAAGATAAGAAACAAATCCGAACATTCATATAGCCTAAGAATGAAAAACCTAGTACTAAGATTTGATGTAGGAGGGAGATAAATGGCCGGTCGGCGATCCTCATGGGCTCTGAAGATATCTATCCTGGCGTTCTTATTAATATCAGTAAGTACGGCAGAATATTGGCCCTACTGCACTTGTAATCCAGGTACCGAAAGTATAAAAGTAATCCAGGCTGTGGTGGCAGGTGGTTTGAGTTACTACGATGAATTGAGTTATGGCGAAGATGCTTATCTTTGGGCAGAAATAGAAGTTCCTAGCGGCAATAAGTGGAGAGAGGCTTTTTATTATAGGGGGGTGCTCTGGGCCGATTACGGAACTGGTCTTAGTCCTATAGAAAACCCCGTTCGATATAGCTGCTTGAAGGCGTCGAACGGATATGGAAATCTAATTTGTTCAATAACTTCAACGGGAGGGACTTATTGGTTCCGTTCAGATGATCCTATAACAGGTTTCCCATGGGGGGCTATGGATGTTGCACTAAAGAATTTGGTCATTCAGTGGCAGACTCCTTCCAGCCCTTCATCACCTTGCCCATGCCCTCCGCCAAGTTATTCATGTAATCCTTCCTATCCACCTGGCCAGTGCTGGGGTGGAGAAGTAGCCCTTCATCTCTCTAACCCGTCTAAACTGGGAGATTTTGTCTGGCATGATTTGGATGCGGATGGCATTCAAGATTCTGTCGAACCAGGCATATCAGGGGTTACAGTAAGGCTGTACACGATTGCCGATGATCTGCTTGCAACTACGACGACCGATTCAGACGGATTATACGAATTCGGTAATCTTCCATCCGGAAGCTACTACGTTCAGTTCGTCCTTCCTGCAGATTACTATTTCAGCCCCGCAGATCAAGGAGCTGATGATACCTTAGATAGCGATGCCGATACCACCACCGGCAAGACTATTATCATATATCTAGCCACAGAGAAAACTGATTTCACTTGGGATGCTGGAATGTACAAACTGGGAAAAATAACCTTGACCAAGGACTCAGTTCCGAACGATCCCCAGGATTTCCTTTTCACTACGAACATCTATGGTCACACAGACATCTTTCTGGATGATGACGACGATACGACCTATCCTAGCAGCACAGAAATCTTCGTGATGCCCGGCATCTACAATATCATAGAAGGTACTGTTTTAGGATGGGTTCTCGACTCGATAACGATAACAGATCCAACGTCCGACTCGGTGTCCGTCCTGGCAGATCGGAAGGCAGAACTTCACATCAGCTCGGATGAGACTGTGGCAGTAACCTTCATGAATAAGAAATGTCAGACGGCAAGTGGAGGAGAGGACCAGATAACCTGCATGGGAGATTACGTTATTTTGGTAGGCACTGCTGAGAATTACGACGGAGTCTATTGGACTTTGACTTCTGGCGATGGCTCAATCCTTACACCTTATGATGGAACCCTATTTAAGGCTAAATATACCACATCGACGCAAGATTCAGTTCTTACCTTCACAGCGACTGGGGCATGCGATCCCGTCAGCGACGACGTGACGGTATATGTTGTAGAACAGCCGGATGCTGAAATTAAGGTAATTGAGCCGTCGTCTGGTGGGAGCTAGAGATGCGGGGGTATGAAGCTATGGAAATATTTACCTTGGGTTTGGGCAATCATCTTGGTCGTAAAACCGTTATGGATTCGACTAAGAAGCGCTACATTAGCAATCGGTTCATCTGTACCTCAATGTTGATTCTAGTTCTGTTCTTAAGTCCAGCAGCCAGTGCTTTAGATATAGATATATATTCGGGAGAGCTGTATGAATTTACCAGCACACCTATCGATGAAGTTCGGTGGGACTATTTCTGGACTGCAACAGAGGGATCTTTTGTCGGCGGGGCAAATGAGAAGGCTACTGTCCAATGGATAGCTCCTCCAGTTTCGATTCCAACTGATGTCACAGTAGCTGTGACCGTAGCTGATAAAGGTCTAATAACATGCATGGACGTCGATCAAGTTACTTTCACCGTTCTACCAAAAGCCAACATTACAGTGATCAAGAACGCGATCCCCGACGACCTTCAGGAGTTCGAGTTCAGCTTTACCGGAGAACCTGAATTTACTCTAGTCGACGACGGCACCCCCCCAAATAGCACGTCTTTCACCGATCTCCTGCCGGGAAGCTACGTAATAAGCGAGACTGATGTCCAGGGCTGGGACCTCTCCAGCATTGTCGCGGAGGGCGCGGCATCTGTCCAGTTCAGCTCTGACGGCGCGAGCTGGCACGATACGTTCGAGGAGGGCAACAGCTTCGCCAACGTGACCATAGCCTCGGGCGATAACGCCGTGGTGACCTTCGAGAACACCAAAAAGGGAAATATATTGGTCCATAAGTTCTACGACATCAATGGCAACGGCATCCAAGAACCTGAGGAACCCAGCCTCTCTGGGTGGAATATGTCCCTCTATTCAGGTCCTGACTGCACCGGTACTCCGATCGATGGGCCCGTCCCGACCGATGAGAAAGGCGACGTCACATTTGACGACCTCATGCCTGGAGTCTACTCAGTAAAGGAGACTCTCCAGTCAGGCTGGGTCGTGACGACACCCGCTGGACTTCCAAGCGAGTGCCATTCCGTAACTTTGGGAGCTGGCAATGAACTTGCGATATTCTTCGGAAACCGTGGAAATCTCAGCATCTCGGGGGTAAAATTCTACGATCCAGATGACAGTGGCGACAAGACCGGCAAGGATCTGCTCGGCGACTGGAGCATCATGCTGTCGAAATGGGACGGCACCGATTTCGTCGAATTAAAAACCGAGACCACTTCCGTGACAGAGGAGACCCTCGGCCAGTACTCTTTTGATCACCTGGTGCCAGGTCTTTACAGAGTCTGCGAGACCCTAAAGGACGGTTGGGAACAGACTTGGCCTGACATCTCTGATGGTTGTTACGAGTTCGATCTGACCGGCGAAAACGCGGTGAGTAAACCAGAAGCCGACTTCGGAAACCGTGGAAATCTCAGCATCTCGGGGGTAAAATTCTACGATCCCGATGACAGTGGCGACAAGACCGGCAAGGATCTGCTCGGCGACTGGAACATCACGCTGTCGAAATGGAACGAGACCAACTGGGAAAAATTGGAAACCAAGGCCACCTCGGCGGAAGAGGCGACCCTCGGCCAGTACTCTTTTGATCACCTGGTGCCAGGTCTTTACAGAGTCTGCGAGACCTTAAAGGACGGTTGGGAACAGACTTGGCCTGACACCTCTGATGGTTGTTACGAGGTTGATCTGACCGGCGAAAGTCCCAAGGACAAGAGCGACGCCGACTTCGGCAACCGGGGCGACCTCGTCATCGATCCCTGCAAGTTCAATGACCTCGACGGTGACGGGGTTTGGGACGACGGCGAACTCGGCATCCCAGGTTGGAATATCACTGTAACGGGTTCCAACGATTATGAAGAGACCCTTCCGACCAGAGAAGGCGGGTGCGTTCTTTTCGAGCACTTGCTGCCCGGCGAGTACACCGTCTCTGAAGAGATGAGAGAAGGTTGGACCCCTACAACCACGACCAACGAGACATTCACTCTCAGTTCTGAGAACTCGCCCTACTATATCGAATTCGGTAACTATCAACCTTCAGGATTCGAGGTTCGAAAGATCGCTCTCAATAAGACCGTTAAACGCGGCGAAGAGATCACATACCTCATCCAGATCAAAACAAACTTCACAACCCTCAATAACGTCACCGTCAAGGACATCTTCAACCGGGAGGTCGAGTTCGTCTCGGCTTCGCCGATGCCCGACGCCGACGGGATATGGAGGCTCGGCGATGTGAACGTAAGGGCTCTTGCGGTGGATGACGACGACCCCTACTGGAGGACCCTGATAACTCTGGTGGTCAAAGTCCCCGAGAAGCAGGACTTCAAGTATGACATGGCCCAGGGCGTGGCCGGAGAGGGGTTCGTCAACGTCAAGAACGATTACAGCACCACCTACCAGGCCTACGTCATAACCAACTGCGTCTACGTCACCCTCGACCAGTTCCCTGGACAGGAGTTCTCCGACTGCGAGAGCGTGACGGTCATGATCGATCCGGGAACCGAGCTCTCCACCAGAGAGCACGGGTCGGGCACCTACGAGAGCGATGAGCTGGTCTCTGTGAGGACCGAGAACAAGTCGATCTCCATGGAGAAAGACATGGCCGCCACCTACAGCCCCACGAGCATCGGCCTCTACCGCGGCAGAACGTTGGACTACTCCTCAAGATGGACCGAGGAGGCCAACGCCAAGAACCGGGTGACAGGCGCCTCCATGAGCGAGCAGTACAGGTACGCCACCTTCATCGACCGCGAGTCTCGGATGTTCCTCGACGAGAACGAGTCGGTGATGAACATCGACTCCGAGTTCGACGGGATGGGCCACATAGGCTTCCTCAAGATGCCATCCAACACCTCTACGTTCCACGATAAGCCAACCATCGAGGTCCGGGAGGACTACGTCGGAAGCTTCAAGATCCTCCAGAGGGTCGACGAGTACGGGTCGAGCGTATCCTACGAGAAGGCCGCGAGCGGCTCGGGCTTCGCCGTAGGCGACAGGCGGGTCAAAGACAGCCAGAGGTCCTACGAGTCCGGTACTGGCGCCTACGACTCCGAGGAGATCATAGAGACCTCCACCAACTACATCGCCAAAGATATCAGCCTCGTCTACGCTCCGATGAGCCAGAGCCTCACCGATGACGTCTCGGTCTCAGCGTCACAAAAGTGGAAAGAGGGGATGTACTCCACGACGCCGAAAGTGAGCTACATCGGCGAGGAGTTCACAAGCCTCGACTATCTCGATAAGGAGACTATCGCCAAAGGCCTCAACGAGATGAACACCCAGGCCAGCTTCGAAGGACGGGCGAGGTTCAGGGCGCTTCTCGAGCCGAACAAGACCGAGCCCGAGGTCGACTTCGACGAACAGTACGAGGGCGACTACTCCATCGAGAGGCACGTCCTTTTCACCGGGATCGCCAAGTACGACCGGCCTCACCTGAACCTCACCAAGACTCTCGAAGGCATCGTTGAGGAGACCCTACCCTGGGAGTACGGCGAGGAGCACCTCGAGGGCGCGGTGAAGACGAGAAAGGTGGCCACCTACACCATCACCATCGAGAACGACGGGAACGCGGCTTTTGACGAGGTATACGTGAAGGACACCTTCCCGCCGGGGGCCAGCTTCATAGAGCCTTCTTCGCTGAGGCCGGAGAAGATCACAGACACCTACGCCAACTGGACTCTGCGAAACCTTCCCATCGGCAGCGCCTTGAATATCATCCTGAAGCTGGACGTCACAAAGTACGCTCCGGCCGAGCTCGTGAATAGGGTGGATGCATGCGGCGTCTACGATAACGAAACCGTCTGCGCCAGGAACTTCAGCGCCCGTGAGATCAACTGGCTGACATGCTGCCTGATCGATGAGGCTGTATCAGTCAAGAAGAGCGCAGAGCTAGATCCGACGGATCAGAATGTCGTCAGATACAGGATCGAGATCGCCAACAACGAGAACGTCACCAGGGTTGCGACGGTGACCGATTGGCTCCCAGATGGCATGGAGCTCATCGACTCATCGATAGACTTTACCTCTTACGATGGAGA
>Ga0334901_1003855_pt1 | contig 10776 bp, 10 predicted proteins | sample GraSluR3_MG_3_FD_207216 | JGI IMG/M metagenome (GOLD analysis project Ga0334901, IMG submission 207216) | Sludge microbial communities from methane-producing bioreactor in Wageningen University, Netherlands - Granular Sludge_15_08-R3 | ecosystem: Engineered > Bioreactor > Anaerobic >...
TGACCTTGACACCGTCAGCTTCCAGGCTGTAGTCTATGGGGTAATTATTTGTGAAGATCAGGTTTTCCCTGTGTTCTCCATCCACACCATAGATTTTAAGCAGGTCTCTGCCTTCTTCCTTTATATGGACAATATGACCTTCCTTGCCCGGCCTGAAGGAAAATATCTGGGCATTCTCCTTTATCTGAGTCAATATCTGCCCATTGAAGTTGATTACGACCCCTTCACCACCTACTCTATCGAACACCCCAATCAGATTATCATTTATGACTAGCCTGGGGTCATCCATAAGAAAGGTCCTTTCCCAAAGGATCTTTCCTGACTCATCTGAAACTGACATCTTCTCACCATTCCAGGCAAGGTATCTCCCATTGATGTATTTTATCCCTTCCCCTGGGATATGCCTGATTTCAACAACTTCCTTCTCAAGGGTTGAGAAGCTATCCAGATACCTTACAAACCATTTCTGATTCTCCTCGAAGGAAAAAAATATCATGGTTCCTGCAATTACAAGTATAAATATTGTAAGGATTACTCTCCCAAGACTTTTCATAGTATGTCCCCTCAAACACCAGGGACGGTTCTTTTTGTTTGTCCCTTGATGGATTTATTGCCTTTTCCTCAATGCCAGCTTGATAGTCTCAATAATCTGTGGACTGCAGCATTTTCCAAATGGATTGTTCTCTTCACACCTGCAGTTTTTCATGGCACCGGTTATTTTTACAACTTCCTTGAAAGATTTCGCCCCTTTGCTAACCACTGCATCAATGATCTGGTCTTCAGTTACCCTGGCGCAATAGCAAATGTACTTTGGATCAGCATCTTTCTTGTACCACACATCAACCGTAAGGTCATTTCTTTTAAATATTTGGTCCTCATCAAAATACACAATCTCACAATTCTCTTCAAGGCATATTCCATAATTCTCTTCCTTGATCTTATCCCTATTCTCAGGCTTTACCAAATGCTTCACTGTAGTACTGCCTACTGATTGAGCCCTTCCTCTACACAAAGGGCACTTAAGTTCTTTCTCCACCTTGCCTGTGGAGATTTCATTCCCTGATCAACATGACTTGACTCTATTATTCACATCCATGCAATCACTCCTCCCACATTTCAAGGCGGTTATTTCAGCCTATCCTGATCCAATATAAGTATATTTTAACATACTTTGAAGAAAATGACCTCTGTTTCCTATTTGGAATTTCATTGATACCTCAATGTGTTATAATTAAGTTGTTTCATTCCGCTAACAAGGAGGTTAAGCATATGGAAAAGAAATTGACGGTATCAATCATCCAGGATTCACCTGTAATTTTTGACCTTGAAAAGACCATGGAGAAGACAATCGAACTGACAAGAAAGGCTGCTTCCAAGGGATCAAAGCTGATAGTTTTTCCTGAAAGCTTTATTCCCTGCTATCCAAGAGGATTGACTTTTGGAATGGTCGTGGGAAGCAGAACCAAGGAGGCTAGAGAGGACTACAGAAGATATTATGAGAATTCAGTGGCTGTACCCGGACCGGAGATTGATCAGCTGGCTGAGCTTACAAAAGAGCTAGGGGTATACCTCTCCATTGGGGTAACTGAAAAAAATGGTGAAGGACTTGACGGAACACTTCATTGCACCAACCTGTTCTTTGGACCGGATGGATATATGGGCAGACACAGAAAACTTAAACCAACTGCAGCCGAGAGGGTCATTTGGGGAGAGGATGACGGGTCAACCATAACCGTTTTGGATACTCCCTATGGTAAAATGGGCTCCCTTATTTGCTGGGAAAACTATATGCCCCTTGCCAGGATGGCCATGTATATGAAGGGAGTCAACCTTTACATAGTTCCCACTGCAGATCAGAGGGAAGTATACCAGGCGACCCTGAGGCACATCGCCTTTGAGGGACGATGCTTTGTCCTTATGAGCAATCAATATGTGGAAAGGAGCATGTATCCCACAGATTTGAAATACTACAAAGACCTTGAAAAAGAACCTGAGGTGATGTCGCGGGGTGGCAGCTGTATAATAAATCCCTATGGAGAATATGTTGCAGGACCCTTATATGATGAGCCAGGTATTCTCACAGCTGAACTGGATCTGGACATGATTGTTGAGTCAAAGCTTGATTGGGATCCTGTGGGCCACTACAACAGACCCGAGATCTTCGACCTTAAGATAAATGAAAGGCCTTAGTATTATTGTATGGGGAGATATCCGATTATCTCCCTTTTTTCCATATCAAAAACAAGTCCTGCAAAATCGTGACCTTCCCTTGAGCCCAGCTCCACAAGTAGGTCAGATGAATCAATGGTTCCTGAAGGTGCTGGTCCATCATGTGTCCACAGGCTATCATAAATCTCACGAGGCACTTCTTCTATTCCAATCTCTGAAATATCGATCCTTAACCTGTTTTCCCAGGAAGATTCCATTAAATATTCGATGGCCTTTTCTACAGCCAGTCTGTGCTCTTTAGTAAATTTAAGACGGCCTTCAACCTTTGCTTCAATTTCATCAATCAGGACACCGATATGATCACTGGAGTAATCCAGGATCCTATTCTGCAGCTCAGTTGGAAAAATATCCTTTACATCCTGTGTAAACATGGACCCATCCCTTGGCATCCTGCTTCCAGTCACTGCAAATCCATCATCGCTTGTATCCACTTCAAGTACAAAGGGCAGGGATGCACCTGATTCAACCTCAGCGTCAAACTCGCCGAATGAGTACTCCTCAATCAGTGCCCATATATAGACCTCTTGTTTTCTCACATCGGAACCAAGGATATCAACAGCAACCAATGTGTTACCCAGGCTTCCCCCTGTTCTGTACTCAGACCTTATATAGTTTTCAATCACTGTTTTATCAATATCAGTAAGTTCCATATCACCTGGTGCGCAGCCTGAAATAAATATCGCCACCATAACCAATAGAAAAACTATTTTACTGATTTTCATCCTAACATCCTCTCCCTATCCTATGATGACATAAGTCTCCACAAAATTGCCAGAAAAACTCCTGCAGAAACCAACATCAGAGAAATTCCCCATAATTTGTTCTTCTCATACCGAATGAAACCCTCGTGAAATATTATCAATCCCACAATAGGCATCACAAATTCCTTTGCTCTTTCATCCAAAACGCCTGTGTAGGTTAATACCATTATTAAAAGTGCAGCTATGGATACTAGTCCCACAATAGCTGAAAAAATGTCCTTCACATTTTCTCCTCCTTTTCCCATTTATTCTTAAGCGATATTTACAACCGTAATCCGCCTATTACTCCACTTATTTCAACAGCCATCTGCAATAGGCCATCTTAATCATCAATAACCATTAACTCAATATTATATTCAATAAATCCATATGTCAACGAACCTGCTTGTACATTCTTATTTTCATCCATTTATGGGAAATAATATGATATACTAAGTGTATCCATACAGAAAGGACTGATCTTATGCTATCCCACCTGAGACTAGACAAGGATAAGGATTCACCTTTGTATATACAACTGTACGAGGCAATCAGAGATGCCATTGAATCGGATGCTCTCCAATCAGACAAGCTGCCCTCCATCAGAAATCTCGCCAAGCAGCTGGGTGTGAATAATGTAACTGTAGTAAATGCCTACAAGCAGCTTGAGCAGGACAATTACATATACACTGTCAAAGGTAGCGGCACATTCATAAAAAAACCCTCCTTCAGTCAAGAAAGCAGCCTGGTTGAAGAGGGTGATATGGAGCTTATGCTTTCAGGGATTTTTCCTCTTCTGAAGAACAGTATCGATTTCGCAAGCGTTTCACCCACTCCAGAGCTCTTTCCCATCGAGGAGTTCAAGAAATCCCTTGTGGAGGTTCTTGACAGGGATGGGGGCCAGGCATTTCTTTACCCTGAAATCACAGGCTTTGGGCCACTGAGGGAATCAATTTCCCAATTCCTTTTGGAGCATTACTCAATAACAGCCACCAAGGACCAGATTCTAATAACATCGGGAGGCCAGCAGGGGCTTGATATCATATCAAAGACTCTTATCCAGCAGGGCGATGTAATTCTTGTTGAGAATCCGACCTACCCTGGAGCCTTTGCAGCATTTCAGTCAAGGGGAGCCAGGATCCTTGGAATACCAATGGACCAAGAAGGGATTGACCTTGATGAGCTAAAGTCCTATGTAAAGCGGTACAGACCAAAATTTATATACCTTATGCCAAATTATCATAGCCCAACAACCATTTGCTACAGTGAAACCAGAAAAAAAGAGGTCCTGAGGCTTGCCAGGGAATATGAATTCTATGTCATTGAGGATGACTTTCTTACAGACCTTAGCTTTTCAGATGAAAAGAAACTGCCCTTAAAGACTTTGGACAGATTTGACCAGGTGATATTCATAAAGAGCTTTTCAAAGATCTTTATGCCAGGTGTCAGGATTGGCTTTATGACACTACCCAGGGCCTTGATGAAGGATATAATAAAGGCCAAGCACACAACTGACATTTCCTCATCTGGATACCTGCAAAGGGCCTTTGACCTTTATCTGAGAAAGGGCTTCTGGAGGGACCATATAGATATGATAACAGGCTTCTACAGGGAAAGGTACAGATTGATGGTATCCGGACTGGAAAATCTTAAACATTTGGGCATCTCCTACCTTGAGCCTCGAGGTGGATTGAGTGTTTGGGTTTCACTGCCCAAGGAATTCGATGCCATGGAGCTATACGAGGAGTGCGGAAGAAGGGGATTGGCAATTGTACCCGGAAAGGTATTCTTCACAGACGATAAAGATTCCGAGAAATATATAAGACTTAGCTTCAGTGCAGTAGGTGAAAAGGAGATTCATAAGGGACTTGAGATTCTCAAGGATATCCTTTCCCATTCAAAAGATGAACCTTCTGAAAGATATATGCCCTTTCTTTAAATAAAGTAATCCTCCCAAGAGGGTTGTAGCTACTCATTTTCTTCAATCATAAATCTCTCAATGACCCTGTTGAATTCAACAGGGCTTTCTATTGGGGCCAGATGCCCTCCCTTGATTGTGATATGCTTTCCGTTCCTTACACTTTCTGCAATACGCTTCCCTGATTCATAACCGTAGAAGGTGCTATCTTCCCCGTTTAACACAAGGCATGGGACCTTAACACCACTTAGGGTGTCCCTGAAGTCGGAGCTGATTATGTCCTTCCAGACTTCATACATAAACTCAGGTCTATTCCCTTGCATGGTCTTTATAAGTATATCCTGATTGTCCTTATCCATATGAGGAGCCATCATCTTCATGAAGCTACTGGAAAATTCCATAAAATCATTTTTTATCTGATATAAATCTGCCTTGGCCATGTCCAAGGTGTACTTTCCATTGAAAAGACCATGGCTCCAATCACCATCATTTACAACCTTGGGGGATGTCTCAACAAGAATAAGACTCCTAAGTCTTCCCTCTCCAAAAATTCTTATGTACTCCATTGCAACGGCCCCACCCATTGACCACCCCATAAGGGTAATCTCTGACAGGCCCAGATGCTCAAGAAGAGCCTCGACATCCCTTGCCATGGATTCAAAGTCTAGGTTTCTCCCCTCCACCACAGTCCGTCCATGGCCTCTCAGGTCCATGGTTACAACCATATATTTCCTTGAAAGTATCTTTTCAGTCAGTCTGTAGGCGCTGCTGTCAGCTCCAAATCCATGTATGCAAACCATTGGGTGCCCAGAACCCTTTACCCTATGGTAGAGCTCTGTACCATCCTCTGTATTAAGATAACCACTAATCACAATATCACCAGCTTTTCAATTGGCATCTAGTAGGCTTCAAGATCAACCTGCAATTTTCTGTCATCAAATATGTTTAAGTGCAATCTTCTGGACAGTTCCTTTATTATCCCTATTCCAGCCGAGGAGTTTCCATTTTCATCCAAAGCAGGTGAGAATATTCCAATACCCATACCATCCGGCAGTATTCCCATTATTCCTCCACCCACTCCTGATTTTGAAGGAATTCCAACCTCTATGGCATATCGTGCACTATAGTTGTACATTCCACAGGTGAACAGAAGCCCCTTTACCATAACTGACATATCCTTTCTGGAAATTCCCTTAATATCTATGCCCTCACACCCTGATGAAATGAACCTGCCGATCTTTGCAAGGTCCATTGTATCAACCTGGATCGAGCATTGCTTGAAATATGTATCCAAGACCCCTTCAACATCTCCATCAAGGATTCCCTTGCTGTTCATAAGATAGGCCATTGATCTGTTTCTGCTGCCGGTTTCCTTTTCAGACAGATATACCTCCTCGTCGTAGCCAATATAGGGATTGTTGGCCATCCTTCTTGTAAGCTCAAGTATCTTTTGGAATCTCTCTTGGCTATCTCCCTTGATCATCCCTGTTGTTAGAATTGCACCTGAATTAATCATGGGATTTGCAGGCTTATGAATATTTGGAAGATCCAGCTTAGTAAATGCATTAAATGGCTCATCAGTACTGTCCAAACCAACCTTTTCAAAGATATGGTCCAGTCCGTTGTCCATTGCAGCCACCAGAAATGAAATCACCTTGGATATGCTCTGGAGGGTGAATTTTTCATTGTAGTCTCCTGCACTGTAAAGCAAGGATCCGGTTCTTCCGGCAACAGTTACTCCAATTTTCCTGTAGTCTGCCTTGGCAAGGGCCGGGATGTAGTTAGCAACCTTTCCATTTTCTATTAGGTGTCTGTTCCTATCAATTATCTCATTAAGTAGAATTTCCATATTTCCCTCCAAACTATGACGTTGTTGAAGCCAATAAGAGACCATAGAGATGGTCTCTTATTCTATAATATATCATTATTGGGCAGTTTAAAACTATAGATTGAATTTCCTTTTGGTGACACCTGATAAAAGGTAGATTGTCATCCAGCTTGCCACATGTGAGGAAACACCATTTGGATCCTGTGGAGGATATATTTCAACATAATCGAATGCCTCAGCCCCAGCTTTTCCACATTCATGCAATGCCATAGCCAGCTCGAATGTATTCAATCCACAAGGGTCAGGTGGACCTGCAGGATTATGGGCTACATCCAGAATACCCGAACAAACGGTTATATACAGTGCTTCTGTTCCGTCACTTGCAAGGTCAATGGCCTTCTTGATGGACTCGAATATCCCATTGATTTTTACTTCCATTCCTGTGATTACGTGAGCTCCAAACTTCTTGGCCTCCTTAAGGCCTGATGGATTGTTCCTTGGACCTCTGATCCCGAAGTGAACCATATTTTTTGGATTCACATTCTCATCCTCATAGAGTCTGTGGAAGGGAGAGCACCTTGCATACTTATCTTCTCCATATGAGTCCATATTGTCCATATGAGAATCAAAGTGTATAACTCCGATTTTCCCATTGTGCTTTTTGGCAAATTCACTGATAAGAGGGTAGGATATGGAATGGTCCCCTCCAAACACTACAGGGAATTTCCCTGCATCTAGAATTTTCTTGTAATCCTTTCTTATGCTTTCGAAGGTAAAGTCATAGTCGCCATTTCTAACGGCAACATCCCCTATATCTCCTCCTGAAAAATGGTCAAATACGTCTATATCAAAGTCAGGAAGATACCCGCCGTATCTTGTTGATGCTTTTCTCACTGTCTTGGTTGCCATTTCCACACTGGTAAATGGTCCGTTTGTATTGACACCTTCCCAAGGGACTCCCATGAATACAATATCACTTTCTTCAAGATCCTTTTCTGTCCTTATAACCGGAAGTCCCAGAAAGCTTGGTACTCCACTGAATACCTCTGGAATCTCCCTTCCGGGTACGTAGCAAATTGGCTTGTTTTTCATTTATACACCCTCCTAAATTGTCAAACCGCTTTATACTATAAAGCAATTAAAATATTGATTTTATAACATCTATCACACTTCTACCGCCAATTACCAGGGTTATACCACTGATGATAATACCCAGTGCATTGGCAAATTTTGAATTTGAGTATTTTTTAAGCACCTTCTTGGATGCAGTGATATAAACCAGGAATATAACAATAAGTGGCAGGAATATACCATTTAGAGCCTGGGCCAAAATTATGATTGTCAAAGGATTGAAGCCAGTAGCTGATCCAATTATTCCCAGTATCAGTATTGCAACGTTTGTGTAGAAAAATCTCTTGTCGCTTTTGTCCTGCTTCCATCCAAGCAGTCCAGCCAAGACATATGAGACACCAAGAGGTGTTATGGTAGCTGAAGAGAATCCAGCTGCAAAAAGTCCAACACTCATGAAAATATTTGCAAACCTGCCCAAGGTAGGCTCCAGCTGAAGGGCCATATCGGCAGCTGAGTTTACAGTCATTCCCCTCATTACTGTTGCTGCAGTAATGAGAACGGCACTTGTTATGATTCCACCAATTATTATGGAAACTGTTGTATCCCATCTTGATAAAACAAGGTCCTCTGGTTTTTTCCAGTTGTCCCTAGCATTTGCACAATGGATAAAGAGATTATAGGGTACTATTGTAGTTCCGATTAGTGCAACAACATTCATCAATGCTCCCTCTGGAACTGTTGGAATAAGCCCCATGGCCATTTCTCCAAGGTCAGGCTTTACCACGACCATCGTAATGACAAAAACTGTCACCATTGTGAGAACAAGCACTCCCAGTATCTTTTCCAGCCATTTCACCGTACCCACATTCAGAAGAATCAGGATAATCACACCAATTGCCGGCGCTATGTAATTCGTTGGCAAGCCCGTAAGGTTGGAGATACCCAGAGAGGTTCCAATCAGATCCCCTGACATATAGGCAATACCTCCAAGGGTTATGGCACCTCCTACCAGTAGTATGGACAGATTCTTAAGAAACTTGTTATGTTCAAAGATGTCAACGATATGTTCCGCCAATCCCTTCTGGCTTATGATTCCCAGTCTTGCAGACATCTCCTGAAGTACTATGGTCGCGATAACAGAAAATATTACTGCCCAAAGTACGCTAAATCCAAATGTAGCACCTGTTCTTGTAGCGGTTGTTACTGTTCCAGGTCCCAAGAATGATCCAACAATTATAATTCCAGGACCCATAGCCTTCAACTTGTCCTTGAGAGTATACTTCTTTGGTACGGTTGCTAGTGTCTTATTCATAGCATTTCTCCTTTTCAGTTTATTATTTATAAATTCAAATGAAAACTAAAGACCTGAAGCAGAACCGGTATGGTTCTTTTATCTTCACCTAAGGAATTGAGCTCTCATTTCAACTTCTTCTGCAATTCAGACAACCCTTGCAGGGGCTGATTTCCATATCTGCAGTATTAAAGCACACAACATTATGACCACTACCTTCATTTGTAACCCTCCTTTTATCTATGTTCATTTAGCAGCCAACTGATTATGGATTGGTTGCTTGTTACAACTGGCCTTTTTAGGATCAGGTTAAGGTCTTCCCGAATCTCAGTTGCCCTGAGATTTGTGCATGACACCAGCACTGTTCCATCAACTGACGTGATTCCATCTATATTATTCTTCACAAATTCAATTATCTCAACAGGCTCCACCTTTGCGATTTCAATATCATTCCGAAGTCCCATTCCGCAGCTATAATACACATTGAATCCAAATTCCCTAAGTACCTCCATCATAAAAGCATTTAATTCATCATCATAGGGTGTTACCAAAGCTATATTTTTGCTCCCTGTTCTTTTTAGCTGATCCAGTACGGCTCCTAAGGCACTTTTAGCAATGCACCCAAGTCTTTCAGAGACAAGTTTTTCAATTTGACCCACTCCCTCTCTTCCATACACCGCTGATGCTGATGTACATCCGAAAACCGCAAAATCAAAATCAGCGACTCCTTCAAGATTATCCAGAGCAGAGGGAAGGGATTCGCTTACCATCTTTTTTTCTGCTTCCAATCCAACCTCCATAAGAGGCAACCTTTGGGTATGTATGACATAGTTGTTTGGCAATTCCCTGTTTAGGTCAGTTTCCAAAGTGATATCAGTATTTGGTATAAGAAGTGCAACTCTTGAAAGACTCATATTAAACTCCCATCACGTATTGACTTTTTGGATATAAAACGATATTATCGTTTTATACACTATATAATCGTATTATGTTTAAATAATATATAATTCGGTTTAGTTTGTCAATGGAATAAAGTATAATATTTCGTGGACTTGATTATATTATTAAGACAAAACATTTTGGAGGAAGATATGAAAGGTAATTTGAGACTGATTCAATCCGTTCAGAGGGCAATTGACATAATAAACTGCTTTGATGAATCCAACAGCAAGCTCACGGTCAATCAAATCAGCAACAAGCTGGCCCTGCATGTAAACACCACAAGAGGTATTGTGAACACACTGGTTTATAATGGATATCTCATCCATAACATTGATGAAGGAAACTATTCTTTGGGGTATGTTTTTATTCCCAAGGCCGAACTGGTTGATAATAGCTATGTCGACAGGATGAAAAGCCTTGCAAGGCCACACCTGAGAGCCATAGCCAACAGTCACCAGGTTTCATCAAGACTTCAACTGGTATCCAACTACAATGTATTTACAGTGGATACCTTCAACCCTGAAAACTCAAGATACCTATTGTTGACTAAAATGAACACCAGCTTCCCTTTGAATGCAACTTCCTCGGGAAAGCTATTTCTAAGCTACCAGGACAATGAATTCCAGGAGAACTATTTAAGTACCAGTAAATTTGAAAAGTATACCAGCAAGACGATAGTTGACAGGGAATCCTTACAGGAAGAGATCAAGACCATAAGGTCCAAGGGATATTCCTTGGAGGACGAGGAGATAAGCAT
>Ga0334901_1003856_pt1 | contig 10774 bp, 8 predicted proteins | sample GraSluR3_MG_3_FD_207216 | JGI IMG/M metagenome (GOLD analysis project Ga0334901, IMG submission 207216) | Sludge microbial communities from methane-producing bioreactor in Wageningen University, Netherlands - Granular Sludge_15_08-R3 | ecosystem: Engineered > Bioreactor > Anaerobic > Unclassified...
GGCCTCGACTTCGACCGTGATCCGATCGCCCCCCTCCCCCCTGCCCCGCTCGACTTCGAGATCGTAGATCGTGCGGATGCTGTCTTTGCGCGGGGCCCCGCTCGTCTCGAAGCTGCGGAAATCGTGCCGCCCCAGCAGGGCGCCGGCGGCCCGCCGCATGGCCGCGGCGTCGAGTCGCGACCGGTAGTGCCAGCAGTAACGGCGGCCGAACACGTCGCGGACCGGCCCGTCGTGAATCACGTATCGGTACCGCTTGCGCACCGCGTCGCGGATCGGGTGAAAACCCTCGGGCGCCTCGCGCGCGTCGAGCACGGCCACGTCGCAAGGCAGCTCGGCGTTCAAGGCCCGGCGGAGCACGTCGGCCGGCAGCCGGCTCGCCGTGCGGAACCCCACGACCTGCCCCAGGGCGTGCACGCCGGCGTCGGTGCGGCCGCTGGCGACGGCCCGGGCCGGCTCGCCGGTGACCTTGCCGATCGCCCCCTCGAGCACTTCCTGCACGGTGACCTGCCCCGGCTGGATCTGCCACCCGGCATAGTCGCCGCCGTCGTAAGCCACGATGAGCCGGATGCTGCGCATAGCGGGGAGCGGGAGATTGTGAGGCGTGGTCGGTGGTTACCTCTTCGAAACTCTCGATGACCGCAAGAATCGCCATCCACCGCCCACCGCCCACGAGCCACGACGCACTAACCGCCGCTTTTCATCAACTCGGCGATCTGGACGGCGTTCGTGGCGGCGCCTTTGCGCAGGTTGTCGCTGACGCACCAGAAGGCCAGGCCGTTCGGGCTGGAAAGGTCTTCCCGAATGCGACCCACGAACACCTCGTCGCGCCGGTCGCAGTTGATGGGCATGGGGTAGATCTTGTTGTCGAGGTCGTCCATCACGACGATGCCGGGCGTGGCGGCGAACAGCGCGCGGGCCTCGTCGACGGTGATCTTCTTCTCCGTCTCGACCAGCATGCTCTCGCTGTGGCAGTTGCTCACCGGCACGCGGATGCAGGTCGGGCAGACCTGGATCGAGTCGTCGCCGAAGATCTTCTGGGTCTCGTAGACCATCTTCATCTCTTCCGACGTGTAGCCCCGGTGCTTGGGCCGGCCGATCTGCGGGATGCAGTTGAAGGCGATCGGATACGCGAACTCCTCGTACCGGTAGTCGTCGCCGGCCAGCTTGGCCCGGGTGCCGTTCACGAGGTCGCGGCTGCCCGCCAATCCGGCCCCGCTGGTCGCCTGGTACGTGCTCACCACGACGCGGCGGATCCGCCCGGCGTCGTGCAGCGGCTTCATGGCCACGACCATCTGCGTGGTCGAACAGTTCGGGCTGGCAATGATCCCCCGGTGATCGCGGATCGCCTCGGGGTTCACCTCGGGCACGACCAGGGGCACCTGGGGATCCATGCGCCAATAGCCGCTCTCGTCGACCACCACGCAACCCCGCTCGACGGCCTTGGGGATGAACTCCCCGGCCACGTCGTCGGGCGTGCTGCTGATGGCCAGCTCCACGCCGTCGAACGCCTCGGGCTTGAGCTCCTCGACCGTGTACGATTTGCCGGCAAAGGTGATCGTCTTGCCCGCCGACCGGCTCGAGGCAAGAAACTTGATCTTGCGGAAGGCCAGTGGATGGTCTTCGAGCAGTTGGCGGATGATGGTGCCCACGGCGCCGGTCGCGCCGACGACGGCAATCGAATCGAACACAGGCGGTCTCCCGAAACGATGACGACGGCAATCGCACTCCCAAGACGAGCGAACCTCACATTATACCCAACGATGCCCGACCGGCTCAACGGGTTCGCGCGCAACCCCGCGCTAGGGCGCGATGCGTGCCCGACGCGTTCAGGCGGCGCGGCAGCGCGGCCGGTTCCGCCCCGCCCCCCCTGCCCTGCCCCGCTCCCGCCGCGGCACGAAAAAACCCTCGCGCGGCCCGGGAGCCGTGCGAGGGTGGGAGGATTGAGGTGATGATCTCGTGTTCGCCGTTTCGCGGGTCGGCGGGGGTTTACCACAGGCCGGCAATCGCCTCGTCGGGCTGGGGCTCGAAGCGGAACGCGACCGCCTCCTGGGCGCCCGCCGTCAGGAACACGGTCTGCTCGCGCTCGATCACCTTTCCGTCGCGCACGACCTCGGCCCGAATCTCGTATCGGTACCGCAATCCGGGCTTCAGCCCGTAGGACGCGTATTCCCGCTGCGCGCCCGTGCTCTTCGTCGAGAGACCGTTGATCGTGACCTTGGCGTCGGCGGGCACGTCGATCCGGATCAACCCGCCGGTCTCGGAGCCATAGTCGGCCTGAGGTTGCGGCACGTCCGGTGCCGCGGTCGGGCCGGCAGGACCCGGCGGTGCGTCGACGTCGGGCTCGGCCGGCAACCGGGGCGGGGCCTCGGCGGGCGTTCGCGTCGAGGTCCTGGCCGGCTCGCTCACCACCGTGTCGCAGCAGCCAACCACGCAGCAATCCCACACACAGCAACTCGACCACCCGCTGTAGTACCAGCGGTAGGGCCCGAATAGCAGGCGCCGGATGGGGCCCGGTCGATAGCCCACATACCAGGTCCCGCCGTAGCAGCAGCACGGATCGCAGTAGCACGTATAGCACGTCGGATAGCACACGCGATAGCTGTAAACCGGCGGGCAGCATCGCCACCAACCGGCCTCGGCGGGAGTCGAACTCCACGCCACGGCCGCCAGAGCAATCGCGACGGCCGCCCAATGCCTCAATCGTGGTCGGAACATGGTTCTCTGCCTCCCTTCCTCCAGGCCAAAACGGACACCCAGGGCCGACATAGTGAACATAGCTGCCGGCGAGGCCGAAATCAAGTAGCCTGGGAAGAAACAAACGGTGCCGAAACCTACACAAAAAGGGCGGTTTGAATCGCGACGAAACAATCGGACGCCAGGTTTTGCTCTGGACCCGCCCGCCCCGAACCGGCATCATCTGCCAACATGCCAAGAGCCCCATCCCCCGCCGTAAGGTGGATGAGGATCGGTACCAACTTCCCCGGGCAAAACCAATGGTTCGCCTCGACCGGATAGCACGATTCCCTTGGCTGATCGTCGCACCAAGCTTGTTGCTTATGATAATCGGGTTTGTCGCAATTGCCCGATCCGACGAGTTGGCCGGCGGTGGCCCGTTCCTCCGGCGCCAGATGGTCTGGTCGGTGCTGGCGATCGTGGCGGCGTTGGCCGCGGCGGTTCCGAATTATCGCGTCTTCGGCCGCACCAGCCCGGCGCTGTACGCGGTGGCCCTGGGGCTGCTCGTGGCGGTTTACTTTTTTCCCGCGGTGAACGGGGCGCGTCGCTGGATTCGCCTGGGACCGATCGGCGTGCAGCCATCCGATCTGGCCAAGGTCGCCCTGGTGCTCGTCCTGGCCCGATGCTTGATGTACCGCGCCGATGTGCGGCGCCTTCGCGGGCTTCTCGCCCCCGTCGGATTGACGCTGCTTCCCGCACTGCTGGTCGTCGGCGAGCCCGACTTGGGCACGGCCTTGGTTTTCGTGCCCGTGTTGTTCGTGATGCTCTTCGTGGCCGGCGCCCGAGCAAGGCACCTGGCCGGGCTGGCGCTAACGGGCGCCTGTCTTCTGCCGGCGCTGTGGGGGCAGATGAGCCTCGAGCAACAGACCCGGGTGACGTCGCTGTTCGACCAGGCCGGGCCGAACGAAACCGCCCGAGGCGACGCGTACCATCTGCGCCAGGCCAAGCAGGTCATGGCCCTGGGCGGATGGTGCGGCAGCCTGGTCGCCGGGCAGGCCGTCGACGACCCCGGCGCCTACCATCTGCCCGAGGCGCGCAGCGATTTCATCCTCTGCGTCGTGGGTGAGCGCATGGGCCTCGTGGGGATCGCGGTCGTCTTGGGCCTCTACGGGCTGTTCATCGGGCGCGGCCTGGCCATTGCCGAGGCCACGCGCGAGCCCTTCGCCCGCCTGGCCGCCGCGGGGCTGGTGACCCTGGTGGCGGTCCAGGCCGGCGTCAACGCCGCCATGACCGTGGGGCTGCTGCCCATCACCGGCCTGTCGCTTCCTTGGGTCAGTTACGGCGGGTCGGGATTGGTAACCGCGGGGATCATCGTCGGCCTGCTCGTGAGTCTCGCCGTGCGCCCGGGCTACGAGGTGACCAACGAGCCGTTCCGCTACGCGGCCGATTAGCCCGCCGGGGACGGCATCGCTCGGAGCCGGTCGCCTTTCTCAACGTCGCGGTCGCTCGGCGCGTTCACGTTCCGGGGTCGGCTTCGACGTGGATCGCATCGACCGAGAGTTCGCCCAACGCTCCCAGCATCCCGATGCGGAGGATCGCCTCGCGCGCGGCCTCGGGCACTTCGACCCTGGCCGTGTGCGGGCGCCAACCGAACGTACCCTGCCAGGGCCCCACGACCCCTTGGCCCACGGCGGCACGGTTGGCGTCGTAGAACGTGATCAGCAGGGCGGGCAATTCCCGCGCGCCGTATCCGCGGCGCACGTCGGTCGCCCGCACGTGCAGCGTCACCAGCAGCCGCTTCACCCGGCGGCCGTCCACGCCAAACCCCTGCAAGGCCCCGGCCTCGCGGCCCGGATCGGCGTTCGTCAGGCGCACGTACCGCTGGCCCGACGGGGCGATCTCGTCGGAAACCAGCTCGAGCTGCCGCTGGTAGTGCCAGCCGAAGGGCTTGTCGGAATCGCCGAGAAGCTCCTCGAAATCGCCGTTGCGAATCGCGGGACGGGCCGGGTCGGGCAGAACCTCGCGCCGGCGCTCGGCCTCGCCCGTCATGGGCACGAACAGCGTGGGGCGAAGCGACTCGCGAATCAGCTTGCCTTCCTCCTTGCGGAATACGTAGAGGTTCTGCTGATACCGCTCGCCGACCGGCACGATCAGACGCCCCCCGTCGGCGAGCTGCTCGACCAATGCCGGCGGCACGTGCTCGGGCGAGCAGGTCACGATGATCTTGTCGAACGGGGCGTGCTCGGGCCAGCCCAGGTAGCCGTCGCCCACCTTGACGTGCACGTTCCGATAGCCCAGGCGCCGGAGCGTGGCCTCGGCCCGCCGGCCCAGGGGCTCGACGATCTCGATCGTGTACACCTCGCGCACCAGGCCGCTGAGGACCGCGGCTTGGTACCCGCTGCCCGTGCCGATCTCCAGCACCTTGTCGCCCGGCTGCGGATCGAGCGCTTCGGTCATCGAGGCGACGACGACCGGGGGCGAGATGGTCTGGGCGTGCCCGATGGGCAAGGCCACGTCGTAGTAGGCGTACTTGCGTTGCGAGGCCGGCACGAACTCGTGGCGGGGCGTGTCGCGCATCGCCCCGAGCACGCGGGGGTTTTTGACCCCCGCGTCGACGACCTCGGTCTCGACCATCCGGTGGCGCTGCAGGGCGAACTGCTGCCGCGTCTGGCCCCACACGGCGGCGGGCACCCATAGCGCGGTCGCCAGAAGGCAGATCCACCGGCGCGAATCGCGGCAAGCTGGCATCGGTCTGACTCACTTCGCGTGAAGGCGGTCCAAGAACGCGCGGCAGAGACGGTCGTCGCTCCCCGCGGTCACCGGCCGGGCCCCCCTGCCCTGCCCCGTTTCGACCCGTTCGCGGGTCTCTTGCGTCTCGCCCCCCTGCCCTTCTCATTCGATTATACCTTGCGGCAGGCGCTCGCCCAAACCGGCGTCCCCTGTTTCCCGGCACCCTGCTCTGCCATAATTGACGGAGATTCCCGCTTGTTTCGCCCCGATCGACGCGTTCCATGCTCAACCAGGCCCTGAAAGACCGAATCGTCCGCGACGTGCTGCCTCGCGTTCAGACCCCCGGCCAGTACGTCGGCGGAGAGCTCAACGCCGTGGTCAAGGACCCGCGCGGTCTGCGGGGCCGATTGTGCCTGGCCTTTCCCGACACCTATGCCATCGGCATGAGCCACCACGGCCTGCAGGTGCTCTACCAGGGGATGAACCGCCGCGACGACTGGGCCTGCGAGCGGGTCTTCGCGCCGTGGATCGACATGGAGTCGTTGCTCCGAGAGACCGCCCTGCCCCTGTACGGCCTCGAATCGTTCACGCCCCTGGCCGAGTTCGACGTGCTCGGCTTCACCCTGCAATACGACCTTTGCGCGACGAACGTGCTGACGATCCTCGACCTGGGGCGAATCCCGCTCTTGTCGTCGGAGCGGGCGCCCGGCCATCCGCTGGTGATCGCCGGCGGCCCCTGCGCCCACAACCCCGAGCCCCTGGCGCGGTTCATCGACCTGTTCGTCATCGGCGACGGCGAAGAGGCCCTGCCCCAAGTCTGCGACGCGTGGATTCGCCTGCGGGCGCGCGGCCTCGACCGGCCGGCCATGCTCGCCGAGCTGGCCACGCGCCTGCCGTTTGCCTACGTGCCCTCGTGCTACGCCCGGTCCGAGGCGGCCGATGGGACCGGTCCGCCCGTGCCGACGCATCCGGGTGTGCCCGCCGTGATCGAGCCGGCCGTGGTCAAGGACCTCGACGCGGTGGCCCTGCCCACCGCGCCGGTCGTGCCCTTCGTCGAGTCGGTGCAAGACCGGATCACGATCGAGATCATGCGCGGATGCCCCTGGCGGTGCCGTTTCTGCCAGAGCAATCCGATCAAGCGGCCCGTCCGGTTCCGCCGCGTCGAGACGATCGTTGACGCCGCCTGGGAAACGTACGTCAACACGGGCTACAACGAAATCTCGCTCTTGTCGCTGTCGACGAGCGACTATCCCCACTTCGACGAGCTGATGGGCCGGCTTCAGGCGAAGTTCCGCCCGCTCCACGTGGCCGTCTCGGTGCCCAGCCTGCGCGTCAACGAGCAATTGGCTCGCGTGAGCGAATGGCTCGACACGGATCGCCGCTCGGGCCTGACGCTGGCCCCCGAGGCCGCGCGCGACGCCATGCGCGAGCAGATCGGCAAGCCGATTACCAACGCCGACCTGCTCGAAGGCTGCCGCATGGCGTTCGGCAAGGGATTCCGCCGGGTCAAGCTCTACTTCATGTGCGGCCTGCCCGGCGAGCGGCCCGAAGACCTCGACGGGATCGTCGACCTGGCCGAGTCGATCGCGCGCCTGGGCCGCCAGGCGACCGGCCGATCGGTCACCGTGGTGGCCAACGTGTCGAACTTCGTCCCGAAGCCCCATACGCCCTATCAGTGGAACGCAATGCAAAGCCGTCAGTATTTCCTGCAGGCGCGGGAGCGGCTCTACCGGCGGAAGCGTATGCGATCGGTCGAGTTGAAGTGCCACGACGTCGAAACGAGCCTGCTCGAGGGCGTGCTGGCCCGGGGCGATTCGCGACTCGGCGAGGCCATCGAGCTGGCCTGGCGCCGCGGCGCCCGCTTCGACGCCTGGACCGAGCAGCAGCGCCCGGACCTCTGGTGGCGGGCCCTGGCCGACTGCGGCATCGACGTCGACGCCCTCCTGCACCGCCCCTACCCCGCCGATGCTCGGCTGCCCTGGGACCACGTTGCCGTGCGCCAGGGCCGCGCGTACCTCGAGCGGGAGCGGGATCGGGCCTCCCGACACATGGCGTGCATGGAGTAATGGGCGTGGCAAGCCGTTTCCGCCTCCTGGCGATCGACATCGACGGAACCCTGGTCAACACCCGCGACGAGCTGACCCCGGCGACCCGCGAGGCCCTGGTCCGGGCGGGCAAGTCGGGCATCCACGTGGTGCTGGCGACCGGGCGCCGCTACAGCCGGACCTTGCACCTGGTCGAGCCCCTCGAGATCGACGTCCCCCTGATCAGCGCCAGCGGAGCCCTCGTCAAGGATCCCCACACCCACGAAACCCTCTACCGCGCCGAGTTCGACCCGGCCGTGCTCCGCGAGGCGATGGCGCTCATGGCGCAGTCGGGCTACGACCCGGTCGTCTGCGCCGACACGTTCGCCGAGGGGTTCGATTTCTACCAGCCGCGCGAAGAGACCGACAGCGCCGAGCTGGCCGAATACTTCCGCGTCAACCCGGGCGAAGGCCGCGTCTGGCCCCATCTGATCGACGATCCGCCGCGTGGCGTGTTTACCGCATTTACCATGGGAACGCGGGAGCAGATGCTCGCGCTCGACCGCGCGCTGCACGCGCGCCTGGCGGACAAGATCTCGTCGCACGTGCTGCGGAGCCCCCGCTACACGGGCTTCATGTGCGAGTTCGCGCCGGGCGGCGTGACCAAGTGGTCGGCCGTCCGGCGCCTCGCCCGGGCCTGGGGCATCGGCGACGAGGCGATCTGCGCGGTCGGCGACGACGTGAACGACATCCCCATGATCCGGGCCGCCGGCCTCGGCGTGGCCATGGGCAACGCCCTGCCCGACGTCATCGCGGTGGCCGACCGCGTCGCCCCCCGCCAGGACCAGGACGGCCTCGTCGACGTCGTCGCCTGGCTGCTCGACGGGGCGGAGTGACCCCCTTCGCACCCTCGGCGCGAACCGCGGCGGGTGGGACCCGGCCGGCCTCCCCTCCCCTGCCCTGCCCCTCGGCACGCCTCCGGTGCGCCGCGCCATACCGGCCGCGGGGTCGCCACGTGCCGTACCCCCCGTCCTGGACAGCCCCGGCATAATCGGTAAACTCAGGGATTCGTGCCGTGAACCGCCAACGCAGCGTCAGGATAAGAACATGGAAAAACGAGTGTACAACTTCTCGGCGGGGCCCGCCGTTCTGCCCTTGCCGGCCCTGGAACAGGCCCAACGCGATCTGCTCGCCCTGCCCGGCGTGGGAAGCTCGATCCTCGAAATCAGCCACCGATCGAAGACCTTCCAGGCCATCATCGACCAGGCCGAGGCCAACCTGAGAAGTCTGCTGGCGATCGGCGACGACTATCGCGTGCTCTTCCTGCAGGGCGGAGCCCAAATGCAGTTCGCCATGGTGCCGCTGAACCTGCTCCGCGGCAGCGGGAAATCGGCCGACTACATCCTGACCGGGTCGTGGGGAAAGAAGGCCATCGACGAGGCCAAAACCCAGGGCGAGGTCCGCACCGCCTGGGATGGTAAGGCCACCCAACTGCGGCATATCCCCAGCGACGACGAACTCGACCTGGACCCCGACGCCGCCTACTGCCACATCACCTCGAACGAAACGATCCAGGGAATCCAGTTCGCCACCGAGCCCGATGTGGGCGACGTGCCGCTGGTGTGCGACGCGTCGTCCGACTTCCTCTGCCGGCCCGTGCCCATCCGGCGCTACGGCATCCTCTACGCCTGCGCCCAGAAAAACGCGGGACCGGCCGGCGTGACCGTCGTCATCCTGCGCAACGACCTGCTCGACCGGATCGCCGACGGCCTGCCCTCGATGCTCGACTACCGGGCCTTCGCCAGAGAGAACTCGCTGTTCAACACCCCGCCCGTCTTCGGCATCTACTTCGTCAAGCTGGTGACCGACTGGCTGATCGGCGAAATCGGCGGGCTGGAAAAGATGGAACAGCTCAACCGGCAAAAGGCCAAGTTGCTGTACGACGTCATCGACGAGTCGGACGGCTTCTACGACGGCCACGCCGAACCGGCGAGCCGGTCGATGATGAACGTGACCTTCCGGCTGCCCAGCCCCGACCTCGAGGCCGAATTCCTCAAGGGGGCCGAGGCGCGCGACCTCACCGCCCTCAAGGGCCACCGCTCGGTGGGCGGGTTCCGGGCCTCGATCTACAACGCCATGCCCCCGGAGGGGGTCGAGACCCTCCGCGACTTCATGATCGAGTTTCGCGAAAAGCACGCCCGATAGCCGGGCCTCCCGCTGCCGTTTCGTCCGGGCAATTGACAGGGTACCGCCGCGGCCTATATTAGACTGTTTCGGCAGCTCGCCTGCCGTGGGGACAGGTAGCTCAGTTGGTAGAGCACTGGACTGAAAATCCAGGTGTCGCCGGTTCAACTCCGGCCCTGTCCACTCGACGTAAGCCCTTGTTTCGCAAGGGCTTTTTCTATCAGCCGACAACCCGAAGCTTCGGCGTCCCTGAGCTTCATCGCCCGGAGCTTTTCGACAACCATCGAGGTCTTGCCGGCCTGCCGTGGAGTCGAAAGGGTCGTCGGTTCGATCCGGCCTCGATGCGCCCCGTCGACGGCAACATGCGAGCCTGCCGCTGATTCACGGTCTGCCCGAAGGAGCCGTTGACGAAAACGTGCCCGACGCGGCACGGGCGGAGCCAGGGGCACACGTGCGGTGCCCACCCAACTTCCGCCGAGCGCCGGGGTAGGACGGATGCCCGGCACAGCCGCCGGACGGTGGAAACCGAGCACGCCGACGTCCCAGAATGACGTCACAAGGCCGCCACGGCCCTCCGGGTCACTCTTGCGGTCAAGACAAAGGACGCGCGAGCCCTTTAGGCGTCTCCATACTACCAAAATCTCCACCAAGGCTTCTGACCACCCTTCGGCGATGATGGCTGCTCAAGCGGATAAATCTCCCCGTCATCGCCGACAGTGTGTGCATTCAGTGCACGTGCCATCTGAACGAGCTTCGATACCTGTGTGTCGTCCGGGCCTGAACACTGAATCTGGTCTCCATACCACCAAAAGCATGGCTCGCCTCGCCATGTAATCATAAAGTAGCGCGTCGAAACTCCAGTGGCATCTGCCATATCAACGTAGTCGGTGGTGGACCAAGCCAACTCTGAATCTGCGGCGATCAAAGCATCAACGTCCTCCTTGGTGATGGGCGCACTCGCAGCTTCAGTCCAGTCTTTCGTGCGAACGATGTGGAGGTCGTATGCCATGTGGGGTCGAGATCCCTAACGACAGGCGTCACCGGGCCGCGACGATGACGCCGACCATTTTCCACGACCAGATCGCGGATCCGGCGCACGCCGTGGTTCTGGCCTGCCTCAGTCTTCCGGCCGAGAGCGAAGATTAATCATAGCCGCCTCCAGT
>Ga0334901_1003860_pt1 | contig 10763 bp, 7 predicted proteins | sample GraSluR3_MG_3_FD_207216 | JGI IMG/M metagenome (GOLD analysis project Ga0334901, IMG submission 207216) | Sludge microbial communities from methane-producing bioreactor in Wageningen University, Netherlands - Granular Sludge_15_08-R3 | ecosystem: Engineered > Bioreactor > Anaerobic > Unclassified...
TATGATTACCGTTTCAAATGTTCAAAGTTTTGAAAACAAAATTATTCACCAGGATATTTTTTTCGATGGCGGGAAGATTGCCGTAACTACCACCAACAATAGTAAAAACTGGGATTGCATTGTGAAGGTTATTGATCAGGACGGAAAAACAGCCGGGTCGGTCAGGACTTATCAGGCGCCAAAAGAGTTGGAGGTCAATCCCGGAATTTACAACATTTCAGTTGAGGCTCTGGCGCTGGATGGAATTGAAACACGGGTAGAAATAAAAAATGTTGCTGTAATTGCCGGTAAAACTATTCCGGTATCGCACAATTTTAAAAGCGGAAAAATAGTTGTGGAAACATTGGTTAGTGGGAAAGCAATTGACTGTGCCGTAAATGTTTTCGAAGTATCTTCCGGGAAAAATGTTGCAGCAGGCCGTACTTATGGAAGGGAGAAAGCGTTTTTACTCAATCCCGGAAAATACGAAATAAAAGTCCTTCCGCTGGGAGTTCACAACGATAAAAAACAGCAGGTTTTGGCCGTCAATTTGGTGCAGGGTGAAACATTAAGTGAAACTTTAAACTTTTAGGATGAAAAATTTTACAAAACCTTCAGGTTTAGCCTTTATCCTTTTAATGTCCATTGTCTTTTTCATAATCGGAATTTATTTTGCAGCGTTAATCAGGGCCGGACAAAATCAGGGCCTGGCGGCGGGAGCCATAGTTATAGGTTGGGGATTTCTGTTTGGTTTAGTTGCTTTTATCCTTTCTTTTATTATGGTGAAAAAAGGAAAAGTAAGACGAATGGTCCGGTTTAATTTTATCCTTCTGCTTTTAGCAATAATCCTTTATGGTTTTGCATTCCTTCGATTTCAACAAAAACAAAATGAAAAGGAAAACAGCAACGAAAAATTTGAGTTGCTCCCGGAAAAACCGACAAACCCGGTGTTGGGAACAAACTTTGCAACAATAGAGTTTCAACCCGCATTTTCCGGTCAAAATGCCCGCTTTCACCATCAAGGATTAAATAATTCGGTTACCGGTAAAAATGAAATTGGAATTGGATTTTTTTCTCCATCGATAACAGAAAATGGTTCGCTTTATTTCTATGGTGCAATAAATTTTGATAAAACGGTGCAAGATCATACTCCGCAAGACAGTATTTCCTTCGGAACAACTCCATACGGGCACTTTGAAATTTCGTATGCACCGCCCTGGTTTTATCCTGAACACCTGAAACTCGATTACGACATATTATACCTGAAGGTGCTTACAGCAGGCAGGGAATTTCTTGAAGTGGAAGTAAACAGGGAAACAGGGCAAACTGCATGGGTTGACCGGTTTAAAGGGAACCTGGTGTATTGGCCGGATTTTTTACTAAACGTTCACACAGTTGAATTTATTGATCCGGCAAATCAGAAAGTGATGATTAAACCACTAACCCATGCTTCCGAAGTGCTTTCTGATTATACTGTTATGCACCCGAAACTGATAAAAGATGAATGGTTAAAAGTTGATTTATCTGACGAGAATCTTAATAAGTTAAGTGAAGGCTGGATCAAATGGAAGGAGAATAACAGGTTATTAATCATATATTCCCTGCTAAGTTAACCTTCAATCTGTTCATGTAATTCTTCTCTCACTTTATTTTTATGCCAATTAAACGGTTGCTAAATTTTAAAGGCAAAGGTTTATAATTTTCACGGCACAGAATTTTTTTTTATGCTGACAAAATTTTTTTTTCACAGCATAAAATAATGTAGAATATTAATGCAGTTCATTTGCTGTTTTGATCTGCTTTTTTGCACCAAAATAAATTTTGCTTTTACAGCACCAAATCACATGCTTCGGCCGGCATCCAGTGTTTGTCTTTGCCTTCCCACTTCACGTTACAGCCGATGGGATTTGTGAGCGGCACCGAAATGGGTTTCCCTGATGTGAGTTCATCCAGCGCCCGGTCGAGGTCGTTCACCGTCATTTTCGAAACATCGCGCGGGTTGTCCACTCCACGACCCGTGTAAACCAGCTTCCGGTTTTCGTCGAACACATAAAAATGCGGAGTACGCAAGGCACCGTATGCCAGCGCCACTTCCTGCGATTCGTCGCGCAGATATTTCCACGGGAATTTAAATTCTTCCATACGCTTTTTCATGTGGTCGAAATCATCTTCGGGATAGGTGTTGGCGCTATTCGAATTGATTCCGACAAATTCCACTCCCTTTGATTTAAACTTTTCAGCGGTCCGACGAGTCACTTCATCACTCCCAATCACATACGGACAATGGTTGCAGGTGAAAAACACCACGAGGTATTTTGCATCCTTAAAACTGTTTAGCGAATAGGTATTTCCGTCGGTGGCAGGCAGGTTAAAATTTTTTGCTTTGTCTCCAATTTCTAATGTAAATGCCATAAATAATAGTATTAAGTATCAAGACTTTTAGTATCAAGTATCAAGACTGTGAGAATCAGGATTTATGTTTTGTGTCGTTCTGTCTTGTGTTTCTCTTTCTTGCTACTTGTGTCTAAATATCTATTGTCTTCTTTTAATAAAAAGAAATTCAATCCAAAATTGTTTAATCCGAAAAAAAAATCTTCCGTATTTTTACCTTTATTTATTTTTCAATAAAATTCGAATTAAAAACATACAAATGGAGCGAGAGAAAGCTTACCGGAAAATAGCCGAACTTCGAAAGGAGCTGGAAGACCACAATTACAAATATTATGTGCTGGCGCAACCCGAAATCAGCGATTACGATTTCGACATGAAACTGCGTGAACTGGAGAAGCTGGAAGCGGAGTTTCCGGAGTATGCCGATCCGTATTCGCCAACACAGCGGGTGGGGAGCGACATCAGCAAAGCGTTTGAACAGGTGGAACATCGTTATCCCATGTTGTCGCTCAGCAATGCTTATTCCGAAGGGGAAATCCGGGATTTCGACAACCGCATTAAGAAGCTCATTGGGGAAGATTTTGAATACGTTTGTGAACTGAAATTCGACGGTTCTTCCATCAGCCTGCTTTATGAAAATGGAAACCTCGTGCGGGCAGTCACCCGCGGCGATGGCGTAAAAGGCGACGATGTTACCGTTAACGCGCGTACTATCCGCTCCATCCCGTTAACCTTGCGCGGAAGCGGTTATCCCGAAAGCTTCGAAATCAGGGGCGAAATTGTGATGCCTTTCCATGTTTTTGAAGAACTGAACAAGCAGCGGGAAGAGGCGGGCGAGCCACTCCTCGCCAATCCGAGAAATACTGCCGCCGGCACACTCAAAATGCTGGATCCTTCTATTGTGGCTTCGCGCAAACTGGATGCGTATTTTTATTCGCTGATGGGGGACAACCTGCCTGCGGACGGGCACTATGAAAACCTGCAAAAAGCCCGTGAATGGGGTTTCAAAATTTCAGACGCTACCCGGATTTGCCGAAATTTGGATGAAGTTTTCAACTACCTGCACGAATGGGATTTGGAGCGCCACAAAGTTCCGGTAGCCACCGATGGGGTGGTAATAAAGGTAAATTCGCGAAATTTGCAGGAGGAACTGGGATTTACGGCCAAATCGCCGCGCTGGGCAGTTGCCTACAAGTTTAAAGCAGAAAGTGCGGCCACTATTCTAAAATCGGTTTCATACCAGGTTGGACGCACCGGCGCCGTTACTCCGGTGGCCAACCTCGAACCGGTGCAGATTGCCGGAACCGTGGTAAAACGAGCATCGCTGCACAATGCCGATATTATTAAAAACCTCGATTTGCATTTAAACGATACCGTTTTTGTGGAAAAGGGCGGAGAAATTATTCCGAAAATTACTGGGGTGGATGCAGAAAAAAGACACCCCATGGCATTGCCGGTTGAATTTATTGATATTTGTCCGGAGTGCGGAACACTGCTGGTGCGCAATGAAGGAGAAGCTGCCCATTACTGTCCCAACGAAACCGGTTGTCCGCCGCAGATTAAAGGAAAAATGGAACATTTTGTGAGCCGGAAAGCGATGGACATCGACGGGCTGGGACAGGAAACCATCGAACTGCTCTACAATCAGGGCCTGGCCAAAAGTATTGCCGACCTTTACCTGCTGAAAAAGGAACAACTTTCCGGGTTGGAACGGATGGGCGAAAAATCGGCACAACGTATTCTCGACGGACTGGAAGAATCGAAAAAAGCGCCGTTTGAACGTGTGCTGTTCGCCTTGGGAATTCGCTACGTTGGAGAAACAGTGGCTAAAAAACTGGCCAAAGTGGTTCACTCCATCGATAATCTCCGGCAAAAAACCAGGGAAGAATTGACCGAAATAGATGAAATTGGCGACCGGATTGCCGAAAGTATTCTGGACTTCTTTTCGAAGCCTGCCCACCTCGAAATGATTGAATTTCTGAAAAAACAGGGTCTTCAATTCCAGCTAAGTGAAGAAATGCTAAACAACCGTACTGAAAAACTGAAGGGGCTGAGTATCGTAATTTCCGGTACTTTTGAAAAACATTCGCGCGATGAGTTAAAACAACTGATTGAGCAGAACGGCGGCAAAAATGTGGGTTCCATTTCGAAAAAAACAAATTATGTGCTGGCCGGAGAGAATATGGGGCCCAGCAAACTCGAAAAGGCTCAAAACCTCGGTATCCCCATCATTTCAGAAGAAGAATTTTTGAAGATGCTGGGCGATTAGCGATTCTTTTTTACATTTCATTACCTTTGCGCCACTACGAATGAAGCTGATAGAAAAATATGCAAAACGGAAACTTCACAAAAAAATCGCGATTTTGAAGCGACGGGTGGAGCTACCGAATCCTGAATCTGTCAGGAAAGTGGGTGTGTTGTGGGAACCTTCGGAGAAAAAAGCATTTCAGTTTCTGCATGATCATTTCTCCCATTCGCAGGTAATATTCAGAAATTTATGCATTTACCACGAAAATGCCATCGCCCAAACCGGTACCAATATTCTTACTCCTAAAGATCTGAACTGGTATGGGCTGCCAAAACCGGGGCCTGTTGACGATTTTATCAACACTGAATTTGATTTATTGCTGAATATCGCGTTAAATCAGACACTCCTGTTCGATTATGTCACAGCTTTGAGCAAAGCACGGTTCAAAATTGGCTGGTCGCCTAAAGAACGGAACTTTTTTGACCTGAATATTAACATCAAAGGAAAACCCGATGCTTTTTACCTTGCCAGACAACAAATTTTTTATCTTGGGCAACTCAATAAAAAAAAATAAATATGAATCATCCGTTTAAAGGGGCAGGTGTGGCTTTGGTTACGCCTTTTTCCGAAGAAAATAAAATTGATTTCGATGCACTGGGGAAAGTAATCGACAGCCAGGTTAAAGGGGGAATGGATTATTTGGTGGCACTTGGAACTACAGCAGAAACACCAACCTTGTCGGGAGAAGAAAAAAAGGAAGTTGTGAAGTTTGTGAAGAACAATTCAGCCGGGCTTCCGGTAGTTGTGGGAATGGGCGGAAATGACACGCGGAAAATTATCAAACAGATCGGAAAATTTGATTTTAGTGGTATTGCCGGGCTGCTTATTGTTACGCCTTACTACAACAAACCCTCGCAGGAGGGGATGTTCAGGCACTATTCCGCCATTGCACAAGCGTCGCCGGTTCCCATTATTTTGTATAACGTGCCGTCGCGCACCGGAGTAAACCTGGAATACGAAACGGCGGTGCGCCTGGCCGAAGCTTCGGAAAAAATAGTTGCAGTAAAAGAGGCCTCGGGAATTCTTTCACAAATTACACGCATCAATAAGTATGCGCCCGACCATTTTGCTGTAATTTCGGGCGACGATGTACTGGCGCTGCCTATTGTTTCAGTTGGTGGAATTGGAGTTATATCGGTGATTGCCAATGCACTACCCAGCCAGCTCAGCAGCCTGGTTCATCTGGCCCTGGAAGGAAAATACGATGAGGCCCGCGAATTGCATTTCGAGCTGATTGACCTTTTTAAGTTGCTTTTTAAAGAGGGTAATCCCGGTGGAATTAAAGCATTGCTGCACATGCAGGGAACCATTCAAAACGAGCTGCGGACACCACTGTTCCGCATAAGCGACGAAACGTACGACGAAATAAAACAGGCATATTTAAAACTGCAATAGGCTTTCAAAAAAACAAAAGCAAAACGGAGGTTACCTGTTCAAATCAGGCAACCTCCGTTTTTTTTAACGGTTCGAAAGAACAATTTTTTTGAATTGCTGAAATTCAGCAGTTGTGAACTCCACAAAGTAAATGCCGGAAGGTACTTTTTGATTGCTGCGATTCCTTCCGTTCCAGGTAAAACGATGAGTGCCCGGGGACAAATGCTGCCTGTTCGAAAGTGTTTTGATTTGTTGTCCCGGTTGGTTATAAATCCTCACCTGTACTTCCGAATCTTTAGCGAGGCGAATTTCGAGGATTATCTCATCGCTAAACGGATTGGGATAACAGTTTATTTCTGTTTTTTCATAATCGAATTCGTCATCGAACCCGGTTAAAGCATATTTTTCGAGGCTCATCAGGGTTGATTCGTGTTTTGCAAAAATTGAAGTTCCCTTCAGGAGTTCAGGATTTAAATCAACCTCTTCGTTTTCAGCAGAACTCCAAAGTTTCAGGACAACAGGATTTCCTGCTTTAAATCCGGGCATACCGAACTCATCGGAAGCCGAAACTGCAATACTAACTACATTGTTGTTCAAATGGTCAGGCGTTAAAGTAACAGCGCCCGCGCACACTTCTCCGTCATAAACAGCCAGTTCGTCTCCCGGCTTGAAGAAGTTTACGGGAAGATGGCCGATGTTGATGTTCATGTGATCGACGCCATTGCCGAAAAAGGCCGGTTTAAAATGGTTTAAAGGAGCAGGTGGGGATAGAAAAACAACAGTTTTTTCATAATCTGCCTGAATCCGGATGGTATCAGCTTTTGAAAGTTTTATTTTATACCCTTTCCCCGGAACAAAATTACCGATTCGGTTTCTCCATCCTCCAAAAGATTCGAGGTTTTCAATAGCGTCACCCGTTTCGCTCTGAACCTTTTCAAGACTCTCGTTGTCAATTAGTGGCTGAATTACTTCCATTGCATCAACAACGGCTGACAGAGGAAAGCCAATGATGTTCCAACCGGTTTTTAACGGAATAGAATAGGGATAATCAACTGAACTGCCGCAAATTTCGATGGAGTCTGAAATGCCTGCTTTTAAAAGATAACCCTCTCCGGGATTAATGTCGCCAATGTTATTTCTCCAGCCGCCAAAAGAACCCGTGTTTTCGAGGGCATCTCCATTTTCGTCCTGAATTTTCATCACGGTTGAATTATCGATAAGAGCCTGAAACAGAAATTTTAGGTCGGCAGAATCGGGTAGTACAGGCGCCGAAAAGATTTGCCAGCCTTCCGTAAAGAATAGTTTTTGGCAGGTTTCTGCGTTTTCATCCACGTTTAACAGCAAAGGCCTGCTGGTTAGAGTTAATCCCGTTACAATATCATTGGTTACAACACAATAATATTTTCCGGAATCTTCGTAAGCCAGATTATCAATAAATAGAACCGATGCAGTCTGATCGTTCAGCAACATATCATTTTTGTACCACTGATAGTTGTTGTGTTCGCCACCTGTAGGTGCAGCAAAACTAATGCTGGCGCCAGGTTTTTTCGCTATTGTCTGGCTGGCGCCGATGCTGTCCTGGGGAACATAAAAAAAGTCGATAGACAGTCCTAAATCCATATTGTACTCCAGGTCCTCAAATGAAAGGAGGTTGTTGGAAACATCGACATAATTTAAGCTGTCTTGTAAGTTAATTTCAGGAAGGGAGCTGAACTGGTTGGAGTTTAAGTCCAGAATCTGCAGGTTACTCAGCAGGTTAATTTCATCAGGAACAGCCCCCGCTATTTGATTTTCGCTTAGATCAATCCACTCCATGCCTGATATCTGACCTATAACGCCCGGCAGCGTACCTGTTAACTGGTTTGTGTTCAGGTAAATCAGATCGAGATTGGTAAGTTGCCATATTTCTTCAGGAATGTCTCCGGTCAGCTGATTTTGACTAAAATTCATCCATCTGAGTTCCGGTAATTGACCGATTTCTACAGGAATAGGACCCGTCAGCTGGTTTTCATTTAAGTACAGGAGGCTCAGGTTTGTCAGTTGTTCCAGTTCACCGGGAATAGCACCCGTCAGCTGGTTTTGGCCCAGATTCAGCCAACGCAAATTGATTAACTGGCCCAGCTCTGACGGGATGGTGTCACTTAACTGGTTGGCATCGAGGTACAGCTGTTCGAGGTTTGACAGATTGGCCAATTCAACAGGAACTTTACCACTTAGTTGATTTTCGCTCAAAACCAGCCACCTGAGATTGGATAATTGCCCCAACGAAAACGGAATGGTATCGAAAAACTGATTGTGTTCCAAATTCAGAAACTGAAGCAAAGAAAGTTGTCCTGTTTCTGCCGGAATTGATCCTGAAAACTGGTTATGGCCTAAATTGAGCCATCTTAATCCTGAAAGCTGTTCGATACCGTCGGGAATGGTTCCGATAAGCTGGTTGTCGCTTAAATACAATAAAATGAGGTTGGTAAGTTGGAGCAACTCTACCGGTATAGTTCCGGTTAATCGATTTCCGCTCAAATACAGGTATTCCAATTCCGTAAGATTACCCAGTTCAGTGGGTATAGATCCGGTTAACCGGTTGGTATCCAGTTCCAGATACTGAAGTGATGTTAGTTGCCCGAGTTCCGGAGGAATGTTTCCCGAAAGGTTGTTTTTTTTCATTCTTAACTCGGTTACCATATCGTTTTCAACAGTAACACCATACCATGTATTTATTGGGGCTGCAAGCCAGTTTGTGTTGTTTGTCCATTCGGGCCCGCCGGTTGCGTTGTAAAAGTTGACCAATAGCATCGAATCACTTTCGCTAACGGCAGCCATCGCCGGAATCTCTTTTATTTCAGAAGACTTTGTGGATGTTGACGGAGCATTTTCTGTGTTCAACTGCTTCTGTAATTCAGCATTTCTCAGTCCGATTACTTCTTTTTCAACCTGAACTAAAATTTCCCGCTTCCTGTTTTGCCGGACAAATTTTTCATAGGGTTGTGCCGTTGTTTTATAACTCACCGGTAGGATTGTTATCAGCACCATTGTCAATGCAACAAAACCTGAATGCGTCCAAAGTTTTTTCATGTAGCACGTTTTTTTAAGTTAAAAAAAAGTTTTTAGTAAATTTGTATGTTTATCACCACTTCCCCTTGCAAGTTTCAAATTGATTTCAGAATTCATCTGATTGTTACAATTCATTTTTCATAACACCTGTCGGAGTATCATTCTAAAAGGTTGAAAAGGAAAACAACTAACATACCATTTGGAGTAAATGGCTAACAGATTTGACGTTATGGCTTCTTCAAAATGGGGTTGCAGTTTCAAAATGGGACTACCTGCCCCGTTATTGAAAAACAAAAGGCCGACAAAACAGGAATTTTGGTCTGTCAAAACTTTCCGTTACTCCTACGTAATCTGTTTGTTATCAAAAGCCTGGATTGATTTGTGTCTCGTTTCTTTCTTTTGGAGCCTGCAGTGTTTTAAACTGATTCAGAAATAATGGTCGTTTAGTTTATAGTGAGCGTGCAATTATCCGAAACATTAACCATGTATCCTTTGCCTGTTTTTAGATTTTCAATTGTATTGTCGCACCATCGGACTGAAAAGCAGCGAAGCCGGCACTGTGATTATTGTATGGGTGTGGATTTGATTTATCTCGATATAGCGCAGAACATTGATGTCATTTAAATTTTCACTAAACGAAATAGATTAAAATTTGAGCATTACAGATATTTTTTTGGGAAAATGGTTCACCGGGTCTGGTTGTGCTACGGTAAATTTTGATGGCGACAATTAAATAATTGAAAAGAAAAAAGGGACGACCACAGATGGCTATCCCTTTTTTCGGAGCTTTTTGTTATTTATTTTTATTTTCTGTCGAGCACCAGTTTTTTAACTGCTTCTTTTCCTTCAACATTCAGCTTAACAAAGTACATTCCTGAAACCTGATTTTCCATATTAAATGAAATGTTTTGGTTATCTGTGAAATTGCGGCGGAAAATCTGCTGTCCGGTTATTGTATAAACAGTTACTTCAGCAGTTCCCGGTCCGGCATTTTTAACTTCAAGTTTTACCCAGTCTCTGGCTGGGTTCGGGTACATCTTCACACTGAATTCCCCGGCGGTAATCTGTCTGGAACTAACCGGGTAGCCGTCAACACAGAGCTGGAAGGTATCGGTTGCTGTCGCTCCTTCAGGGTCGGTGGCCATAATCACAATGTTCACACAACCGGTGTCTTCTATCATGGGGCTGAACACCAGCGAGTCGTCCACCATTTCAGCCCATGCCGGCAGCGGTTCGCCGTTTTCGAGCATGGCACTGATACTCAGTTCGTCGCCATCTGCATCGTCGAACAATTCACCTAAAACCGGACTGACAGGAACTTTTAAAACGTACGAAGCATTGACAGTCTGGTCGCCAACCGGATTCACTAAAAAAGGCGGGTCGTTTACCGGATTAACTGTTAATGTAAACGTTTCGGTAACAATTCCACCTTCACTGTCTTCAACCGTTACAGTAATTAAAGCATCGCCCGACATTTCGGGTACAAGTTCAATTTCCAGCGAGCCCGTGTTTCCTGATGTGTAATTTACCGTGATACCGCTAACCAGTTCAGCATTGTCGCTTTCTGCAGTTACGGTAACCGTTTGTTCTTCGGCGTCGTTGCCATAGGAAATGCCGGTTAATTCAACCATCACAGGTGGATCATCCTCGTTGGCTGTAA
>Ga0334901_1003861_pt1 | contig 10759 bp, 7 predicted proteins | sample GraSluR3_MG_3_FD_207216 | JGI IMG/M metagenome (GOLD analysis project Ga0334901, IMG submission 207216) | Sludge microbial communities from methane-producing bioreactor in Wageningen University, Netherlands - Granular Sludge_15_08-R3 | ecosystem: Engineered > Bioreactor > Anaerobic > Unclassified...
CGGATGTAACCTGTCCGGCAGTGTGCGGGGCATTTTTCAGTACGTTGTCCTGTTTATCCGCTTTGCCGCTTTCCACTTCTTTAATTTCTTCGAAAATGGTATTGATTGCCGAAATAAACCGGTCCAACTCCTGTTTCGACTCGCTTTCGGTAGGTTCAATCATTAGAGTTCCGTGCACCGGAAACGAAAGTGTGGGTGCATGAAATCCAAAGTCCATCAGGCGTTTGGCAATGTCTTCCTCGGTAATTCCGGATGAAGCTTTCAGGTGGCGGCATTCCAGAATCAGTTCGTGCCCCACCCTGCCGTTTTCGCCGGAATATAACACACCAAAATTTTTCCCGAGTGCTTTGGCAATGTAGTTGGCGTTCAGAATTGCCACTTTTGTGGCCTGCGTCAGTCCTTCGGCGCCCATCATTTTTATGTACCCGTAAGTGATAGGCAATACCGATGCACTTCCCCACGGAGCAGCTGCCACTGCATTTATTCCAATGTGCCCGTTGTTCATTATGGGATGGGAAGGCAGAAACTTAACGAGGTGACTTGCAACAGCAATCGGGCCAACCCCCGGGCCGCCGCCCCCGTGCGGAATAGCAAAGGTTTTGTGCAAATTGAGGTGGCAAACATCGGCGCCGATAATTCCGGGCGTGGTGAGACCTACCTGCGCGTTCATATTGGCGCCATCCATGTAAACCTGTCCCCCGCTTTCGTGAATCAGCCTGCACATTTCCACAATGGAAGATTCGAAAACCCCGTGTGTGGACGGGTACGTAACCATAAATGCAGAAAGGGAATCTTTGTATTGTTCCGCTTTTCTGCGCACATCTTCCAAATCGATGTTTCCTTTATCATCACATTCCACCACCACCACTTTCATACCGGCCATAACGGCGCTGGCGGGATTTGTTCCGTGAGCCGACGAAGGAATAAGCACCACATCGCGCTGTTCTTCTCCCCGGCTTTTGTGGTATTCCCTTATGACCATCAACCCGGCATATTCGCCGGCTGCTCCAGAATTGGGCATCAGACTTACATCGGCCATGCCGGTAATTTCCGTTAAATCGCGGCGCAACTCTTCCATCAATTCATGGTAACCGCGCGCCTGGTTTTTCGGCACAAACGGATGAATCCCGTTAAACTCAATCCAGCTTAACGGCAACATTTCGGTAGCCGCATTCAGCTTCATGGTGCACGACCCCAGCGAAATCATGGATTGGGTTAGCGAAATATCTTTGTGTTCCAACCGCTTGATGTACCGAACCATTTCAGTTTCCGAACGGTAAAGATTGAACACTTCCTGTTTCATAAATTCAGACTGCCGGGCAAATTCCCTGTCGATTTTATATCCCCCGGGGTATTCATGGACAACAGGACAGGGGAGGTTCGCCGCTTTGGCAAATACTTCCAGAATCCAGGTCATGTCTTCACGGTTGGTGGTTTCGTCGATGCTGATTCCCACTTCACCATTTTCAAAATACCTGAAATTCATTTCCAACTCCAGCGAAAGCCATTCAATATCTTCGCGTTTTACATGTTTCGGGAGGGCAAAACGCAGGGTATCGAAAAAATGGCTGTTCTGTTGTTTGTAGCCCTGTTTTTCAATTTCTTCGGCGAGAAAAGCCGCAATATTGTGAACCCGGCGGGCAATGGTTTGGATTCCTTCAGCGCCATGATAAACGCCAAAAAAACCGGCCATGGTAGCCAGTAATGCCTGGGCGGTACAAATGTTCGATGTAGCTTTTTCGCGTTTGATATGTTGTTCGCGGGTTTGCAGCGCCATGCGTAACGCCCGGTTTCCGTGCACATCTTTTGTAATTCCGATAATTCGTCCGGGCATGTGCCGTTTAAATGCTTCGCGGGCGGCAAAAAAGGCGGCATGCGGACCGCCATACCCCATGGGCACGCCAAACCGCTGACTGTTGCCCAAAACGATGTCGGCTCCCCATTCTCCCGGCGGAGTTAACAACGCCAGCGAAAGCAAATCGGTTGCCACAGTTACTTTTATTTCTTTGTCGTGGGCATCTTTTACCAATGCCGAATAGTCCACAATTTCCCCGTCGGAGTTGGGATACTGAACGATTACACCAAAAACATCGTCAGAAAATTCAAAGGCTTCTTTAGGTTGTATTTTCAGTTCGATGCCCAGTGGATTGGCACGCGTTGAAAGCACATCGAGTGTTTGCGGCCACACTTTTTCATCTACCAGAACTGTATTTACGCCGGCTTTTACCATCTTCCGCGAACGCAGGTTGTACATCATAATCATAGCTTCGGCAGCGGCTGTGGCCTCGTCGAGCAAAGACGCGTTGGCAATTTCCATGGCGGTAAGTTCACAAACCATGGTTTGAAAATTCAGCAATGCCTCCAGCCGGCCCTGTGAAATCTCGGCCTGGTAAGGTGTGTAAGAAGTGTACCAAACCGGATTCTCGAGCACATTGCGCAGAATTACTGCCGGTGTGATGGTGTCGAAATACCCCATTCCAATGTAAGTATTGAACACCTTATTTTTTGCGGCTAAACTCAGAATCTTCCGGAAATAGCGCCGTTCGGTAAGTCCCTCCTGTAACTTTAAAGGTTCCTTTAAACGAATATTTGCAGGAACGGTTTGCTCCATCAACTCTTCCATGGAAGAAACACCGATAACGTTCAACATTTCCTGAATTTCGGCTTCGCGCGGGCCAATATGCCGGTTTACAAAACGATCGTGGGACATGTGCTTTTTATTTTGATTGATTTATTTGCAAGTATAAAGTTTACGCCGGTCTGAAAAAATGATTTTAAACCATCTGTGGATGCGATCAGGTTAAAAACGGATTGGACGCTTTTTCAAATCCCAGCGTAGTTTCGGGGCCGTGACCGCAATACACTTTGGTTTCATCAGGTAACCTGAACAGTTTTTCTTTGATGCCCGAAATCAGGGTTTCATAATTTCCGCCGGGTAAATCGGTGCGGCCAATGCTTCCGTGAAAAAGGACATCGCCTCCAATCAACACTCCATCTTTTTCAGCATAAAAAACCACATGGCCGGGTGAATGCCCCGGCATATGTATGATTTCCAGTTCGGAATTTCCAAATTTTAAGAACTCCGTTTCCCCATAAAAATAATCGGGTTCGTCAACAGGTTCCATTTCAAAGCCAAACATTTTCCCCTGAAAAATAGCCTGTTTTACCCAAAAAGCATCGTCGGGGTGGGCATAAAACGGAATTTTATAGCGGTTTCGGATAAACTCGACGCCCATAATATGATCGAAATGGCAGTGGGTATTGGTAATTTTTACCGGTTTCAGCTTATTGTCTTTCACATAATCCACAATTCCCTTCTGTTCAACTTCGAAATAAAAACCGGGGTCCACAAAAATGCATTCCCCTGTTTCGTCGGACAAAACAAACGTGTTTTCCTGCAGGGGATTGACCACAAACTTTTCAATTTTTAGCATACTTTAAAAATTTACCGTTCCTTTTAACAGTGGAACAAAAACAAACCCGCCATGTTTTTCCGTTTTGTACTCCGTTTCTGAAATGCGGATAACGACCAGCATTTCCTGCCGGTTTTGCTTTCCTACCGGGATAACCATGCGTCCTCCAACTCTGAGTTGTTCTCTCAGAACGGGTGGTACCGAGGTTGCGCCGGCGGTAACCAAAATTTTATCGAACGGGGCAAACGCAGGCAGACCTTCATAACCATCGCCGAAAAAACAGGCGGGGTGATATCCGATTTCCGGCAAAAAAGACTGCACCTTCAGAAAAAGTTCCTTTTGACGTTCGATGGTAAACACTTTGGCTCCCATTTCGAGCAACACAGCCGCCTGGTAACCGGAACCCGTTCCCACTTCCAGTATTTTATCGTTTTTTTCAACCTGCAAAAGGGAAGACTGAACGGCAACAGTATAAGGTTGCGAAATGGTTTGTCCTGATCCAATAGGAAATGCCTGGTCTTTGTAGGCAAAATTCAAAAACGAACTCTCCATAAAAAGATGGCGGGGCACTTTGCCAATGGCCGCCAGTACCTTTTCATCCTTAATGCCTTTAATTTTTAGGCCATCCACCAACCGCTTCCGCATTCCCTGATGCCTCAAACTATCGTATTCTGTCATTTCAGGTTGTATTAAGCCGCAAAAATAGCTGAACCTGCCGGTTCAAACCAAATTTCTGTTTACAATATTAACATTTAAAGTTGATAAGTTCACGGGCATAATACAAAAACAAGTTCACCCTGTTTTTATATTTGTACTATGCTAAATCTGGGATTAATCGGAGATATTCAACTGTTGGAACCTTTTATTCAAAAGGCGCACAAACGGCAGGAGATACACATCACGGGCAAATCGTCGGTAGGTACACAGCCGGGCAACTTCCGGTTATCGGCGCCCGAGTTTAACCGCATTGAACTTGCAGAACGTTCGGATGCACTGCTAATCAACCGCTTTTCGCTGCTTCCGTTTCAGTTGTTGTGTGATATGGTAAAAAAATCGAAACACTTTTTTGCCACCAGCTACCCGCGGTTAACTGTAGATGAATGCAACCACTTGTCGAAACTGGCTGCCGAAGCAAAAACCGTCGTTCAAATAGCCAATCCGTTGTACTACTCCCCGGCTGTTCAGTGGCTTAATGCCAACATCAAACAGCCGGCGCTTATTGAAGTTTCTTTTTTTAAAGACGAACCGCCCACAAACGATACACTCGTGCAGCTGCTCCTGATGTTAAAAACAGCTACGGGGCTGAATCCGCGGAAAACAAGCGCAACAACGTTCCATTCCACTCCTGCCGATTCTGTGATTCACAACATTCAGCTGGAATTCGGCAACGGGACGTTAGTCACCATAAACTACGGAAAAATGAGCCGGCACAACGCATTCAAAATAAAAACTTACGCCGGCGACCAGTTTACCCGGTTCGATTTAGTCCGGAATCAATATTCCTGCAACAACTCACCGCTCGAACTTTCTGCGATGAAAAAAATAAACGAAACCGACGATTTTTTGCAGGCTGTACTTCAAAACCAACAAAGCACCACTGGCATCGACGACTATTCATCTGTTATTCAAACCATTCAAAAAATAGGTTCGAAGTTAAATCCTTTTTCAGGCAATTAACGGATTGAAAAATTTACTTTTGCCGCAATATTTTTCAGAACAACACGTTAAATGCACGTACTTGTAATGCATACAGACTGAACTTACTCGCGAATGATGAACAGGAAACGGCAGGTTGCCAAATATTTAATGCTCGACTTTGTAGCTGCAGCCGGTAGCTGGACTGCATTTTTCATCTACAGGAAAGCCGTTATAGAACCGCAGCGGTTTGGCATCGATATTCCTATAGAATTTACCAACCGCTATTTTCTGGGCCTCCTTTTTATTCCTGTACTTTGGATCATTTTCTACTATATCACCGGATTTTACGATAATATTTACCGCCGGTCGCGGCTGCTCGAGCTGGGACAGACTTTTCTTACCTCGACAGTGGGTGTGGTCGTCATTTTTTTTACGCTGATTCTCGACGATTACATTCATTCCTACAAAAACTACTACCAGCTTTTTTTTACGCTTTTCGGGCTGCATTTCGGGTTGACTTATCTTTTCAGGCTGATACTGACCACCGGCACCATTCATCAAATTCACCGGCGAAAGATAGGGTTTAACACACTGCTGATTGGGAGCAACGAAAAAGCGGAAAAGATTTATAAAGAAATGTCGAACCAAAAACGGCCAGCCGGAAATCTTTTTGCCGGTTTTGTGGGGGTTGAAAACAACGACGACAGGCTGCTCGGGCAATACCTCCCGCAACTGGGGAAACTGAACGAGTTGAATACCATTATCGAAAAAAACAATATCGAAGAGGTAATCATTGCCGTTGAAACACGCGAGCACGAGCGCCTGAACAACATTTTAACCGTGCTCGAAAACCGGCAAATCACCATTTGGGGTATCCCCGATTTATACGATTTCCTTTCGGGAACGGTAAAAACCACTGCTATCTACGGCAGTCCGCTCATTAAAATCTCCAACGGCCTGATGCCTACGTGGCAGGCTAAAGTAAAGCGGCTGCTCGATGTGGTGCTTTCTATTTTTGCCTCCGTCATTTTCCTGCCGGTTTTTATCGTGTTAGCCATACTCATCAAAAAATCGTCGAAAGGCCCGGTTCTGTACAAACAGGAACGGGTTGGGCGGTTTGGCAAGCCGTTTAAAATTTACAAACTCCGCAGCATGGTGCATGGCGCCGAAAACGGAACGCCGGCACTTTCGAGCGAAAACGACGAGCGCATCACAAAAATCGGCCGGTTTTTACGCAAAACCCACCTCGACGAAATACCGCAGTTTTACAACGTCATCAAAGGCGACATGTCGCTGGTGGGACCACGGCCCGAGCGGCGGTTTTACATCGACCAGATTGTACAACACGCACCGCACTACACCCACCTGCACAAACTCCGGCCGGGTATCACCTCGTGGGGACAGGTAAAATACGGCTATGCTTCCAACCTCGAGGAAATGCTCGAACGGCTTCCCTACGACATGATGTACCTGAAAAACATCTCACTCTACATCGATTTCAAAATTCTGATTTACACCATTATGGTTGCGTTGAAGGCGAATGGAAAGTGAATTCATTTCCGGAATAATTCGTTTTGAAACAACTAAATCAAAATATTTAAAACCCGAGTACCAAACAATAAACTGTATGGATTCTGTTGTTACCTGCACCATTTTCCTGTACTGAAACCGAAAAAAAGAACATTTTTCCGAATTATGCTGGCTTCCCGAAGGGGGAATGGTTTGATGACGAATAATTTAAATCATTTAAGGATTCACTCCAAAAAAAGCATGACGAAAAATTTGTGCAGAAACGTTGGTGTGGGAGCCTTAATGACTTGCTGTAGATTCCCTGGATACTTTTTCCCGGATTGATTCTGCAACAAAATTATTCAATGATATTTTTTCCTCCATGGCCAGCAATGCCGCTTTTTGATGAAGCTTTGCCGGTATTCGTACATTAAAACTGCCCTTGAACGGTTTTTCGGCGGCAATACCGGCTTCTTTACATGTTGAAAGGTATCCTTCTATTGCTTCTGCAAAATCATGTTCAAGCTCCTTCCCGGTTTTTCCTTCGTAAGAAATTAGACCTTTAATACCTAAAACTTTTCCATACAACAAATCATCTTCTTTACTGTATTCTATACTTCCTGTGTAACCTTTGTAATTTAAATGTTTCATAACTCCAATGCCTCCTTTACCTGTTTTAACTGATAGTGCTTCATTATCCCTGTAGGGTGCGGTTTGTGCATCATCAATGGCACGCCTTCACTGTTCATAAATTTCACCCTCGAACCCGATGTTTTTCTCTTTTTTACTTCTTTAAAACCGAAGTGGCCAACAAGTTTCACCATTTCGTCATAATGAAAATCAGATGGCATGGACAAAAAACGGGCTATCAGCTTTTCTTTCTTTGACATGACACAAAAGTAACTATATTCAGTTGCAAAAACAATATTTCTTTAAATATTATTCAACGGATGTAATTTTTCAACTCTGGTTTGAAAACAAGAGCTGTTGTTCTTCTTTGGTTGCAATGCCATTGTTTTCTACCGTTTTGCGGAGTTTTTCGCCATCAAATGTATAATAATATTTTATTTTGGCATTCCCTCCCGGCCAATAATTTACTTACCGTGGAAGGTTTTGCAGATTGTAACTAAAATTCACCAGTTTGTTGGTTTCCTGCATAAGGTTTCCATTTGCATCATAATAGTAACCGCCAACCTGAGAAGTACTTCCGGGATAATCCGTTACACCGGCTACATCGCCCGCCAAATCAGTTATGGTGCTAATCCTGTTTCCGTCAGGTGAGATGGTTAACCTGTTCTTTAATACACGTTAAAAAAAGAATATCAACAGGATTTTTGAAAAAACTTTATTTCCATTTTTTTCAAGAAAATCCTAAGTATTTTCTTGACGATAAGATTAAATTTCAAATAGTAAAAAAGCCACTTTCCCTCAGCTATCACGTATATTCGTAAATAATCTTACCATATCATGGCCCAGTAAACTATTAGGTTTTCTTTTTCCGACAGGGCAATACCTTTTGAGTAGCCATTTTGCCACTCTTTTAATGCTTTCGGACGCCATTCTTTACAATCTTCTTTCCAAAATTTACCTGCTTCTGCTTCTATCACGTAAACTTGTAAGTCGGATGGAACATCAAAAATATCAAGGTAATACATCTCTCCATCTACCTCTTTCTTTATTTGCTCTTTTTCGTCAAAACTCAAAAAATATCTCTCAAAATATGGAATAGGAAGTTTGTTAGGATACCATTTATTGCATTTCTCTATTGCGAAAAGTTCTCTTTTCAGTTCTGCAGTATTAATAATCATATTATCATCAACAAAATATGCTGTTTCGAAAAGAATACTATCAGGAATGTTTCTTTTTGTTGAATCAAGATTGCTTATTAACTGGGCATAACCGGATTGAGATCGACAGTCATAACTTGGCAAACAAGTAGGTGGCTTAACTAAAAGAGAACTTTCTGGATCTTTAATGTCTTTTGGGAAATGACTTAACAAACCACTTTTATTATAATCTCGTTCCATAGATTCTTGTGCACGTTTTATCATGGAGTTGAGCCGTGAATTAAAACTTTGGGCGCAACCTGATAGTACCATGAAAAGCCCCAAGTAAATTAAAATATTACTATTGTTATTTCCCATATTCGTATATGAAATCATTAATTAACCTATTGTTACCGGGATATTTAGACCATCTCGAATAAATTTCTAAAGACCTTGTATCCGGATTTAAGGTACGGTCTAAAGAAGACAGTAGTTTAGTTGCTTTCTTGATAAATGCGTTATTAGTATAATCTATTTGGAACCTGTTTACTGTTTGGAAGTTCAATCCTTCTAATCCAAACATTACATCATTAAGCCCTTTCGTTCCTTTTTCAATTGAACCAGTGGGAAAATAAGCTGACTTCTCTGTAATGTAAATCGACTGTCCCATTGTTGTTTTTATATCATAACCACCTTGCCCGGCGGGAATATGCATAGTAAAGGAATCATTAAACCTGATCTGCTGTGTTGGTAAAAGTTCATATCCTTGACCTTTCATTAGCTTTTGACCATTACCTTCTTCGAAAAAAGCTTCTGTTGTAAAGTCAGGCCCTGTTGTTTTAAAACCAGTTGCTAAATTTTTATTGGTTTCAATCACCGTAATGTCATTTGTGCCAAACATTCCATTCTCTCCCATGTGCGCCCAACCTTTTCCGGTCATAGCTCCTGTACCCTCGTCTCCTTTTCGCATTTTACTATTGTAATAAATATCACCTGTGAGTTCATTCTGGAACCAGTCAGCATTCATGCCCAAAGGGTCAACCAAAAGTATCGGATTATTATGTACGTAGTGGTAGGGAGTCCAAGAAGGAAAATCACTTGCCAACGGGTCAACACTATGCCACCTCCCTAATTCCGGGTCATAAAAGCGAGCCCCGTAATCATACCACCCTAAACTATTCCCTGCCAACTCATCATCCTGCAATTCTTTGTTGTTATAAAGGTACTTATTGGACAAAACACCGCTGGCAAAATAGTTTTGCTGGTTCATCACCATACCAAAAGGGTAATAATCTGTTACCTGCATTAATTCAGGTTGGCCGTTGCTGTGGCCGCTGAAAACTACTCTGGTATTTCCGAGATGGTCCTGCAAATTGTATTCAAATTTGTAAACAATATTTCCATTGTTGTCGAACGGAATAATCCTTCCGGCGGATGTAAAGATAACCTTTAATTCTCCATTTTCATACAAAAAATTACCCGAATAGTCTAACCTTGTGTTGTTTTCGGCAACAGTGCCGTCAACTACTTTTACCAGTTTGCTTCCTGCGGCATCGTAGGTGTACCGCAGGTTATCGTTGGCGCCAAACTGTACATGAACAGGCATGTTCAAATAGTTGTATTCAATGGTGGTCCCTTTTGACGGGTCGGTTGTCATGTTTCCGTTCAAATCGTAGGCATAATTACCTGCCACTGCATGATAACCTTCTGTTGTCCCGGCATCGGTAACAGTGTTTAATTTGTTGCCACCATTAAAATAAGAATAGGTCAGAACATCAACCGGAGTTCCGTTTGCTTTTCTCGACAATGTCGAAATATTTCCGTTGGCGTCATACGTATAAGCTGTATTAAAATGGCCGTTGGCTGCACCATCCGAATAAACAGCGCTTTCCAACCGGTTTATTCCATCGTAGCTAAAAATATAATTCCTGGCAATATCCCCGGAATTTCTCCAGCCGGTTTGCCAGATGTTTCCGTTGAAAAAACTGGAAGGATTTCCGCTATCCTGGTATTTCAATTCCTGGGCAAAAAGGTCGGTACCGAGGCTGGTTGTTTGGTTTTGTTTCCGCAACCACCCTTTTATATTGTACACGTAATCCACCTTCTGGTTAAAGTCGCTGCCGCTGCTGCTGCCGTGGAGGTATTTGGCGATTTGTTCGCCCAGTTCGTTGTATTTGTAAGAAGCAAGGGTTATTTCTGTTCCGTCGTTTATTTTCATTTTTTCAGATAATAAACGTCCCTGGTGGTCGTAAGCGTAGGTTGTTGCCAGCTTTACCTGGTTGCTTTGCCCGTGGTTGTGTATGGTGGTGGTTTCAGTAATTTCGCCGGCAAAGTTGTAGTTGGTATAAACCACATCGGTTTTCCCCAGGTGATTGTCGGAAACAATGCGTATTGGCCTGCCGTAATCGTCAAAATATATTGTATTTACCAACA
>Ga0334901_1003866_pt1 | contig 10750 bp, 11 predicted proteins | sample GraSluR3_MG_3_FD_207216 | JGI IMG/M metagenome (GOLD analysis project Ga0334901, IMG submission 207216) | Sludge microbial communities from methane-producing bioreactor in Wageningen University, Netherlands - Granular Sludge_15_08-R3 | ecosystem: Engineered > Bioreactor > Anaerobic >...
AACTCTCGAAAAGATTGATCAATCTGCTGATCTGTTAAGTGAACCCCCATTTCGATCGCCTTGTTTCTGAAAGCGTGGCGTCCGGAATGTTTGCCGAGTACGAGCGTTCCGGAATCAAGACCGATCAGGGACGGTGAAATGATTTCGTAGGTTTTGGGATTCTTTAATACGCCGTCTTGATGGATCCCGGCTTCATGAGCAAAGGCATTGGCACCGACAACTGCTTTGGTGGCTGATACAGGGCTATTCATTAATTGACTGACCATTCTGCTCGTTTTTGCAATTTCATCAAGTTTCAGTTGGGTCTTCACTTTGTAAAAGTCTTGGCGAACATGAAGCGCGACACCGATTTCTTCAAGTGCAACATTACCGGCGCGTTCACCGACACCATTGACGGTGCATTCAATTTGTCGCACGCCTGCGTTAACAGAGGCAAGCGTATTTGCTGTGGCCATACCTAAGTCATTATGGCAATGGCAGGAAAGACGAACTTCATCGATGTTCGGCACATGCTTTTTAACATATTGAAACATTGTTGCGTATTCCTGAGGAGAGCAGTAGCCCACCGTATCCGGCAGATTAATAATTGAAGCACCTGCCTCAATTGCCGCTTGGACGACTCGTGACATAAAGGCATAATCACTGCGGGTGGCATCTTCACAAGAAAACTCAACCTGTGGAAAGTATTGGCGTGCATATCTGACTGATGCAGCTGCTTTTTCCAGAACTTCTTCAGGCTTCATGCGCAGTTTATAGGTCATGTGTACCGGTGATGTTGCTATAAACACGTGAATGCGTGGATTTGCGGTCTGTTTCAGGGCTTCCCATGCCGCATCAATATCAGCCTTTTTTGATCGGGCAAGACCGGTAACAGTACTGTTTTTAACGATATTCGAGATGTTATGAACTGCTTTGAAGTCATCAGGCGATGCTGCAGGAAACCCGGCTTCAATGACATCCACATTCAGGCGTTCCAATTGCTGAGCCACCTGCACTTTTTCATGTTCATTCAGGCTGCAGCCTGGGGATTGCTCTCCGTCACGGAGTGTTGTGTCGTAAATTTCAACCTTTTCCATTTTCGTTCTCCTTTCCTTGAATTGTTTCTGTTTTGGTTTTGCGCATTTTTTTATAGTCAGAGAATCCGAAAATGTTGAATTCTCGGCGCATCGAAATAAATAAAAAAGTCCCTTCACTCCACGCACTAATCGCAAAAAGCGATCAGATGCAGGGGTGAAAGGACTTGTATGGACTCATTTCACGGTACCACCCGGCTTTTCGATATTCTCATGAATATCGACTCAACGGCAATCCGATGATTCGGAATGTCTGTTTTGATAACAAGTGCGGTCACACTTGGCCGATTCTACTAAGATGCATTTCAAATCGGCGCTCAAAGGCGAGTACGCAATCAGCGAGGCTGCCGGATTCCACCATACTCCGGCTCTCTGCAAGCTTCTCATCTGATCGCTTTTTCCTTTTCATTGCTTTACTCATTCATTTAAGTTGTCGTAAAAAATGTTTGTGCTCCCAATAATACAGAGATATATTTTTTTGTCAACAGTCTCTTTAGAAAAATAGAGCGTGCTTAATCATGAACGTTGGTTGTAACTGTTGACATGAATGCATTTCAATTCAAATGTAAAATTAAATAAAAGATTAATTGTTCTTGTGTTAAAAAATATTAACCACTTGTTTTTCAGAATGCTGTTGACAAATGTAAATTGCAAGGAGTAGACTGACACTACTCGAAAAAACGTTGTGAAAGGAAGCCTACCAATGAGCATGTTCCGTCGATTGCAAAACCTGCTAACTGAATTGTTGCAAGGGCTAGTTGATTTGCCGCAGCCTAACTTCATTCATTAGTAGGACACAGTAACCGTACGGAACGCAGCGGGAGGATTCGTGTCCTGTTCATGTTCTGTGTGGGACAAAAGATTAGTAGTTACTACCCATTCATTCATGAATGGGTTATTTTTTTACACTTTTTTTGTCTTTTATATGCAGAGAGGGGAGATATGCGGCAGAAAAACCGCAAATAGGAAGACTCATTTAGTTTTATTGAACAATTCAGAGAGAATCAGAGAGAGAATGATCGCTTAACAGGATGATCAAAAAAGAGAGGATGTTTGGTTATGAATTCGGAAGGTGCAGTAATCAGTCAAAAGGTACGAAGCAAACAAAAGACTAATGAAATGGAACAGGATCATTATTCAGAGCAGCAGAGACAGAAACTAGAAGCGCGCATTAATAATCTTCCCGTGACCAAAACGATGTATCGCATTTTCACATTAATCACCTTAGGAATGGTGCTTGATGGTTTTGACGTTTACCTGGCAGGAGGTGTTCTTGGGCAGCTCGTGCAAACCGGGTGGTCGTCGCTTGCACTGAACGCGACTTTTATTTCGACAACATTTATCGGCTTGTTTATTGGATCAATAATTACAGGTTTTATCGGAGACTGGAAAGGACGCCAGTTTGCCTATCAAATCAATCTATTAATCTTTGGATTGGCTTCGCTCGCAAGCTTTTTCGCACCGAATATGACCACACTCATCGTGCTTCGAGGAATCAGCGGCATAGGTCTTGGTGCTGAAATCGTCACGGGATTCGCTTTACTAGCAGAATTTGTGCCTGCCGGTTCACGTGGAAAATGGGTTGGCGGATTATCTGTATTTGCTAATTGTTCCGCCCCGATCGCTACCTTTCTCGGGTTCATGATTATTCCATCAATTGGGTGGCGATGGATGTTTGCAATCGCCGGTGTTCTCTCAATTATTGTCTGGTATTTCAGACGCAGTCTCCCTGAGTCTCCGAGATGGTATTTTTCTCAAGGAAAATTTAGAAAGGCGGAACAGATTGTCGAATTATTTGAGAAGGAGGCTGCGGAAAAAGGAATATGTGCTGCGCATTCAGATACAAATTCAGTTAATCAGATTGTTACAAAGCAGGGACGATATCGTGAACTATTTGGTAAAACAATGATCAGGCGTACCATTCTCGGATGTCTGATCTTGGCTGCGATCAACACCGCAGCGTATACTTTCGTCACATGGGTGCCGACGCTGCTCGTAAACAGTGGTATTACCGTTTCAAAATCGCTCGGCTATACAGCACTCATGATGATTGGTGCTCCAATCGGTGCGCTGATTGGCCGTATGATGGTTGATCGAATTGGTCGGAAATGGATAATTGTCTGCGCATTTGTTATGACGGCCGTTTTAGGTTACATTTACGCCTTCCAGCATCAACCGATTGCAATCATGACGGTTGGATTTCTTATGACGGTATGTCTCTATATTCTCATGGCTGTCGGACTTTCAATTTATGTGCCTGAACTGTTTTCAACGCAGATTCGTATGCGTGGGAATGGAACTGCTCAGGCTGTCGGACGACTTTTTACCATCGTGACGCCTTATGCAGTTGCTTGGCTGCTCATTAACCAAGGCGTTCTCTCTGTATTTATTCTTATCGGTATTTTTCTTGCAATCGTTGCATTTTTAACAGTTATGTGGGGCCCAGAAACAAAGCAGCAAATTCTTAAATAACATGGAATCAGTAATGATTCGTTGTAATTATGAGCATTCATCGTTTAAGTTTTAAGCGGTGGATGCTTATTTGTGTTTAATAATGAAAGGAAAATCAAAAAAATTGAAGTTACTATTAATATTGTGTACAATTTAATTGTGAAAAATTAATAAGGCGGGATGTCATTGGAACCAGTGTTTTCTCTTCAAGATCATTTATGCTTTTCCATATATGCTTGCTCACGTGCAATCTCACGCATGTACCAGCCACTTTTAAAGAAGTTAGGAATTACTTATCCTCAATATCTTGTTTTACTCGTACTATGGGAAAACAGTGAACGTACTGTGAAACAATTGGGTGAGAAACTGGAACTCGATTCCGGGACTTTAACACCGCTGCTCAAACGAATGGAAGGGAAAGGACTTATTCTACGGGAGCGTACTCAAGAAGATGAGCGAGTGGTGAACATCCATTTGACGAACCAGGGTACCGCACTCCAAAAAGAGGCTGTGTGCATCCCTTTAGCACTGGCACAATCAAGTGGAATGACGATGGAAGAGATACAAAAACTAAACGAGAAGATCAAAATATTGACCAACCACGTTGCTAATTTTAGTGAAAACAGACCAAGTGAATAATTTTTTTAACATAAAAATTTCGCGAAATTATATTTCGCAAAATTTAAGGAGGTGCTGCCTGCTAAAAATTAAGTACAAAAGGATTGAAAGCAACAAAAAAACATACATTGGAGGTTTTTTACATGAGTGAAGAACGTACCGGAGTTGCAACAGTTGGCGGAAACCCTATTACATTAATCGGACCTGAGTTGAAGGCAGGAGATAAAGCACCGGAGTTTACTGTTAATAAAGATCTTATGGAAGAAGCAAGCCTCTCAGATTATGGAGATAAGATCAAACTCATATCTGTTGTACCTTCATTAGATACAAAGGTTTGTGATGCGCAGACGCGACGTTTTAATGAAGCTGCCGCAGAATTAGGCGATCAAGTTGCTGTACTTACAATTTCTGTAGACTTGCCATTCGCGCAGAGTCGTTTCTGTACGGTAGCAGGGATTGAAAATCTGGATACACTCTCGGATTATAAGCTCCATTCTTTTGGAAAAAGCTACGGTGTCCTGATCAAGGAATTGCAGCTTGATATGCGTTCGATTTTCATCCTCGATAAAAACAATACGATTCGTTATGTACAGTATTTAAAAGAGATGACTGAGCATCCGGATTACGACGCTGCTCTTAGCGCTGTAAAAACACTTCTGTAAAATTTCTTAAAGAACTGCATAGAATCATGTCAATGTGGAAAATACATGAAAAAGATGTTTTTGTCAATATGAAATTGAGCCAGAGTGATCACATCAAAAGTGAGCCACTTCATCATGTAGCACTCCCAATTATGGGATAATATGGGTGTTAGGGGGGGAACTGGCCCGGGGAGGGCCAGTTCTCCCTAACACCTGCGCTGACACAGCTGCAAGGAACATGCGCGAACTGCTTATGGAAAACCAACTCTCACCAAATGATGTGAGTATGTTCTGTTTCTCTCAGTATGCATATGCCAATATTGTTGATCTTCGAAAATTACTCGGCATTGATGAATCACGCTCACTCTTTATTGGCAATGAATATGGCTATACGGGAGCGAGCAGTCCGTTTATTGCTTTTTACGAAGCACTGAGCCAAGGAAGTGTGAAGAGAGGTGACTATGTCATGTTCTGGACGATTGGTGCCGGATCACAAAACATAGCCGTTCTTATACGTTATTGAATAATCCTTTATAGATGCACGAACAAGTCTGAGCTAAATGATATTAGTGGCTCGGATTTTTTTGTCGTTATAGAAATCTTGAAGTACCTTTACCTAGAATAATCATTCTGGGTATTTAACATGAGGAACAAAAATGGTATCATTTTAATGAAAATGAAATTCATTATCAATTAAAATCAAGGCTTGAAAGAAGGTTCGTATATAATGGCAGATATTCTAATTGTCTATGCCAGTGAGACAGGTAACACTGAAGAAATGGCGCAAAAAATAGCTGAGGGTGTTAAGCGTGTGGGGATTGATCCGGCCGTTAAAGACGTTTTAAACTTATCAGCGTCAGAATTGAATGATTACAATGGGATTATGTTTGGCAGCTTCACTGATGGAATGGGCGATCTTCCATACTCAGTTGAAGATTTTCTTGACACAATTAGCGAGAATGATCTTAAAGGAAAAGCTGCCGCTTGTTTCGGCTCCGGTGACAGCAGCTATGGGCTCTTTGCTGCTGCTGTAGATACCATTCAAGAAGCACTTGAACACTGTGGAGCGGAAATTATTGAGGACAACTTCAAAGTTGAGCTTTCGATGACTAAAGAAGAGCAGGGCAAGGCAATACAATTAGGTGAATCTTTTGCGAGAAAGATTCTCGCAAAAAGAGAAAAAGATTGAATATAAAAAAGTAAGCGAAAGGCAGATCAAATGGTCTGCTTTTTTTCTGCATCGTAAACTATTGTAAATAACGTCCTTTTCTAATTTATACTCCGTTTAACAATAACTTTCTTGCAAATTGCCAGTTAACCAATGTAAATTAAAAAAGGGAGATAGATGAAGCTGAGAATTGTTGTGATGGTAACGATTAGTGAAGCAAGCTCTGAGTCCCCATCAAATTTCTCGATCAGCATGACACTGTTTACTGCAGCAGGCATGCTGATTTCTACAAAGAGGACAGAAGCGAGCATGCCATGAATTCCGAGTGAAAACAAAACTAATTTAGCAATGATCGGGACGATAAGCAGACGGAGAAAGACGCCGATCCATACCTCGCGGCGCCAAACGCCTGAAAATTTTGTGCTGCCCAGCTTTACGCCTAAAATTAGCAGTACCAGAACCGGATATGCCGTACCGAGCATTTGAACAGCGGTTGCGGTTCCGATGGGTAAATGCAAATGAGTGACTGCCAACAGTGCACCAACAAGACAGGCATAGATGAGCGGCGATTTAAGAATATGGAGTATTGATTGTTTGCCGCTCATCGCAGCTCGTGATGCAATATACATACCGAGAATATTAACAAGAATAATTTGCCCGATAACATATACTGCTCCGAGAGAAAATCCAGTTTGACCGAATGCCAGCAGCAACACGGGAAGTCCGTAATTATTCGCATTACTGAAGACGACAGTTAAGGTAAGTGCTCTGGCACTTGGTTCTGGGAAGCGGAATAGCTTAGCAGTTAGCATCGCAACCAACCATAAAACAGCTGTCATGATGACCGAGAACAAAAAAATGTGAATGACATTGGTGCCCTTTAAATGTGATTCGGACAATGCATTTAAAATAAGTGCGGGTGCGAGTATGTATAAACTAATATCGGCGAGCAGTTTGGTGTCAACGCTGTTTCGCTTCTTCTGAAGAATGGCTCCGCATACACAAATAATTAAAATTGGAACACTGATAGATGTGAGAAGATTTATATAAGCGGTCATTAAGATACCTCCGAATCAGCAAGAACGATATGATCATGGTTCATGAACTTTCGCCGATTTTTTTCCTAAACAAGGTGTGAAACGTGAAACTATTTTCTCTATCATAGCACGAGATACGCTAGAAATGACTTATTTTGTGCGATTAGCAGATTTCAACGAGAACAGCGGTTAAAATTATAATAATGTAAGATGTGAAGCAAGTTTAAAGATAGCGGGTGATGATCATTTTTCATGAACATAAAAATATGATTTGGGGAACATTTTGCAGCAAATGCGGCGCTGAATGCAGCGTTTTGCAAAGTGCCCATCATCCATGGGATCAAACGACGTTTGGAAGAATAATTAGATGTTCAAAATGCGGCAGTGAAAATCATGTGAATCAGCAAGCTGCAGCCTATTTCTATAATCAACGTATCTATAGTTATTTCAATGAATTGTCGGGCGTAATTCTTGATTTGGGTTGTGGGGGAGGATTTATTAGCAGCTATTTGTTGAACCAGCAGAAGATCAATCTAGTTTTTGGTCTGGACCAAGATAAAAATTGTGCATTAGAATTAACCAAACTTTTAAGCAACCACAAGTTCACCTTTATCCATGCGGATATCTGTAAGCTTCATGATTTATTTGCGAAACAGAGTATTGACTATTTAGTGAGTCGGGATGTTTTTATGTTTATTGAGGATACTGACCGCTATTTTGATGATATCAGTTTGCTCGTTAAATCCGGAATACGACAGATGGGGTGGTACATGAAAAACAACCCAAGAATGAGAAACAGTCTTGAACCTGATCAGATTTTAGGGGAGTACCGAAAAAGAGGGTGGCATGCAAATCTGAAGGATCTTGAATGGTATAAAAGCGGCTATATGATTCAGGCGGATCGACAATGAGCGATCAGAAAACTTATGACTCAGAGAGGACGACCATGTGGACAAATATAGATAGCAAAAACCTAACAGATTTGAGCATTTTTTCAGCGATTTATATGAGCGGCGGATCGGCAGAAAAACTGCTTTACCATTTCAACAACGGATTCGGCGAATTGCTGCAGCGTTATTTTCATCATGGCGGTATTATCTACGGTCAAAGCGCAGGGGCTATTGTCCTTGGTAAAACAATTGACACCTTCCAGCAACTAAATGATGATCTAAATGGATTAAACCTCATCTCCGGATTCTCAATGGCATGCCATTTTCAGGAAGATAATGGAAGAAATTTCTAAATATGTTCAGTACAATCAACAACCTGTTATTGCTTTGCCAGAAGGAACAGCTCTGTATCAAAAAGATGATCTTCTCTTCCATATAATAGGATTAAATCCGGCCTTTTTCTTTTTAAGCGATTCGCAGAAACCTTTAAGAATTATGCCGTAATTTTTATCGTGTATATCAAGAGTGCAGTGATTGGCAAAATGAGCGTATTCGATTCTCATAAAACTCAGCGTTACTGTTGCTGTCACCTTTGACCTTGCGCATGATTAACTTATCAATTAGTTTCATTTTTTCAAAATTAATAACGTAACCGAGAATTGCCTTCACTGCTGCTTTACGGTTTAATGAATCGGGAAATGCTTGTTGCAGTTCAATTTGGCGTTTTCTTTCTTCAGGATGAGCGGCGCAAATATAAAGGCCAATTGTCTTCCCTTCAAGCTCATGAATATGTTCTTTCATATACTTAGTAAGTTGCTTTTGAATTCTGCCCATATAAATGGATCCGCCGAGAATTACCGTGTCGTAAAGCTCAAGGCTTGGTGCAGGTTCAATCATTATATTGACTAAATCAACAACTCCGTCTAGTTCCTTGGATAACTTTTGTGCAACCACTTCTGCTGTTCCGTATTTCGTTGCGTACAGGATGAGTGTTTTCATAAAATCCGCTCCTCGTATTATAAGTTTTGAAGTTAATGTAATCCCCTGTTCAGCTCGGGTACTGCGTGATATCCTCTAGTTGTTCATTGGAATGGATCCAACTGGACTAGGCTTATCGCTCCTGTAGTTCGACTACGTTTTAAGTCTGCCGCCCAGGCAACTGCCAGATATGCTGACGCACAAGATGTGGCGGCTGCGGCTCAACTCATCAGAAGCAGGATGAGGCAGCTTTGAACGCGCAGCCATGGTCTACTGATCGCGAGGTCGCGTTCATGCAGGTGTAATTAGGGGACATCACAGAGTATCCGAGCTTATTCCAAAATTGATCAGGAAAGGAGGTCCTTCCCAATGAAATTGTTTGTTGGTATTGATGTGAGTTCAGAGAAACTAGACGTTTGCTTTTTGGACAGTGATCAAAATAGGCTGATCCAAAAGTCTTTAGCGAATAATCTGATCGGTGCCGGTGCCATTAAGGATCTGGTGTTGAAGTTCCACTCAGCCGCTCACTATCAACGGGTGGTGATCGGCATGGAGTCCACATCCATCTACAGCTTTCATCCAGCGGTGTTTTTTCATGAAGATGCGGACTTGAAGGCGCTACCTCTCGATGTCGTAACCCTCAACCCGACGATGATTCATCGTTATAAAGGGCTATTTGACGAGGACAAGACCGATACGATTGACGCCTTCCGGATTGCCGATTTTCTACGTATTGAGCGTTACCAGGTACCCGTCATCAAAGAAGAGAAGTATGTCGCGCTCCAACGTCTGACACGAACCCGTTATCAGCTGATTCATCAAATGACCGAATGTAAACAGCACTTTCTAGAGAATCTGTATTACACGTGCAACACCTTGACTCAGGAAATTCCGACCTCTGTGTTCAGTGCGTCGATCATGGATATCCTAAGCGATTCCCTATCCCTCGATGAGATCTCCCAGATGAAATTGGAAGACCTCGCCGAACGTCTAAACAAGGCTGGAAAAGGACGCTTCAGTGATCCGGAAAACCTGGCCAAAGCGATTCAGAAAGCAATACGGGATTCCTACCGCATTGGCAAAGTCCTTCAGGATTCCATTGATGTCGTGCTTGCCACCTATGCCCGTATCATCGCCGGGCTGAAGAAACAAATTCAGACACTGGACAAGAGCATTGAGTCTCTATGCGTCATCATCTCCGAGGCGCGAAGTCTCATGAGTGTTCCGGGAATCGGTCCGGTCTACACGGCCGGTCTGATTGCCGAGATTGGCCAGATTGACCGCTTTGACAATGAGGCTCAGCTCGCTAAATATGCCGGCCTCTACTGGAAAGTCTCCCAATCCGGAACTTTTCGGGCAGAACGCACGCCACGAACACACACGGGTAATGAATACCTTCGCTACTACTTGATTGAAGCTGCCAATTCAGTAAAGCGACGTGACCCGGTTTATCGATCCTATTACCAAAAGAAATTCAATGAAGTTCCTAAGTTTCGTCATAAACGCGCACTCGTACTAACAGCAAGAAAACTGGTTCGGCTGGTGGACGTGCTGCTTCGCGACCACCTGATTTACACGCCGAAGGGAGGTGAAGTCGCCGATAATCAGTAAAGATCCACCTCCTTATTGCCTTCAAAATTTTGGTAATTATTGAAGGCTTAGGTTTGTGTTGTCTCTTTTTTCAAATGTCTGTGAGAAGTAAAGGAATTAATCTTATTTAGGTCTTGACTTAATACCACAAGACTTAGTGAATTATCCTGAATCACTAGCGTTGCAGTAATCAAAACTGATGATTCAAAATACTAGGAATAGTCGAATTTAAAGAGGCTAGCCAACAAAAAAATCCTTTACAATGGAAGGATAGGTGATTCTATCCAAATCCAAAGAAAAGGAT
>Ga0334901_1003870_pt1 | contig 10742 bp, 10 predicted proteins | sample GraSluR3_MG_3_FD_207216 | JGI IMG/M metagenome (GOLD analysis project Ga0334901, IMG submission 207216) | Sludge microbial communities from methane-producing bioreactor in Wageningen University, Netherlands - Granular Sludge_15_08-R3 | ecosystem: Engineered > Bioreactor > Anaerobic >...
CCAGTCGGGCCGGGTGACACTTGAATTCCACCGTAAAAAAATTCCTGCCGGACTGTGGCTGGGCGCCGACCAGACACCTCCTGCCCATTCAAAGTTCTGGACCATTTTCTTAAACCAGGAAACACCGTTCTTTTCCGGGCCTGAAAAAATTGCTGCCAAAACCAACCAACCGGTATTCTTTCAGCACATGACCAAAACCGGGCGCGGACATTATGTGGCCAATTTTGTTCCGTTAATTGAAAAACCGGCAGAAATAATGCCCAAAGATATCTTGCTGACTTACGTGCACAAAATGGAAGAAATTATCCGGCAGGAACCGGAACATTACCTGTGGTCACACCGCCGCTGGAAACATAAACGACCGGAAGAAATTCCGTTAACCCTGTAACAGAAGCAACAGCAATGACTGAAAGCCTTCCCGATGTTTACCTGTTTAACCCCACCTGTGAATATGCGGTGGCCAACGGTTATGCATCGTGGCAACCGAACCGCCTGCTGCAAAAAATGGAAGAAGATTTGGGATCCATTCCGCTTTTTTTTGCCCGGCCAACCGATATGGTACTGGCAAAGAAAGTCCCTGCACCCGAATTTTTGGCAGCGCTGGAAAAAATTGGAATCACACCGCCACGTTTTATTTCGACAGATGAAATTACCAAAAACCGACAGTTTATCAACGAACCCAAACAGCAGTTACTACCGTGGGGGTGGAGTCCGGCCGCTCACCGGTTACTCACTCCCCTGAAAAATTCCTGCGCTGAAGATTTCAAAAAATCGCCTGCCTTTAACTGGAAACCTGAATACCGGGAAATCTATTCCAAAAAGTTTGCCCTGGGAATTTTAGAAACTTTGCTGCCTGAACTTCCCCCGGAAAAAAATTTGCCGCCTCATTTGCTACCAAAAGTTTGTTCAACCAAAGCCGAACTGAAAGCATCCCTTCACCGCTGGGGAAAAATAATGGTAAAAGCGCCGTGGAGTAGTTCCGGACGCGGATTGCAGCGAGTTAGCAAAACTCCGGTGGTGGAAAAAGTGTGGGAAAAACTGCTTGGAATTATCAATGAGCAGGGATATGCCATTGCCGAACCTTTGCTGGATAAAGTTCTGGATGTGGCCTTTCAGTTTGAACTGAAACAGGGCAAGGTTCACTTTTTGGGAATCAGCAGGTTTTTAACTGACAACAAGGGACAATACCAGGGAAATTTTCTGAACGGCTGGCCGGAAGATTTGAATGCAACAGTACTGCATTTTGCAGAATCACTTCCTGAAATGCTTGTTGAACCGCTGATTAAGACCCTTGAAAACAGCTTACTGGCAAAATATTACGAAGGAAATTTTGGAGTTGACACGCTTATTTTCCGGGACGAAAAAGCTAATTTGCGGGTAAATCCCTGCCTCGAAATCAATGTCAGGCAGAACATGGGCTTGCTTTCACTTCGGGTTGAAAAAATGATTTCACCCGGCAGCAGAGGATATTTCAGAACATTTTACCAACAAGGTCTGTCATTTTTGGAATTCAAACAGCAAATGGTGACTGACCATCCGCTATCACTTCAGCATGGGAAAATTCGTTCGGGATTTTTTGCGCTGACTCCCGCCCGTGAAATTTCAAAATTCGGAGCTTATCTGCTTGTTCCCAAATAATTATTTTTTTCTTAATTCGCCCATAGATTACTAATAGACCTTTTTGTCCACCATTGAATATTTTGTATATTTGCGGGAGTATAATTCAAAAAATAGCATTATGAAAATTACATCAGCTACACCGGTTGGCGAAGTGGTGAAAACCAACTTCAAAGCAGCCACCACGTTCCAGGCGAACAAAATAGATTATTGCTGCAACGGAAATCAAACCATTTCGGAAGCCTGTCAAAAAGCAGGAATCGATGTGGAACAGCTCACGAAGCAACTTGAGGAAATTTTGCAGGATTCAGACCCCGACACAGAGTATATCAACAACCTTGAATTAAGCGCACTGGCTGATTATATCGTTAATCGCCATCACGCTTATGTGCAGAAAAACATTCCGTTTTTGAAACAAAACCTCGACAAAATTGCTGACGTTCACGGGGCAAGCCATCCGGAACTGGCTCAGGTAAGGGACGAGTTTTATGAATCGGCAGGTGAACTGACCATGCACATGCAAAAAGAAGAACTTTTATTGTTTCCGTATGTTAAAAATATGGAGGAGGCAAAAAAGGAGAATAAAAATTTGCCGTCGCCTCCCTTTGGAAAAGTTGCCAATCCGATTGCAGCCATGATGGCCGAACATGAAAATGAAGGAGAAAGGTATGAACGCATTTCGGAATTGACAAATAACTATCAGGTCCCGGCTGACGGTTGCACCACTTACGAGGTAACTTTAAAACAACTGGCCGACTTTGAAAAAGATTTGCACAGGCACATTCACCTGGAAAACAACATTCTTTTTCCGAAAGCCGAAAAACTGGAAAAGAGTTTTAATTAACATGAGCAGAACACCAGCAATAATTTCAGGAACCCTGCTCTTTTGGGCAGGGTTTGTTTCTTCCATTAGTTTTATGGAAGCCTGGCTGAAATTTCAGGCGCCGGGCGTTACATTGCCTGTCGGGCTGAGTATTGGCAAGCTGGTATTCACTGCCCTGAACCGGGCAGAGTGGGTGTTTATACTTGTACTGGCTTTTCCGGTAATTCTCCTGTTCAGGATTTTACCCCAAAAATTTCTTCTTTTATCAGCCCTTTTGCCGGTGATTTTATTGATTCAAACATTTTGGCTGCTTCCCGAACTTAACCAAAAGGCCGAACTGATAATTTCCGGATCAACGCCGGATAAATCAAGTGCGCATCTCCTTTTTGGAATAGCAGAGGTTCTAAAAGTTGTCACCCTGATCTGGCTGGGGTTTTATGCTGCCAGACATCGAAATTTTTCAAACTGAAAAAAGATAATTATGCGATCAGATTATTTGCCAGTAAGCCCGGATTATACTGAAACGTTCGAACAGATAATTTCGGAGAAGAAAACAGTGAAGGTTTTCTATTTTGAGGAACGAAACGAGTTAAATGATGCAAAAGGGAAAATAACTGAAATTTTTACCGAATCAAATCATGCGGAATTTCTGGTTTTTGAAAACGGAATCAAAGTAAGGCTCGACCGCATTATTGTTTTCGACGGCAAACCCGGTCCGGCCTACGATGAATACGACAGCTACGCGCTGGCTTGCCTCGACTGCACAGGCGGCATGGATTAAAAAACAAACCCTCCCTCATTCACCGACTTTGAAACACTATTAAAAACACCACTCAAATGATTTCCGGTTATGCTGCAAAAAGTTGATATCAATATTCCCGCCCCAAAAGAAGGGCAGGAACGGGTTATTATCGTGGGGGCCGGTTTTGGAGGATTAAGACTGGCACGGTTACTTGCCGGGTCGAACCGTATTCAGATTGTACTGATTGACCGGAATAACTACCACCAGTTTCAACCTTTGCTCTACCAGGTAGCCACAGCAGGTCTGGAACCCAGCAGCATCAGTTTTCCCATCCGTAAAATTTTTCAGAAAAAAAAGAACGTTTTTATCCGCATTGCTGAAACAGAAGCAGTGGAACCGGAAACAAATACGGTAAAAACAAACATCGGGCAGTTTAATTTCCACAAACTGGTGATTGCGCTGGGAACCACAACGAATTTTTTTGGAAACAGCAAAATAGAAGAAAACAGCATTGGCCTCAAAACAGTATCGGAGGCGCTGTACATCCGAAATCAGATTTTAAAAAACTATGAAAATGCCCTGGTTTCAGAAAACGAGGAAGTGTCGGAAGCCGCGTTAAACATTGCCATTGTGGGAGGCGGTCCTACCGGCGTTGAACTGGCCGGAGCCATTGCCGAACTGCGCAACAACATTCTGCCCAAAGAATATCCCGAGCTCGATTTTTCGAGAATGAATATTTTCCTCATTGAGGCTACCGACCGGTTACTGGGCGCAATGTCAGAATTTTCTTCACAGAAAGCGAAAAAATACCTGGAAAAACTCGGCGTAAAAGTGCTGACCGGTACGATGGTAAAAACCTGCGAAGGAAACAAAGTGATAACCGACACCGGTATTATTTTAAGCTCGAACGTGGTTTGGGCGGCAGGTATGAAAGGAAGAACACTGGACGGAATACCTCCGGAAGCCGTTTCCCAAAACGGAAGAATTGAAGTCGATTTATTCAATAAAGTAAAAGGACTCGACAATGTTTTTGCCATTGGCGACATTGCGCTTATGAAAACACCGGAATACCCCAACGGACATCCTCAGGTGGCGCCGGTTGCCATTCAACAGGCCGAAAACCTGGCCCGTTACTTTTTGGCCGAAGGCGAAAACAAAGAACCTAAACCTTTCATTTACAAAGACAAAGGAACCATGGCAACTGTTGGTCGCAATCTGGCTGTTGTGGAATTGCCTTTTGCAAAATTTGGCGGTTTTTTTGCCTGGGCAACCTGGATGTTTGTGCACCTGATGAGTATTCTCGGCATTAAAAACCGGTTTTTTATTTTTGTGAATTGGCTCACCAATTATTTTACCTATAACCTTTCGCTCCGGCTGATAATAAAGCCGAAGAAGTGAATTCAGTATAAAACCTGCCTACAATCCTATTCGCACAGTGGTTTCAAGGTAAACCGGCAGTTGGGCAAAATCAAATGAAAAAAGCAGGCCTTGCCTTTGGGTGGCAAACAGGGTTCCCAGGGCAACGGCAAATGAGACTTTTTCGGAAAAATGACGGGTACCCAGAAAGCCAACTCTGAACCGGTTGGCTGTTGCGCCATACCACCCGTCGCGGGGTCCCGGAATTCCTTCTACGCCATCCGGGTACCGATCTTCAAATGTAAACCGCGTTTCTTCGGAGTGTGTAATATACGAAGCAAAAGTATTTTGCCAGCCGAGGTCGAGCGACCAGTTCCAGTTGGGCCTGTAATAGCCAGGGTTTGCGCGGATTTCGAAACCCAGTCCGTAAATTTCACCGGCCCGGTTCCGGTTGTGTACCAGGTAAACGAAGGAATTTGCCGCCACGCCAAGTTTATTTTTATGAACCCAGTCTGCCGAACCGGTGAGATGAACCCTCCAGGCACGGTTCGAAAAAAGCGTAGTCGGAATCTTTGTGCCCCCTCCCAATCTGAAGTTTACCGGCAACTCTTCAGTTGTAACTCCCCAGGTATAATTTGCTACCAAAACTACTTCCGGTTCAAGCGCCAGACTCACGTTTAACTGAGGCTGCCGATGGTCTGCCGGTACATTTAAAGCCGGTTGCCCCTTTAACAGAAATGGCGTAAAAACGATTAGAATTGAAATAACTCCCCTCATCATTGTTCTTCCTGATATTCAATTAAATAATTATGAATGACTTCGATCAGTTCGTTTGAAAAATCCGTAAAAAGCGACATGTGCCCTGCCCCGTCGATTTCTTCCATCCGGGTGCCGGGCAAATGCGGTAAATTATAGTTTGTTTGAAACCCGGCACCGGCAGCTCCACAGCTTCCGGCAACCAAAAGAATTTCGCTGTTAAAACGGGTTAATTCTTCAATTCCCCAGGTGAAATTTTTTCCGGGCGCCTGTTCAGTATGGGTTAGCACATGGTGATGAAAAGCGCCAAAACGCCAAAAGGGGTCCTCCTGAATTTCACCGTTGCAGGAAAAAGTTCGGTTGGCTTCGGGAAGTACGGTTATTGCTTTGTAATCGGCTGCCGCGTGATCTTTCGACGTAAGTATTTCATTCTGCCAGAAAAAATCTTCGACAACAGCAAATGACCCGATTTCGCCGCCGTTGTAGTTTTTTCGCCCTTCATTAGTCAGCGGACCGGGCTCAATCAAAATAAGTTGTTCCACATTTTCAGGATATTTTGAAGTGTAGTAAGCCACCACCCCCGCGCCAAAGGAGTGTCCGCACAAGGTCAGTTTTTTGCCGGGTGCAAGTGCCGAACGTATCGCTTCAACTTCGTCAGGAAAACTACCGATTGTCAGCTCCTCTTTTGTAACCCTCTCGGATAACCCGGCGCCACGCGAATCCCACATCACAACAAAGTAACGGTCTGAAAAGATCTGCAGAGGAAGCAGCAAACGAAAATCGGCGCCCGGCCCGCCGGGAAGCACAAACAACGGTGGATTTTCGGGGTTGCCGAAAGTTTGCAAATGGACAGCTCTTTCTTTTCCGGCTACATTTATTTTGAGCTGCGGGAGATCCGAATCCTCGCCGGCGGTGGGTGGAACAAGGTTCCCGGGATGTTCGGTATCCGGTAATTCGCAGGTGTAAAAAACACAATTGAATAAAAAGAAAATACAGATTAATCTAAAACGCATTTATATAAATTATTTTGATTCTCTATAAATAACAATAGAAATTCAGCATATATTGTATGTTTTTTATGCTTTCTGAAATTGAAAAACCACACAAACAATTGCAGGCAAAAAGTTAAAAGCGTTACATTTTTTGGCCGAAATCTTTTTTTTGTACCTTTAAGACCTACTTTTTCACCAAGACAAAACTCATAGTATGGAAAACGCGGACAAACCATCTACGGACCCCAAAAAAATTTCAAATAAGTTCTACAACAGTGAATTAAACCGGCTCCAGATTGAGCTGGTAAAACTTCAGGAGTGGATTAAAACCCAAGGACTGCGGGTAGTTATTATTTTTGAAGGACGCGACGCTGCCGGTAAAGGCGGTACTATAAAACGAATTACGCAGGTTTTGAATCCACGCATTTGCAGGGTGGTTGCACTGGGAACCCCCACCGAACGCGAAAAAACCCAATGGTACTTTCAGCGGTATGTTCCGCATCTTCCGGCTGCCGGAGAAATGGTTTTGTTTGACCGGAGCTGGTATAACCGCGCCGGCGTTGAAAAAGTTATGGGATTTTGTACCAACGACGAATACTGGGAGTTTCTCCGCTCCTGCCCCAATTTTGAACGGATGCTGATTCGTTCGGGAATAATTCTTATCAAATACTGGTTTTCGGTAAGCGAGGAAGAGCAGGAGAAACGTTTTAAAGCCCGAATGGCTGATCCCACCAAACGCTGGAAACTGAGCCCGATGGATCTGAAATCGCGCGAGATGTATGTGGATTACTCCAAAGCAAAAGATGAAATGTTTGCCTACACCGACACCAAAATCAGTCCGTGGTACATGGTAGATGCCGACAATAAAAAACGCGCACGGTTGAATTGTATTCATCATTTGTTGTCGATGATTCCGTATGAAGACTTAACCCCCGATGCTGTTGAATTGCCGCCGCGCAAAGACAATAAAGGTTACGTGCGGCCACCTATTGAAGAGATGACGTATGTTCCTGAAGTGTACTAAAATCAGTTCTCCAACGTGCGGGTGAGGTTATACAAATGCCGTTCCTGACTTTCGATAAAACCCTGAAACAAAACCTGTTGTCCATTTTCGTCTGTATATCCGCGCCGGATAAATTCGAGGTAAGCGTATGTCCAGCTGATTTGATCGGTGTCGCCGTCGGTTTTTACGGGCAAATCTTCTTTTACGGCTAAAGTTGCGGCCTGCTGCAAAACACCGCCCTTTTCGACTTCTGTTTTTTCCTTAAACGGAACACCGGACTTTTTTAAGGCATCAATTGTAGATTCCAAATCGGGCCAGGCGGCTACGTTCTGCTGGTTGACGCTCACAGCAAAATGACTGGGCGAATTGCCGTGCAACAGCGTCCAGGCAGCATAATGCGAAACATCGTTTAGTTTCAGTACAGTTTCTTTGGAAGGCGGATTCCAGGGTCGGCGAAAATAATTTAACAGTTCATCCACCAGTATTTCAGCTGCTTCGGTATTTAAAATTTTGTCTTTTTTCAATTTGCCGAGAAGTTCTATTCCGGTGTCGGAAAGCAGGTAAGGTGTGTCCGACAGTGCATCGGGGAGCAGGTTTTGCGCCCATACGGGCAATTGTGTAACATAGAGCTGGCTTACGTAAAATTTGGGCAACCCTTCTGTTTCCGCTTCAAAATGAATGGCTTTAAGATTTTTTTTGGGAAGTGTATATTTCCCGGCAGGTTGGTAGCCTAAACATTCAATAATATGCCTGATGGCCAAAATTCCTTCCGGTTGTTCTCCGCTGTGGGTATTTAATGTACGAAAACCCAAATGGTCTAAAACAACCCGACCGCCTTTAAGATTAACCAAACCGGTGTAGGTTTGTACATAAGGAACACGAACTGAAAAAGCCTCCCACAACCGGTTGATCAGGCTTTTTGCTATTTGACCTGCATTCCGTTTCATTGCATTCCAATTTTTATTCTTAAACCCCGATTTTAAAAATACCCCCTCACCCGAAAATTGACGTAAGCAAGCATTTCATATCCTTTTAAACATGAAATCGCCCTCGAGGGTTACTTTTAATAATGTGTTTAAAAATATTGTTTATTTGGAAAATTAAACAGGTTTAACTGTTATCCGGGGAACGTTTCCGGGTTTTCTTCATAAATTTTTGCACCTCTTTTATGCTGAAATAAGAAGTAGCTCCGGTCAATGTGGTATTAAGTGCGCCTGCCGCATTCCCAAAATTGAGCGCTTCCTGCAGTTGCGCTCCGTTGAGGTACAAATGCAAAAAACCGGCAGAGAGCGCCATTCCTGAACCGATATTGTCTTTCATTTCAACTACATATCCGGAATCGAAAAAAGCGCCTTTTCCTTTATGAAATGCAAATACACCATTAAAACCTCTTGTTACCAACACAATATCGACGTTATATTTTTGTGCCAGTTGTGCTCCAAACTGCTCTAAATTTCCGGAATTTAAATGGAGGTTGCGGATTAAAAAACCGATTTCTTTTTCCTTAATGCGGACAATGTGTGCCGAATGCAACAGGTACTCCACCACGTTTGCATTAAAAAAATGGGTAAACAACTTTAAATCGAAAAATTTAAGGGATGAGGGCGACTCCCTGATTAATTCGCGGATGGTATTTTTTGAAATTCCAAAGCGTTGGGGCAACAGTCCGAAAAAAAGGCAATCGGCATCGCGAACGAGTTTAAGCGCTTCGGCAGAAAACTCGATATGGTCGAAAGCCACGTCGGGAGTAACATTAAAAAGGGGTTCCATGTTTTCATCGAAAGAAATATTTACCGTGCCGGTAGGAAACTCAGTATCTACCTGTACATTACTTACTGCTATTCCCAGTTCTTCGAGTCGCTGAAGTGCCTGGCGCCCCGGTTCATCGTCACCTACCCGCGAAAGCAGGTGTCCCTCTTCGCCAAAAGAATTACACCTGAAAACCAAATTGGAAGGAGTTCCGCCCAAAACTTTTCCTTTGGGTAAAATATCCCAAACAACCTCACCAAACGCTACAATTTTCTTTCTCATCGATTTTTATTTGCCGGCGACAAAAATAGCGATAAATCGATAAGGATTCAAATTTTGACACCAGAGGAATCCGGCAAAATCCCGTGAAAATTCAGAGGTTCACCTTATTTTTTACAAAATCAGCCAGTACCTCAGTCAGGTTAGGATGGCCAATTTCCTCCAAATCGTAGAAAACCCGGGTGAAGGGTTTGTCAATTTTTACAACCCGGTTAAGGTCAATCGGAGTTCCAATAATCACGGAGTCGCAATCTGTTTTTTTTATGGTTTGTTCCAAATCTTTCACCTGTTCTCTGCCGTACCCCATTGCCGGAAGTAGTTTGCCTATGTTGGGATATTTCTCGAAAGTGCGGGTAAGTTTTCCGGTAGTAAACGGCCGCGGATCGACAATTGCTGCAGCGCCGAATTTTTTGGCGGCAACCACTGCCGCGCCAATTTTCATTTCGCCGTGGGTAAGTGTAGGGCCGTCTTCGATGCACAATACTCTTTTCCCTTCAATAATTTTTTGATTTTCTACACGTACCGGGCTTGCAGCATCTATAATAACTGCATGGGGATTAACAGAGGTAATATTTTTCCGGAGCTGTGCTACTTTTTCAGGTTCGGCCGTGTCAATTTTGTTTATTATCACCACATCGCTGGTGCGTAAAACCACCTGACTGGGGTAGTAGGTAAGTTCGGCGCCTGCACGGTGAGGATCTGCCAAAGCGATGGACAAGTCGGCTTCGTAAAATGAAAAATCGTTGTTACCGCCATCCCACAAAACAACATCGCACCCGGCGGGATCATTTTCGGCCGCTTTCAGAATGGCTTCATAATCGACGCCTGCGTAAATCACATTCCCCCGTGCTATGTGAGGTTCATACTCTTCCATCTCTTCAATGGTACATTTGTGTTTTTCCAAATCTCCGATCGATGCAAAACGCTGCACCTTTTGTTTCACCAAATCGCCGTAGGGCATGGGATGCCTGATTGCCACAACCCGCAAGCCCTGCTCCATTAAAATCTGAATAATTTTGCGGCTGGTCTGGCTTTTCCCTGCACCGGTTCGTGTGGCACACACCGAAATTACCGGTTTCGACGACTGCAGCATGGTTTGTTTGGGGCCCAACAGCATAAACGATGCGCCGGCAGCATTTACACGGGCCGATGCCGCCATTACGTGCTGGTGCGGGATATCGCTGTAAGCAAACACACAAATATCGACCTTCAGCTTTTTTACCAGCTCTTCCGTTCGGTCTTCAGCATACACCGGAATTCCTTCGGGATAAAACGCGCCGGCGAGTTCTGCCGGATAGCGGCGGTTGTCGATATCAGGAATTTGAGTGGCGGTAAATGCCACCACCTCGTAATCGTTGTTGTTCCTGAAAAATGTATTGAAATTGTGAAAATCGCGCCCTGCGGCGCCCATGATAATTACTTTTT
>Ga0334901_1003878_pt1 | contig 10731 bp, 5 predicted proteins | sample GraSluR3_MG_3_FD_207216 | JGI IMG/M metagenome (GOLD analysis project Ga0334901, IMG submission 207216) | Sludge microbial communities from methane-producing bioreactor in Wageningen University, Netherlands - Granular Sludge_15_08-R3 | ecosystem: Engineered > Bioreactor > Anaerobic > Unclassified...
CAAGTCCGGGGTTATATACAGTAAGCCTTACTGTAAGCAACGAAGACGGTACGAGTGAACCGGAAATTAAAACTGATTATATCCTAATTGGAGAAACTCCCCAAATTGAGCTTACAATGACTGAAGAAAGTGGTGAAGGTGCTAATGACGGCTCTGCTACAGTTATTACAACAGGTGGAACAGCCCCATACACCTATTTATGGGACAATGGCGCAAATACACAAACAATTACAGGCTTAACAGCCGGAACATATTGTGTTACCGTAATTGAAAATAATGGATGTTCAGCTGCAGCCTGTATTGAAGTAACAACAATATATGAAGACCCATTTGTTGCTGATTTTGAAGCAGATATAACCGAAGGATGTGCTCCTTTAACTGTTCAATTTACGGATTTAAGCGAAGGTGAAATTACAGGTTATACTTGGAACTTTGGTAACGGAGGAACTTCTTCAGAAGAAAATCCGGAGTATATATTTGAATCGTCTGGAACATTCACAATAATTTTGGCAATTACAGACGGTGAAAATACTGTAACTGAAATTAAAACGGAATATATCACAGTTTATGAATCTCCTGAAATTACAATAGATGAAATAATTGACGCAACAGGCGAAGATATTGCAGATGGAAGTGCAACAATTAGTGTTACAGGTGGAGAAGAACCGTACACAATTTTGTGGTCGAACTCTCAAACAGGACTTTCAATTGTTGATGTATTACCTGACACATATTCTGTTGTGGTTGAAGATGCGAATGGATGCTCAAACACAGGTATGGTTGTTATTGGGTGGAATGTAGATATAGACAATATTGAATCCAATAATATTTCTGTATATCCAAATCCTGTAAATGATTATATTAACATTGTTGCGGATATTGATATTAGCTTTATTGAAATAATGGATGCAACTGGGAGCTTAGTTTTGTGTCAATCTGTAGATTCCAAAAGCATCTCAATTAATCTTAATGAACTATCAGTAGGGAATTATATTATCAAAATTTCAGATATTAATAATGTAAATGTATTTAAAAGTTTAATTAAATATTAGAATATTGAAAGAGGTATTATTGCCTCTTTCTCTTTTTTTAAATAACTATTAAAAACCACTATTATGAAAAGATTTGTTTTTTTAGTAATTATTTTGCAGGTATTTGCAAGCATTTGTGTTTATGGACAGTCGATTGCTCCAGTAAATCCGGATTTCACTAATTATTTGTATGCAAAATCAAATAATATTATCAATTATCAAACCGAAGAAGGTTATTTTTTAGGAGAAATACCCTCTCCTGTAGTCTTAAATTTTTCTAATTTGGGAAACAATGGTTCTAGTCCAAAGTTTGCCCAACTTTATGATTTAAGAGCAGAAAATGGAGGATCATGGTTGTCACCGGTTCGAGACCAAGGTCTTGAAGGAGCATGTTGGGCATTTGCTACTTATGGTGCAGTGGAATCGCACTGGCTAAAAAATGGCTTGGCTCAGGCAGACTTATCGGAACAGAATCTTGCCACTTGCCATGGCTTTGACAATACACCCAGCGAAGGAGGGCATTATTACTTCTCAACAGCATATTTAGCAAGACGAGCAGGACCTATTGATGAATCGGATGACCCATACACTTTACCATCAAATCCAACTTGTGTTAGTGGTTACACTCCAGTTGCATATGTTGATCAAGCTCGATTTTTACCAGGACAATCTGATTCCGGATATAGCAACGATTTAATAAAACAATCAATTTTAGATTACGGAGCAATATATATAAGCATGTTCTTCGATAATGATTATATGAGTTATTCAAATTACACATATTACTATAATGGCTCCGAAGGAACAAACCATGGCGTATTACTGGTGGGTTGGGACGATAATAAAGTGGTTACAGGCGGTTCAGCAGCTACTCCATCATCTCCCGGAGCATGGATTATTAGAAATTCTTGGGGACCATCATGGGGAGAAGCCGGATATTTTTATATCTCTTACGAAGATACCGAAGCTTTATCTACCGTTGCTTATTTCCCATCTACTAATGGCTACAATAATGAGAGCTCTGTTTACGGTTATGGCGAACTTGGTATGTGTTCAAGTTTTGGCTGGGGCGATGGAGACGATTATGGATTAATAAAGTTCACTGCTCAAGAAAATCAAACTATTACCAGTTTGGGAAGCTATGTTGTTGATGCAAATAGTAATATAAGCTTTGACATTTACGAAAATTTTAATGGGACAACTCTTTCAGGACTTCTCGGTTCAATAAGTGGACAATCTTGTGTTTTCCCTGGTTATTATTCTTTTGAGCTTTCTACACCTATACCTATTACCTCAGGTAGTGATTATTATGTAAGAGTTAGATATTATAACGCAAGTGAATATAATATCCCTATCGAGGCTTCTTTTGTAGATTATAGTTCTAGTGCAGTAATAGAAACCGGAAAGTGCTGGATATCAAATAATGGAAGTTCATGGATGGCATTAGGTGCAGATACAGACTACGAATATGATCTTACAATAAATGTTTATGCAGAAAATATACCAACAGGAGCACCAACAGCCAATTTCACAGCATCTTCCACTACCGTAATGGTTGGACAACCTGTGGTTTTTACTGACCTTTCAACAGGAGTTCCTGATACTTGGAATTGGACTTTTGAGCAAGCAACACCACCTACATCTCAAGACCAACACCCAACTGTAACATGGGCACAACCCGGCACTTACGATGTTAGCCTTACCGTAAGCAATAGCTATGGTCCTGCCACAGAAACGAAATACAACTTCATTACAGTTATTAGTGCAGAAACAGTATGTGACACTATGGAAAACATTTATACTGACGATAATCTGGTTTACTACACATTAGCTGGCGGTTATATGACAGGACAAAACGATTACAATATGGATGAATATGCTGAATACTACAGCAACCCTTTACACAACAATCTTTCAGGCATAGTTATGGGAGTAGCAATTGCTCAAGCAAATACTCCTAATCCAATTGTAAGATGCAAAGTTTGGGATGACAATAGCGGTGTTCCGGGTTCAGTATTATATACCGAAGATTTTGATACCGGAAGCTTTACCGAAATGGCTTATAACGAGATTACGTTTAGTACAGAAGTAAATGTCCCCGATCAATTTTATGTAGGATATCAAATTTTTTACGACACACCAATCTCAGACACATTCTGTATTTTTGTTGCTCAGGTACGAGATGCTGCAAGCATATATCCATCTACAGCATACACTGTTTATGATGGGTCGTGGTGGAATACCGACGACTTGTTTGAAGGTGGATTTAATACTTCTTATGCGATTTATCCAATTTTGTGCCCGCATGTTCCTGAGGCTGATTTCACAGCAGATATAACAGAAGCATGCGAACAACTCGAAGTTCAGTTTACCGACCAAAGTTTACATAATCCAACTTCGTGGTACTGGGATTTTGGAGACGGGGAAAACTCAATAGAACAAAACCCTATTCATATCTACGAAAATCCGGGTACATATACTGTAAGCCTCACTGCTACAAATAGTCAAGGTTCTGACGAGTATCTTTTTACAGATCTTATTCAGGTTCACAGCAATCCTACTATTGACCTTGGCGAAGACATAGAACAATGCGGCGGCAGCGTAACATTAGATGCCGGAGCAGGATTTGATACTTACACATGGAACGGAACCACAGGTAATCAAACCCATACCGTTTCAGCCAGCGATACCTATACAGTGATTGTAGAAGATGCCAACGGATGTACTGCAACCGATGCTTTGGATGTAACAATACATGATATACCTACGGTAGATTTGGGAGACGATGTGGAACAATGCGGCAGCAGCGTAACATTAGATGCCGGAGCAGGATTTGATACCTACACATGGAACGGAACCACAGGTAATCAAACCCATACCGTGTCAACCAGCGATACATACACCGTGGTGGTTGTAGATGCCAACGGATGCACAGGAACTGACGTTGTGGATGTAACTATCCACGATCTGCCTACTGTGGATTTGGGTGGTGATTTTAATATCTGCAATGGTACATCTGAAACTCTGGACGCAGGTAGTGGCTTTGTTTCATACGAATGGAATGGCACTGTAGGAACCCAAACTTTACTTATAGATGCTGCTGATATTTATACGGTAGTTGTAGAAGATGATAATGGATGTATTGCTACCGATAATGTATCGGTAGGTGTAAACCCAAGCCCAACACTAATACTTGAAATGACTGAAGAAAGCAGTGCAGGAGCTGGTGATGGTACAGCAACAGCAATTGCTGAAAATGGTACCCCTGCTTATCAATACGCTTGGGATTTTGGTGGATTTGTTACAAATGTTGTAACAGGTTTAAATGCAGGGACATACTGTGTTACTGTAAACGATTTTAATGGCTGTACTGTTTCAGATTGCATTATAGTAACTATTGCAGACCAAGCCACCCCACCAGTAGCAGATTTTACTGCTGATATAACAGAATACTGTGGACAACTTACTGTTCAGTTTACCGACCAGAGCACAAACAACCCAACGTCTTGGACATGGGACTTTGGCGATGGGTCTGGTAGCAATTTAGAAAGCCCAACACATACTTATTCATTACCAGGGACCTATACAGTAAGCCTCACAGTAAGCAACGATGATGGAACAAGTGATCCACATATTAAGACAGACTATATTATTATTCATGAAGTTCCGTTAATTGATGCAGGTGATGATTTTGATGTGTGTGGACCATGCACACAATTAGATTGTACTTCAGCAGGTTTTCCCGGAAGTTGGCAACCTATAAATGGAATAATATTTGATCCAGACTCACAAGACCCTCATGCTGAAGTTTGTTCTTCGATTTATGGCTCTCGTAGTTTTATATGGATAGAAAACAACGGACCTTGTTCTGCACGAGATACTGTAATTGTTACCTTCTGGGAAGAGCCTATATCATTTATTACAACTCAAGACACTTCTGTTTGTGGAAATTGCTTTGAAGAATTAGAAGTTTCATCAGAGAATAGCATTGACGGATTTTGGTTTATACCGACTGATCCAACCGCTCAATTCTGGACAGAAGACAGTGAAGACCCTGATACAGTTTGCGTTACAACTTTTGGAGTACATACCTTATATTACATCAGTATGAATGGACCTGAATACGCCGAACCTGATTTTTGCAACGATACTGCTTGGGTTAACATTACCTTTAATGCTAATCCTGTCCTGGCTTTCGAAACCACCGACGAAAGTGAAGCTGGTGCATCAGACGGAGAAATAGTTTTAAGCATTACAGAAGGATTACCGCCTTACGATATTACATGGTCTAACAATGAACATACAGAAACTATAAGTAATTTGAGTGCTGGTGTGTACTCGGTAACAGTAATTGACGATAACGACTGTGTTGCAGAAAGCAGCGATATAGTTGATGTCTATAATGCAATAAACAGAGAGCTATTAGGGAATTTAAGCGTATTCCCAAATCCGACACACGATATTGTAAGTATAAGCTCCTCTGTTGAAATTACTAATATAGAGATTTATGACGCATTGGGACGGAAGGTTTTTATTGAAACGATAAACGGAATGCGTACTGAATTAGATTTGTCGAAGTTTGCTGCAGGAACATATATGTTAAATGTGAAATTTAAAGATGCAATTGACGTAAAGAAACAAATTATTAAGAAATAAAAGGATTTAGGGTACAGGTTTATCCCCTAAAACCTGTACCCTAAAACATGTCCCCTAAAACCTGTCCCCTAAAACCTGTACCCTAACCCCTGTCTAGTGTTTAAAATGCCTATATCCTGTAAATACCATCGAGATTTCATTTTGGTTGCAGAATTCTATTGATTCTTCGTCGCGGATAGAGCCTCCCGGTTGTATTACCGATATTATTCCGGCTTGATGGGCAATTTCAACACTGTCTTTAAAAGGAAAAAATGCATCGGAAGCCATTACTGCACCTTTTAAATCAAATTTAAAATTATTAGCTTTTTCAATCGCTTGTTTTAAAGCATCTATTCGACTCGTTTGTCCAACACCACTAGCACATAGCTGCCCGTTTTTTACTAATACTATAGAATTGCTTTTTGTATTTTTTACAATTTTATTTGCAAAAACTAAGTCTTTGATTGTATTTACATCTGGTTTAGTTTCTGTTACATATTCAAAGTTTTCTTTAGTTTCAATGCGTGTATCTCGCTCTTGTAAAAGTACTCCATTAAGTACAGATCTAAACTGATGTGTTTGCAACAAATTGCTCTTTAGTACAAGAATAATTCTGTTCTTTTTCTGTTTAAGAAAATCAAGAGCTTCATCGGTATATCCAGGAGCAATTATTACCTCAAAAAATATTTTATTAATTTCGGTAGCAGTCTCAGCATCTACCATGGTATTAGTAACAATTATTCCACCAAAAGCAGAAATGGGATCACCGGCAAAGGCATCTCTCCAAGCATCACACAAATTATCTCGTGAAGCAATACCACATGCATTATTATGTTTTAAAATTGCTAAAGTGGTTTCTTTAAACTCTTCTATTAAACTTACAGCAGCATCAATATCCAATAAATTATTATAAGATATCTCTTTTCCGTGTAGCTGTTCGAACATGGAATTAAAGTCTCCAAAATAATAACCCTTTTGGTGTGGATTTTCTCCATATCGTAATTTCTGTTGTGGACTGTACGACTTCCTAAATTCGCTCATATTTCCATTGTCGTACCAGGTAAATATAGCTGCATCGTAGTTAGAACTCACACTAAAAGCTTCACGTGCAAAATTTTTACGAGTGGCAAGATCCGTAATCCCGTCTTGTTCCTCTAAGATATTTAATAATTCTTTATACTGTTTTCGATGAGAAATTATTAATACATCTTTATAATTTTTTGCAGCAGCACGCATTAGACAAACTCCACCAATATCAATCTTTTCTATTAAGTCTTCTTCGGTACCTCCACTCGCTAAAGTGTCTTCAAATGGATATAAATCTACAATTACTAAATCATATTCAGGAATACTAAACTCTTTCATATCCTTATTGTCTGATTTGTTTGAACGGCGTGCTAATATGCCACCAAAAACTTTTGGATGCAATGTCTTTACTCTACCGCCTAATATAGATGGATAACTTGTAACTTCTTCAACTGAACTTACTCTTACGCCACACGATTCAATAAACTTTTGAGTACCACCTGTGGAATAAATAGATACTCCAAGTTTATCCAATTTTTTTACGATAGGCTCTATGCCTTCTTTATGAAATACTGAAATTAAAGCTGATTTAATATTTCTCATTTGATGAAAATTTTACACTTATTTTTAAAACCTTAAAAATAGTTAATTAACACGAGAGACTAATAAGGATTATTTTAACAGTTTATGAACAAAAAGTTTTAAATAAGAATTGAAAGACATCAAACCATTTGACATTTCATCATACCCACATTTAACATCAAAAGTTTGAATTTAAGAGTGGATGCTTATAATGAAGACGATGTTTTTGGCGTGATTTTTGGCAAAAATCATGACAAAAACAATTTATTTTGTTTAAACAAAAAACTCAATAATTAATAAAAATCCTTATTTTTAGGTATTAAAATAAAATGTGTTATGAGGATTAAATTATTAATCTTATTTATTGTTTCAATGGTTACTCTAAAGGCACAGACCGATACGTCAATGCTAATAGAGTATTCTTATGGATATAAATTCAAGGATGGACTGTATATCAATTTTGCACAATTTTTGGAAAATAACCCAACAAGGTTTAATTTCATCACAATAGATACAGATCAAACTTCACAAGACATTATAGAAAATCTAGAACAGTCTAAAACAATAAACTTCTTTAACGAATTTGGAATTGAAACAAGCATCAACATAAATGAGATTTGGGGTTGTTGTGTTAATGGGAAACCTCACGTTATGTGGAAAAATGAATTTAGATTGATTCCCTATATCGGTAGTATCTCACATTTTGTTGCTAATATTACAGTGTATTACGAAAGTATGCACGACCCTTTCTACGACCCTTATTATTACTATTCTAGTGTCCCCAGTAGGCAGCATTCAAACGAACTTGTGCAAATGATAATAGATATGAAAACAGGAAAAATTTTAGAATTTAATACAGATAATATCAGTAAAGTATTAGCTAGAGATAGTTCGCTATTCAAAGAATTTTCAGAATTAAGCAAAAGAAAAAAAAGAAAACTATTATTTTCTTTTATTAGAAGATACAACGAAAATCATCCTTTATATTTACCTAAAAATACCGATTAATGAAATACTTATATTTATTAGTAATTATTTTCGTATTTATTGCTAATTCACTAAATGCACAGATTAATATCCCCGTTGGAACATCTGACGAAGTAAATATGTTTTTGAAACGTACAACCTGTTTTGTGCTTAAAGATGAACTAATTAGTGACTATAACGACAAAATTGAGGAATCTGTAGAAAAATTCTGGACAATTACCCCATACAAGTTCATCGGTACAGCAGATTTTCATAAAATGAGATCTGATAAAAGTTATGCTTTTATTGTGCTGAATCAAGTTTATTTTGAAAAAGATAAAACTAATACTAAATTCGATTTTTTGATTGCAACTTTGGGAGGAAATTACAAAACAATTAACGACATGCCTACCTTATGTGCTATCCCTCTTTGTTACCATGGTAATGATGAAGAGAACTATGTTTATAAACTCCCTGTTGTAATTAAATTCGTGCAAAATCATATAAAAGTTTGTAAAGAAAATCCAGAACTTGACGAAAAAAGTATAGTTGAATTTTACACAAATCAATCAGAAAATATTTTGGATAAAACTTTATACATAAACAAAAATGAGATTGATAGCGAAATAAAATCAAAATCTTCTTTTTCAGCCAACTATTCCGGTAATTTTGAAATAACAGATATTGAAGCTATTAAAAGCATAATTGATAATAATGAGCCTGATGCAGCAATATTACATCTCATAAAACCACAACCAGGCAATGGGCTTGATAGGTGCTTTAAGTTGGTTGTAGGGACAGAGAATGCACAACTTTTTTATTACGATATGCACTCGGTTAACAAAAAGAAACCTGCTCTTCTTTTAAAGTCTGACCTTAAGAATATGCAAAAATAAAATGAATTATCAAGAAACTATCAATTATCTTTTCAATGCACTCCCTATGTATCAACGTATTGGACAAGCTGCCTATAAAGCTGATCTTGATACAACTATAAGAATTGATGAATATTTTGGGCATCCTCATATAAATTTTAAAAGCATTCATATTGCGGGTACCAATGGTAAAGGCTCAGTTTCACACATGATAGCTTCCATATTGCAAGAAGCCGGTTTTAAAACAGGATTATATACCTCACCACACCTCAAAGACTTTAGAGAAAGAATTAAGATTAATGGGCAAATGATATCACAGGAATATGTTGTCGATTTTGTGCAAAAGCATAACAATATTTTTAAATCTTTAAATGCTTCTTTTTTTGAAATGACTGTGGCAATGGCATTTAAATATTTTTCGGATTGTAAGATAGACTATGCTGTGATTGAGGTAGGTATGGGAGGTAGATTAGATTCAACTAATATAATTAATCCAATTTTATCGATAATTACTAATATAGGTAAAGATCATACGAAATTTTTAGGTGAAAGCATACCCGAAATTGCAACCGAAAAAGCTGGAATTATCAAAAAAAATGTACCGGTAATTATTAGCGAAACAGATGAATTAAGTAAACCTGTTTTTAATAGTATTGCTAAAAGGAAAGATGCTGATTTATACTTTGCAGATCAACATATTAAATTCGATTATTTATGTGAAAACTTAAACTATAATATTTATAATTTAGTTAGAGATAACAAAATATTTGAACTGGATTTAAAAGGTAACTATCAATCAAAAAACCTTGCTGCTGTTTATAAAAGCATTAGATTATTGCAAAAAATGGGTGTTGAAATCACTAACGAAAATTTAAAATACGGGCTTAAAAATATAATTAAAAATACTGGTATAAAGGGACGATGGCAAATCCTAAATAAGGAACCATTAGTTGTCTGCGATGTAGGACATAATTATGAAGGAGTGTCGTATGTCGTTAAACAAATTATGAAACAAAGCTTTAAGAAATTAAGAATTGTGTGGGGTATGGTAAACGATAAAGATATTTCTAAGATTTTGAATATTTTACCTAAAAATGCATATTATTACTTTACCCAAGCCGGGATACCACGAGCACTCTCAGCTAATTTACTGTACCAAGAAGCAATAAAATACGGACTAAAAGGTGAAATAATTCGGGATGTGAAAAACGCTTACAATAAAGCTATTATGCAATCAGGGGAAAATGATATGGTATTTATTGGCGGTAGTACTTTTGTAGTTGCCGAAATAGATTTATAAAATTTTTCGTTTTCTTTTTGGCAATTTCATTTTTCTATCTATATTTGCATTCTCAAATTTTGAAATATTAGTGTCCCCAATAGATTCGATGGTAATTGAGAGGGGAGAGCACCAAAAAAAAGGGCGCTTAGCTCCCCCGATAGTTATCGGGGGGTTCAGAGCACCAAAAAAAGGGCGCTTAGCTCCCCCGATAGTTATCGGGGGGTTCAGAGCACCAAAAAAAAGGGCGCTTAGCTCCCCCGATAGTTATCGGGGGGTTCAGAGCACCAAAAAAAGGGCGCTTAGCTCCCCCGATAGTTATCGGGGGGTTCAGAGC
>Ga0334901_1003881_pt1 | contig 10727 bp, 9 predicted proteins | sample GraSluR3_MG_3_FD_207216 | JGI IMG/M metagenome (GOLD analysis project Ga0334901, IMG submission 207216) | Sludge microbial communities from methane-producing bioreactor in Wageningen University, Netherlands - Granular Sludge_15_08-R3 | ecosystem: Engineered > Bioreactor > Anaerobic > Unclassified...
CTCGGGCAGTGACCTGCGCTACACAGAGTATTTTTATGCCAAAACGAAAAGGAAATATAACCTCACATCCGTTGAGGGTACGGATTATTTGCAGAAAGTGCTCGATGAAGCTAAGAATGGCCGGACCTAGATGAACTGGCCGGCCTGCTGGTGGATGAAGATATTACGTCGGAGGAAGCACGGGAGTATGTAGGAGAATTGGTACAAAACCAGCTTTTGGTCAGTGAATTGGAACCTGCTGTTACAGGCAATGAATTATTGGGGCAAACAATTGAAAAACTGGAAAAACTTGTCGGAACTCAAGAATTGGTGGTGAAGTTAATAAATATCGATGAAGGTTTAAAGACCATCGACCGGAAATCTGTTGGGAGACCTGTTACTTGTTACCAGAATATAAAAGAAAAGCTAAAACAGTTTCAAACAAAATACAACGATAAGTATCTTTTTCAGTCTGATTTGTTTGTTAAACCGGAAACAGCCACCTTAAGCATGCATATAATCGAAGAGGTTAAGAAAGCAATCGGTGCGCTAAACCGGTTAACCACAAAAACCGAAAATTCATTGTTGAAAAAGTTCCGCGAGGAGTTTTATAAAAAGTATGAAGACGAAGAAGTGCCGTTAACCGTAGCACTGGATGTGGAAACGGGAATCGGGTTTGGAAACATCGATGGGCAGCGCGGCGATTTGTCGCCGCTGCTTGAGGATATCCCCTTTTATGGAAGCTCATCCAATAGTAAGGAGATAAAATGGGGCGCCGTCGAATCCTTTCTGCTAAAAAAGTATGACGGGTTTTTAACAAACACTGATTCCGAAGAAGTTGTAATTACCAAAAAAGATTTGTCTGCGTTTCCTGAAAACTGGGACGATTTGCCCGGCACATTTTCAGTCATGGCGGAAATAATCCGCACCGAAGAAAGCCCTGACGGTCCACTTGTTTTACTAAGGCAAGCCGGGGGATCTTCTGCTGCAAATTTACTCGGAAGGTTTTGTTATATTGACAAACAGATTGGAGATTTTGTAAAAGAAATTACCGGCACTGAACAGCAATTAAACCCGGAAAAAATTTTGGCCGAAATTGTCCATTTGCCCGAATCGAGGACCGGAAATATTCTGATGCGGCCAACCTTGCGTAAATACGAAATCCCTTATTTGGCCAATACGTCAGTGGATAAAAATAATGTTATCCCGTTAACCGATTTAATGGTTTCGGCGCCCCAGGGAAGAACGATTAAATTACGTTCAATAAAGTTTAATAAAGAAGTTCTTCCAAGATTAACCTGTGCCCATAATTATTCAAATAATGCACTGCCTGTCTATCAGTTTCTTTGCATGATGCAAACGCAGGAATTACGCGGAGGAGTCGGATTCAACTGGGGGCCGGTTCTGGAAAACAAGCCTTTTTTACCGCGAGTACGTTACGAACATGCAGTTTTATCGCCGGCAACATGGAACATTTCAGCCGACGATACAAAACAAATCCCTGCAATTACGAACAGCGGTTTTTTTGAAAAAGCTTCTTTGTTTCGGAAAGAAAAGAAAATCCCTGACAGGGCGCTTCTGGTGCAGGGCGATAACAAACTGCTGATTGATTTTAATTGTTTGCCTTCAGTTCAGATGTTATTTTCCGAAGTAAAAAAACGAAGTTTCAGATTAGAGGAATTCTTATTTGACGATGAGTATCCGTTGGTAAAAAGAGGGGAAGAGTTTTTTACCAACCAGTTGATAATGTGTTTTTATAAAAACAAACAATGATATGATACGGAGCTTACAGCGAAAATTTATAATTGGCGACGAGTGGCTTTATTTTAAAATTTATTCCGGCCCCAAAACGTTGGAATCCATCCTGATAAATGAGATTCATTTATTGGTTGGTGAATTGATGCAGGAACAGGCCATCGATAAATTCTTTTTTATCCGGTACGCCGATCCTGATTATCATCTTCGTGTAAGGTTTCGTCTTTCAGGAGAGCCAAACTTTGCAGAAGTAGTTCAACGCTTTAATAAAATAATAAAACCCTATGTGGAAAACAGGTTGATTTGGAATGTTTGCACCGGTACCTACAACAGGGAACTGGAAAGGTACGGGAGGAGTACCATTTCGGAGATGGAAACGCTGTTTTGTATCGACAGTATTGCTATCCTGAAAACCCTGAAAGAAACGGAAAATTCCGGTAATGATTTACATCGGTGGCTTGGGGGTGTAAAATATGCAAATACTTTGATTGACTTATTTGGATTGACATTGCAGGAAAAAAGCAGATTCTGCGAGGCCAACAGCAATAGTTTTTCAACTGAGTTTAATCTGAATAAACCGATGAAAATACAATTGGATAAAAAATACAGGCAGGAAATGGCAGGATTGGAAAAAATATTAAATCCGGTTAATGAAGATTACTTTATTCCCGGTGTTAAGCATATTGAATGGTATTCCCAACAGGCAGGCCCGGTCATTCAAAATGTGTTGAACTGTTTAAAAAGCAATGATTTGGAAATGCCGTTGAATAATTTGTTAAGCAGCCTGGTGCACATGCACTTTAACCGGCTTTTCCGCACCAAACAGCGGATGCACGAATTTATAATCTATTATTTTTTGAACAAATTTTATAAATCGCAGGTGGCCCGTTTAAAATATAATTCGGTTACATTGAATTAAAAATGCCTAAAATCCTCATCGATATATTACCCGCCCGCGGGCATTTTCACGCCACCCTTAAAATGGCTAACCTATGGAAAAAATCGGGTTATGATGTATATTATGGGAGCGCTTTAGGTTTAAAAGCCGGCATTGAAAAATTCGGGTTTCCTTTCATTTTATTTCCGGCAGTACTGGTTGTTTCCATAAATTTTACGAACAGGGCTGCAAAAATAAAGTATTTTCTGGATTATCTGTATGATGTTTTGTACCCCTCAGCATCGGACAAATTAAAAAAGAACATCGAAGAATTTTGTGCATCAGTTTCTGAGATTATGCCTGATTTGGTTTTGCTTGACGAGCAAACATCAATAAAAGCTTTCTTATATGAAAAACTTGATATACCGGTAATATTGTTTCAGACGAAACCCGATACACGCAAAATAGCAGGGTTGCCGCCGTTTACCTCTTATTATATGCCTGTGCCGGGCATTTTAAACGCATTTTTGTGCAGTTTGCTCTGGCGGGTAAAATTATTAAAGTATTATTTAAATAAACAGTTGGACAGGGTACTTTCATTTGGCCGCGACAGCTTTTCATTGTATGTTAAGGTTTGCAATGAATACGGAATCGAAATCAAAAAAAGGATTGAACTTGCCCGTTCATTTGGAATCGGGGTGAAAGGTTTTCCGCGTTTAATCATTTCCCCCGCAGCGTTCGATTTTCCCCATCCTGAACAGAAAGGCGTTTTTCGCATTGGCCCTTTAACCGAAATTAAACGCGAAGGGCAGATTACTTTGCCGCGTTATCTCCCGTTGCTCGTTAGACTTGAGGAGGCAAGGAAATCCGGGGATGGTTTTGTTGTTTATTGTTCACTTGGGACCGTAACTGCGGGGTATAAAAAGAAGGTGAGAAAATTTTTCCTGAAAATGTCGCGCGTTGCCCGGATGAATCCGGGGTTTTTGTTCATCCTTTCCACCGGAAAAGATTTCGATATTAATCAATTGCTGCCTGTTCCTGAAAATCTCTTTGTTTATGAATATGTTCCGCAGGTTGACCTTTTACAGTATTGCCATGTAATGGTTACCCACGGGGGAATGAACAGTATTACGGAATGTGTTTTTAACGCTGTTCCCATGCTGGTCTATCCATTGTCGCCCGATTGGGACCAACCCGGAAATTCAGCCCGGGTGGTTTTTCACGGATTAGGGATGAGAGGCCGGATAAACAGAGATTCAGCAAAAACAATTTCGAAAAAACTGAACCGTATAAAATCAGATTACAGCTTTTTCAACAAACATGTGACATCAATGAGGGATAAATTCAAAGAGAAAAACAATTCGGATAAGGTAATCCGGATAATCGAAGAGTTTTTGCGCAAATGAATTGATAAATATGGAATTATCCGAATTTAAGTACATAAAGCACACATTTGTAAAAAGCAATAATCAATCACTTACCGGATTAACCTGTCTGTCATCGGTAATTAAATTTTACGGGGGAAATGTTTCTGTTGAAGAATTGCAGCAAACAGGACAAGTACCGTCTGGGGAAACCAGTTTGCTCGCTTTGTGCAAAATTGCCCGTTCCGAAAAATTTCAGGCCGAAGGTTACAAAGGAAATATCAGTTACCTAAAAGAAATTGAAAAACCGTCGATTTTGCATGTAACGAGGGATACAGGGACGGAGGATTTTTTTGTTTTATATGGCCGGCACAATGGAAAATTTGTGGTTGGCGATCCCTCATGGGGTATTTTGGAAATGCGTGAAACCGAATTGGAAGCGATCTGGAAATCGAAGGCGTTAATGACTTTGGAACCCCTTGTTGCTTTTAAAACCGAAAAAATAAAAAGGTCGCAGAAAAGGCAATGGCTGTATGAAATGTTAAAGAGTCACCGGCGGGTATTTATTTTTATGGCTTGTGTAAGTTTTTTTGCTGCTGTAATCTTTATTGTTTTGGCATCGCAGGTTTTTCGCAAAACGGATGTATATTTTTCAACACCTGTTTTCCGTCAGCTTTTGATAATTTTTCTGTATGTTTTTGTTTTACTGATGGTAATGTTCTTTTGGGGCAGGGTCCGCAATGGTATAACTAAGCGGGGTGTTTTAAGCTTAGCCTCCGAATGGTATAAAATGGTAACGGAGCATATTTTTTATGGCAGTTATATAAAAGATCAACTTTCAGCAGGGAAGACAGCTTCCTTTGTTGAGGCAATAACCCAGTTTTCAAATGGAATTTTTAATACCGTTTACAACTTTCCTTTTGTGGTTTTGGTATTTCTGTTTTCAGCCGCAAAAATTATTGTGTTAGCCGGTTGGTTGGGCTTGTTTATCATGCTGTTGACATTTTCGGCGCTGGTGGTCGTCCTTTTGAAATATCGAAAAGTTACAAAAATGAATATGGACCAATACCAGGTACATGCCCGGGAAACGGATTTGATAAAAGACAGTATTGATAATCTGGCGCTGATTAAAAGGATGAACGGAGAAAAAAATTCTTCTGAAACAATGATTAATAGGTTGCGTTATTCTTTAAGAGGTGCGCTAACCCTGAAAAGTCATAAAGACCATGTTTTTAACCTGGTGATTATTTCTGGCGTAATTTCTTTTATGATTCTGGTGGCTGTACCGGTTGTAAATATCCCCGACAATTTAAATAGGATTGAATTGACCGGATGGTTGCTGGCGTTTTTTGGTTGTTTATTAAAACTTATCGACATAGGTTTTGGTGCTTTGAACATGGTCTGTTCATTTAATTACCTTTATTCCGGGACAGAACAAAACGAATCAGCAAAGGAAGTTAACCCGGAGCAGGATGCGCGTTCTGTTGTGAAAGTCGTACAAAAGCTGAACCTGAATAACCTGGCTTTTTCTTTTCCCGGCCGGTTACCTGTTTTTAACAACGTTAATGTTCAAATTGAAAGGGGAAAATTAAATCTTATTTACGGAAATGCCGGAACAGGAAAAAGTACGCTTGTTTCCGTATTGAACCGGCTTTTGTCGTTTGACTCAGGAGAAATTTCAATTAACAACCAAAGCTGGGATAGTCTCGACGATTATACATGGAGGCAGACCGTTTTATCAGTTGTTCAACCAACTCAGCTTTTTAGTGTAACGGTAATTGAAAATATGGGGTGGGGAAATAAGCTCTTTGAGCCTGAAAAAGTAATCTCATTTTGTAAGAAAACCGGTTTCGACCAATTTTTTGAAAAATTTCCGGATGGTTATGCAACGCGTGCTGATAAATTGTCAGCAGGCCAAAAACAACTGGTAGCTTTTGCTGCTGCGCTTTACCGGAACCCGCAAATTCTTTTGCTCGACGAACCGTTTGTTTTTATAGATAAAGCGATGAAGGATTTTTGTGAAAAATTACTTCAAAGCCTGAAAGAAGAAATGATTATTGTAGTGTTTACAGGTGACCGGGACTTTGCTTTAAAGGCAGATAATGTACTATGGCTGGAAAATGGAAGGTTGAAATAAGCAAGACAGTAAACCCGGGTATATTATTTAAAATCTTTCTAAATTTCAGAGTGCCACCATGTGGCACTCAAAGGAGTTACCTTTGAAGATAAAACTAAAAGAATGATAAGGGTTAATTTAAAATTTGGTTTTTTATCTATTCTAAATCTTTTATTTGGATGCAATAATAGTGAAATTCCTCAAAAGAAAAAAAGTGTAAAAAGGGGAAGAAACAACATCCAATTTAATTGAAAAATATGAATACAAAATTTGGGTAACAAATGGACACGAACTCTTCAATGTACATACCGATCCTCGATAAAATTTATAAAGAATTGATGGTATCTGAACTTTCGGATAATATCGGATTACACGCTGGCACTTCTGGAATTGCTTTGTTCCTTTCATATTATGATCACATTATTTTAAGGGAAAACGAGATTAGCTCAAGAGTTATGGAAATATTGGAACACAATATTAAATGTATTAATTCAGGAAAACGACTGCATACCATTTGTAGTGGTATTAGTGGATTCGGATGGCTTTGCGAACATTTGAGAAAATTGGAAATGTTAAATAGGGAGGACATTGAGTTTTTGGATTACCTCGATTCTTTTTTGCACAAACAGATGATATATGACATCAGAAAAGGAGACTATGATTACCTCCAAGGTGCCCTCGGTGTAGGTATGTATTTTCTTTCTCGTTTTGATAAAAAAGATGTTTGTGGATATTTGGAAGAACTGCTTACCGAGTTGGAAAAATCTGGTATTGAGTGTGAGAATGGTGGTATCAAATGGTTATCTATTTTAGATTATGAAACTGGCAGAGAAGGGTATAATATCAGTTTGTCGCATGGGATGGCAAGCATAGCAGCTTTTTTTATCAGACTCCATCAATTGAACTTAGAGGCAGGAAGAGTTGGTAAATTACTTTCCCAAACCATTACATATATCCTTCACCAGATCACATATACAGAAGGTAGAGAATCGTACTTTCCGTCATATTCGAAGGAAAGTAATGCTGGAAATTTTAACAGCAGATTAGGCTGGTGCTATGGGGATTTGGGAATTGCCCATGTCTTGTGGCAGGCTGCAGTTTTGCTGAAAAATAAGGAATGGGAAGATACCGCAATGCAGATTTTGTTGCATAATAGTAACCGGCGTGATTTACAAAGAAATGTTATTATGGATGCCGGGCTTTGCCATGGAAGTGCAGGTGTAGCACATTTATTTTGGAATTTGTATCTGAATACCCGTGTGCAAAAATTTCAGGAAACAACTGATTATTGGTTGAACATCACCATACAAATGGCAAAATATACTGATGGGTCAGCCGGATTTAAGGCTTGGCTTACAGAAAAACATGGCGGATTTGTAAAATCAGATTCTTTTCTTGAGGGCATTTCTGGGATTGGGTTAGTTTTACTATCTCATTTACAAAGTGATAAGACAGTTTGGGACGAATGTCTTATGTTGTCTTGAAAAAATATTAAATCTAATAAATCCTTATTATTAATCCATTAAAATTTATTAATCATGGAACCAAAAAAAATCAAAAAATTAGTTTTGAATAAAGAAACTATTTCAAATCTAACAGAAAACGCAATGAGTTACATAAAAGGCGGTAACGAAACCGATGGAACTGGCCTTGGTCCGTGCCAATGCAACCCTACTGTCGATTGCTGCTATTCCCAGTTTCCCGACAGTTGTGGTGGTCTTGACACTAGTAGACTTTACGGTTGTGGTTGCGCATAATTACAGTGGACAGAGTCCTATGCCTGTTTATCACTTCCTGTGCAATATGAGCATCAAGACAAAAGAGGTGGGCTTGATATTTTTTGAAGCTATGCTGCACAGCAATTAGATTACTTGCCACGCGTAGTATATAAAAGCTATATTCTTTCGAAAGCTCGTTGGACGTTTCGTGAGAAGGAAATAAAAGAATTTGCCGACATAAAAGATGATAGTGAACTGCTCATAGAAATAAAACAATGGCGAGAGAGACGAAACATTCCAGATAGAATTGTACTTGTCGATGGTGACAATAAGTTGTTTATTGATATGGATCATCCATTAAGTATTCGGGCATGGTTGTCGATTGCTAAAAAACGTCCATCATTTCGATTGGAGGAATTCCTTTTCGATTCGGCGACTGCTATTGTGCGTGGAGAAGAGGGTGTTTTTATGAATGAGTTTATTTTTGCATTTTACAGGGAAATTTATGAATCCGAATAGAATATTGTTTTTTTTACTCCTGCTTTCAATTTCATCAGGTTGTGGTCAAACTAAGAGTCCGAATTCTGATTCATATGCCGAGCCGCAAATCGAAGAAGATTTTTTGATAACCAACCTGGAATTACTGGGAAAGATTTGGGGGGTTTTAAAGTATCATCACCCTGAAGTTGGAAAAGGTAAATATGATTGGGATGATGAACTGTTTCAGTTTTTGCCGGAATACATAAATGCAAACAATACCAGACAGCGGGACGCATTACTGCTTCGATGGATAGAAAAATACGGAGAAGTGCCTGAATGTACGACCTGTAAGGAAACTGCTACCGACGCTTATCTAAAACCTGATTTTTCATGGCTTGAAAACGGAAATATGAGCGCCGCCTTAAAAGAAAAGATAAAAGAAATCTATCAAAACAGGCACCAGGGAACTCATTATTATATTAAAAAAGCGTACTATGATGGCAATCCTGAATTTTTAAACGAACAATCTTATCCAATTTCTTTTCCCGACAAAAATCATCGTTTATTGGCGTTGTATCGGTACTGGAACATCATCCAGTATTTTTTTCCATATAAGTATTTAACAGACAAAAATTGGGATGAAGTAATGAGAGAATATATCCACATATTTATTAACGCAAAAACGGCATTGGAATATCAATTGGCAGTACTTCAACTTGCAGGCGAAACCAATGATACGCATGCAAGACTTCTTTTGGGTGAAAATGAAACAGAGCTCTTGAGAGGAACAAGGTATGCGCCTCTTCGGACAAATGAAATAGACTCATCGAGAGGAACAAAGTATGCGCCTTTCCAGGTTCGGTTTGTTGAAAATAGACTGACTGTTATTGACTATTTCAAGCCCGAATTGAAAGAAACTGCAGGTTTGGAAATTGGCGACTTTATAACCCATGTAAACGGCAAAAAAATAGAAAATATCATCGACAGTATTAAAGCATATTATCCGGCATCGAACGAAGCAGCACGAATGTATTACATGGCAACCGATTTGGTGCGTTCGAATAATAATTCAATTCAAATCGTCTATAATTCTTCCGGAACAATAAAACAAAAAAAATTAACAATGTATGAAAGGTCTGATTTGAATATGGACGAACCAAATACTGAATCGTCTTATGACAGTATAATGATTGATAAAGATTCTATGTTTATCGGTTATATTACACTTGAAACCATTAAAGACACAGAAATATCCCATATTAAAAAGTCTTTTATAAATGCGAAAGGAATCATTATTGATATTCGGAATTATCCTGCCACTTTTGTGCCTTTTGCATTGGGTGAATTTTTTACTTCGAAAAGAAAGCCTTTTGCGAAATCTACAACTGCAAATTTAAATAATCCGGGAGAATTTTATTTCAGTCGTTATATGTCGTTTTTAAATAGTAACGTAGGAAACCGTGATAGCTTATTTGATTTTGAAAATCCTACATCTGAAAATTATTTTAAAGGAAAATTAGTCGTCATTGTGAATGAAGCAACCATAAGTCTGGCCGAATATACAGCTATGGCATTCAGGGCTGGAGAGAATACAGTAATAATTGGCAGTCAAACCCAAGGTGCTGACGGAAATGTCTCAATAATCCCGTTACCGGGCGGTATAAAAGCCGGGATTTCAGGTATTGGTATTTATTATCCGGATGGGAGAGAAACACAAAGAGTTGGAATTGTGCCTGATATAGAAGTAAAACCAACCATTGAGGCAATTAGGGAAGGCCGGGATGAGTTTTTGGAAAAGGCGTTGGAGATAATAGGAAATAATTGAAAAACGGACAAAAACTTGTATGAACAAATTCGATAATTTTATACGCAGTCTAACCGACCACGAACTTGCAATTTTAGTTCGGTACAGGTACTAGGGATTGTTGGAAAATTCAAAACAAAAAATCAACGAAGAAGTCAAAAACAGAAACCTGTCAGTTAGCGAATTAAACAGATATTCAAGGGAAAAATTAAACGCTGAATCAGCAAAAGGTTCCAAACAATGTGTAAGGTGTGGTTCTGAAAAATGGGTTGAAGAACATGAATACAGTGAAAAACCTTTTAACGAATTTTCATCGGTCGAAGTTGTTACCGATACCTACTGTTGTATGTTGTGTGGGTATAACCCCTTTAAAGAAACACCAAAAAATTTTCTTCAAAAACTTAAAAGATCAGTCAGATCAAACAAAAACAAACGATTTTATAAATGGAATTCTTTGTAATCAGCATAATATCCGCTTTACGATTAGCTGTGAGTTAAGTTCGAATAAGAAATATTTTTTTCTATCTTTCGCCTTCAAAACAGAACTATGCCAAAATTCCCGCATTACCTGCAACCCGACGCCATGGACTAAATACCGTTTTTTTAATTGAATTAATTATCTTTGGATATCAAA
>Ga0334901_1003882_pt1 | contig 10727 bp, 8 predicted proteins | sample GraSluR3_MG_3_FD_207216 | JGI IMG/M metagenome (GOLD analysis project Ga0334901, IMG submission 207216) | Sludge microbial communities from methane-producing bioreactor in Wageningen University, Netherlands - Granular Sludge_15_08-R3 | ecosystem: Engineered > Bioreactor > Anaerobic > Unclassified...
TGAAAAAGCTGTTTCGGGCGACGCCATTATTATGCGCGGCGGTACATATCGAACCGGTAACCTCACTTTTAATCAGCGTATAGTAATTCAGCCGTATCAGGATGAACACCCTGTACTGAAAGGTACGCTGGTAGCTGATAGCTGGCAGCAGGCGGGAGATGGACTGTGGGTTACCCACTGGGATCATCTCTTTCCGGGAAAGCCGGAAGCCTGGTGGAACAGGGAGCGTAACGAACAGTTTACACCCATGCACCGCTTCAATAACGACGGAATTTTTGTTGACGGGAAGTATTTGCAATCGGCGGGGAGTAAAGAAGAAGTGGATGAAACAACCTTTTTTGTGGATTACGACGATAAAAAAGTTTATATCGGGGTTGATCCGGCAGAAAAATTTATCGAAATAACGGCTTTCCGGAAAGCCCTGGTGCGCCCCAATGCAGAGGTGCGCGGTAAAAAACCCGATAAATACGGACCGGTTATCCGCGGCCTGGAAATTACCCAGTATCCCGACACTATGGTGCACATTGGTGACGATTTCTGGGTAATGGAACAGGATGCCGGCGATTTGACGGGTACTGTTTTCGAAAACTGTATTTTTTCCAACTGTTTCCGTATTGGCTTGTTTGCCATTGGCGACAGCCTGGTGATAAGGAACTGCGAGGTTCGGAATACCAACACCGAAGGACTTTACATTGTCGCTTCAAAAGATATACTGCTGGAAAAGAACATTATTGTCAACAATAATATCGAACGGTGGACCGGATTTTTCCCGGCAGCTGTAAAAATTTTCAACCAAACCGTTCGCGCCAAATGCAACGACAATTTGGTTATCGACCATCCTTACTCCAACGGCATTTGGTATGATGTAGGAAACAAAGATGGTGTTTTTGTGAATAACTGGATTCAAAATGTGGGCATGAAAAACCAGTCCTTCAATCCCAACAGCATCTGGACCGGGCAAAACGGTTTCTTTTTTGAGATATCAAAAGGTGCGGTATGTGCCGGAAATGTATTTGTAAACTGTGACCACAGCATTATGGTGCTGAACAGTTCGAATGTGAAAATATATCAGAACACTTTCATCAACAGCCAGGTATGTATAGCCCGCGATCAGCGAAGTGCCGAAGGAGATACTTTCGACTGGCATCCGCTCACAGGCCCCGGTGTGGAGGAACGCACCGGCCATGAGTTTGTAAACAACCTGCTTTACGGAGATGCCGGATTTAACGAACCGCTGTTGTTCGTGTGGCAACCCGAATCGATGTGTGACCGGTTAAAAAATCCGGCGCTTCGGCAGCTCGACAACAATGTGTATGTAAACGAACAGGTTTCGGAACCAATTATTCTGATGAGCCAGAAATTTGACGGCAAGTGCAGGGTAAGTGCAAATACGCCTTCAGAAATAAACAGCATAGTTACGGATTATGCAACACGGAGCATTAGCCTGAAGAATTACCGCGGGCCGCTATTCAAAAGTGTTCACCTTGGAAACTACCAGTTATTGGAAAATTTTCCGGGATTAAAAGCGGCAACCGATTTACCGGAATCCGTAAAAAAATTGATGGGAGTTTCGACCCCTGTTAACTGGCCGGGAGCTTTTAATCCTTACCCGGATAAGCAAAAAAAATGAACAGATTTGATTCAATACCAGTAATTTTAAGTCCAAACCTTTTCTGATTTTATTTTGTTTTTGGTAAAAAATTTGGAATGGCATTTGCGGCATCCCATTCTTTTTTTCCTTAAATTTGATCAAATCAAAAAAGCTTTTCCATATGGCACAAACTGATCGTAAACGGAATAAAGTTGCTGGTGAAAAAGCATTTGCGAAAGCCAACACAAACACAGAATCGATACCTGCTGTAAATGAAAGCGAAAAGAAACTCAGTAACCTGATTGAATTTGCTGACGATGGAATTCTGATAGGTTCACACGAAGGGTACATTACCGAAGCCAACTCCTGTTTTTGTGAGATAACTGGCAGAAAAAAGGAAGACCTCATTGGAAAAGACATCAGTCTCGGTAAATTTTTATTCACCTCCGAAAGTATTGAAAATGCACCATTTCGTTTCGATTTGTTGAAAAAGGGAGAAACTATTGTCAGCGAAAGGGAAATTTTACGCCCTGATGGGTCAACTTTGATGGTTGAGATGCGGACAAAAATGATGTCTGATGGCAGCTATCAATCTATTTTTCGTGATATCACCGGCCAGAAAAAAAAAGAAACCCAGCTCAGAAAATATGCGGAGGAACTCCGTAAGTTAAATGCCGATAAAGACTTGTTTATTTCTATTCTCGCCCACGACCTCAGCAACCATTTTAATTCCATCATCGCTTTTTTGGATATCCTGAAAAATAATTTCCGTAAGTTCACAAAAAAGGAGACCGAAGATCAAATAAAAATCGCACACGGCTCTGCAGAAACGGCTTTTTCTCTTCTGCAGGATTTTTTAGTATGGACAAAAGCGCAATCGGGGTTTATCCATTTTGAGCCGAAAATTTTGCGTTTTGTTTCCATTTGCAATGATGTTCAAAACAACCTGAAGTATTATGCCAAAGGGAAAAACATTACGTTACATTGCAGAATCCCTGATGATTTGGAGGTGAAAGCAGATGTTCAAATGATGAAAACCGTTTTGAGAAACCTGATTACCAATGCTATAAAATTTACACCTCCCCGGGGGAAAATAGAGGTATTTGCCGAAAAAAAGGAGAATATGGTGGAAATAACCGTTTCGGACAACGGCGTTGGCATTGAACCCGACATTCAGGAAAAACTTTTTAAAGATTTCAGCGCTTTTTCAACTGAAGGCACAAACGGGGAAAAAGGGAGTGGCCTTGGCCTTTTAATTTGTAAAATATGTATTGAAAAACACGACGGAAAAATCTGGGCTGAAAGCACACCCGGCAAAGGAAGTAACTTTAAGTTTACCGTGTCAGCACCCTAAAACCGCATTATTGTCGGGGGCAAACTGAACCGCTTCATTTATCATTAATTCATTATCCTGTGCCTTACCGGAGAAAGTTGAAAGTAAAATCAGTAAAAATATTTCGGCGCAGAAAAAAAAGACTTAAAGGTATTTTATTTGAAATAATGTTCACAAAAAACAGAACAACTTTTTTCCCGAAAGGTTTTTACAATTAATTAATATTTGTTGTATGACGCCAAAACACCTGTAAAACTGCAGTTCTTTAAAGAAAATATAATCAAATCTGCTGCACAACATCCTGATTGGAACTTTAACATTGAAATACTTTTTGTTTTTTTGTCCTACTAACATGATAGGATTGATAGGACAAACCATTTTTAAAATTAGATAAGATGAAAAATTTCAAATTAAGTTTTCTTTTAATAAACATCCTAACCATTGCATTAATGGTGGATGCCCGGGCGCAGGAGTTTTTTAAGTTGCAATCCGGTAACAGCAAACTCATTATCGAGGGAACGTCGTCGATACACGACTGGGAAATGGAAGCCGCTGATTTTAAAGCTGAAACACTGCTAAGAATAGATGGTAATACCATTTCGGAAATCAGCAAAATTGAATTTAAAACACCGGTTTCGGGATTAAAAAGCGGGAAAGGCATTATGGATAACAAAGCACACGATGCTTTAAAAAAGAAAAAATTCCCCGAAATAAAATTTGCGTTGAATAACAGCAGTAACGTGATCATTTCGGACTCAAAAACCACCCTTACCGGTCTGCTTACCATTGCCGGAAAATCGAAAGAAGTAAAACTTACAGCCGATTTGGACGTGGAAAATCAGCAGAAATTTCTTGTAAGCGGAAGCGTGCCCGTCAGAATGTCGGACTTTGGAATAGACCCGCCTACTGCAATGTTGGGGGCCATGAAAACCGGGGATGATGTGGTGGTAAAATTCAATCTGGAATTCCAAAAAAGCGACCACGAACTTTCGGGAAACTTTTAACAGTCAAAATAAAACACGAGATAAATCACTTAAATCCCTTATTAATTTAATGTTTTAAATATGAAAAATTTAATCATTGTATTTTTTGCAGTGCTCATTAGCATGCCCTCTTTTTCACAAAATTTTGAAAAAGAAAAAATTGATGATCAGGAATTTACAAACCTGAAAGTAAAAGTAGGTGCCGATTTTGCACTTCAGTTGCAGGCGTTGGATCATGAGGCTCCTGTTGAACTGATTGATTTGAAGAATAACTTTAACCTTCCAACTGCAAATTTGAGTATTACAGCAGATTTGGCGCCGGGTATCCAGTTGTATATCAACAACTACATGTCGTCGCGCCATCACAATGAAGCGTGGGTTGAAGGAGGCTATTTAACCATCGACAAAATGCCTTTTTTGCCGGCAACCGACAATTTAATGCAATACCTCACCATTAAAGCAGGGGTAATGATGCCCAACTATGGCGACGCCCACTTTTACCGCAGCAACAACGCGGGGGTAATTAACAACCCGTTTGTGGGCAACTGGATTATGGATGCCTACACCACTAATCCCGGCCTGGAAGTGATGTACCGCAACAACGGCTTTTTAGCGCTGGTGGGAACCAACAACGGCCGCATGAACTACGGCCGCGGAAACGATTTGGGTGAAGACCTGGTTTTTAACTGGAAACTGGCTTACGACACCGATGTTACCGAAGATTTGAGATTGCGTGCAAGCCTTTCCGGCTATCACGTAGGCGAAGGCCACAGCGGATCAACCTTGTGGGATGGCGACCGCGCAGGCGCCCGCTACTACAATGTTATGCAAACTGCCGAAGCCGAAGGAGACAATTTCCGGTCGGGACGCTGGAGCCCCGGCGCCAACCAAACCGAAATGAACAGCTACATGGCCAATATTTTTGCACAGTTTCACGGACTGGAAGTTTTCGGAATTTACGAAACCATGAAAGGTGTACGTAGCGGAAACGACCAGAACTTCACCCAAACGGCGCTTCAGGCTATTTACCGCTTGGGAAGTTTTTATGTAGGAACCCGTTTAAACAAAGTCGATAACAACGACGGTTCGACAGTTAGCCGCACCAACCTGGGCGGCGGATGGTACATGACCGACAATGTAATTGTAAAACTCGACCATGTAACTCAAAAATACGACGGGCCTGCTCACGGAAGTATCGACGGCGGCAAGTTTAACGGCCTGGTGCTCGAAGCAGCTATTTCATTCTGACCTTTTTGGTAGTTTTTAATAAATCAGTTGTCCGAAGGGAAAAAACCTTCGGACAACTTTTCAACGACAATCTGAAACGAACAAATGTTGAAGTTTTTTACATACCTCTTTTATTTTGCAGCAGCTTTTCTGATGTATTCCCACGGCAGTGCGGCAGAAACAGATAAAAGCAAGGCTGATGCAGAATCTGAATGCAACAATTTTATCTTGATTCAGGGGTCTTCAAACATTAACCGGTTCATGTTGGTCAACCAAAGTCCTCACATTAGTACCGACGGTGAGCCCAAAGGGTTTTCCGGGAACCGGGAGATTCAAATTCCGGTTGACGGATTTACCGCTGCAAACAACCATATGCTAAACGATTTTTACGATATGGTAAAAGCATCGGAATATCCTTATATTCATATTGCAATTGAACCGAGAAGCAGGGCCGATTTTGACGAAACCACAGGATTAACCAATTTTAAAACCGAAATCACACTGGCCGGAAATTCAAACAGCTACACAGTGCCTTGCGAAATTGCTTTTTGCGAAAATTCCGCCTATCTTTTAAAAGGGAGTTTAAAAATTGAACTCACCGATTTTAATATCGATCCACCTGAAAAAGTTTTTGGCGCGATAAAAGTGAAAAACGAGGTTTTTATTAACTTTGTTTTTAAACTGAAGAACGAAGAGACTTTAACCGAAAAAATTACATTTTGAAATTCAGCACAAAAACAAGGTATGGAATACGCGCAATTCTGGAGATTGCTTTGAACAGGGATGCAAATGGGATTTATCAGAAAGAAATTTCCCAAAATCAGGATATTTCTTACAAATACCTTGATCAAATAATAAATGCATTAAAAGTTGCCGGGCTGGTTACAAAAGCTGGCGGACGCAAAAGCGGCTATGTTTTAACCCGCGAACCCTCCGAAATTACCGTTTACGACATACACAACGCTTTTGAGCCCGGGATTTGTGTAATCGACTGCCTGTCCATCAATTTTTCATGTGAGCGGGAAAAATTCTGCTCGCTGAGAGGATTTTGGGGCCGGCTGAACAATCAGATTATCGAATACTTCAAATCTACCACTATAAAAGATTTAATGGAAGAGCAGGTCAGGCTGGATGATTTTGTGCAGGTACAAAATTAGCCCGTTAGCGGGCTCAGATCATTTACAGATTGTCAAAAATTTTACAACCTTTTCCCAAAATTGTGTAAAACAATTTCCAGGATTTAACTGTTATTTTGTTGATTGTTAAAGTAAAATGTTGAAAAAAATCAGTCATATCGTTCTGTCACTTTTGTTGCTTTCTGCAACAACCGGGTTGGCTGTATCAAAACATTACTGCGGTGAAAGCCTGATTTCCATGGATTTTTTTGATGAGGCGGAAACTTGCTGCGATGATGGCAATTGCTGCCACAATGAATCTGCGTTTTACCAGGTTGATGAAGATTTTTCAGCACCCGTTTTTTCACAACTGCCTTCCGTTACCGCCATCGATTTACTGGTTGACGTGTCTGACCTATCATTCGATTGGTACCCGCGTGAAAGCCCTGCTGATTTTATAATTGAAAAAGATATACCCCCGCCACCCAATATTCAAACTTTTCTGTCGCTGAAACAGGCATTTCTTTTATGATTTAGTTTCTTCTGCCCCTGCTTTGCGTTGTTCAGGTTAAAAACTTCGCACGGGTTAATTGTTATAATTTATCAGAAGGATTAAATCATAAATTACAAATATGCTCAATAAGATCATACGTTTTTTTCTGGAAAACAAATTAGTTACGGTTTTACTTTTAACAGGTTTGGTAGCCTGGGGAATTGTAACTTCACCATTTGGATGGGATACCGGAATATTGCCGTCCGACCCGGTTCCGGTAGATGCCATCCCCGACATTGGCGAAAACCAGCAGATTGTTTTCACTGAATGGATGGGACGTTCTCCCCAGGATATTGAAGATCAGATTTCTTATCCGCTCACCACTTCTTTACTGGGAATTCCCGGTGTAAAATCCATCCGCAGCTCCTCTATTTTCGGATTCTCGAGCATCTACATCATTTTCGACGAAAACATCGAGTTTTACTGGTCGCGTTCCCGCATTCTCGAAAAGCTGAATTCGCTTCCCGCTGGATTGTTGCCCGAAGGGGTACAACCTGCACTGGGTCCCGATGCCACGGCTTTAGGACAGGTTTTCTGGTACACCATCGAAGGCCGCGATAAGGACGGCAATCCGACCGGTGGCTGGGATTTGCACGAAATACGGACCGTGCAGGATTTTTACGTGAAATACGGGTTGAATTCCGCAGAGGATGTTTCGGAAGTAGCATCCATCGGGGGTTTTGTGCAGGAGTACCAGGTGGACGTAAACCCGGATGCATTAAAAGCTTACAACATCCCGTTGCACAAAGTGATGATGGCGGTACGGAACTCCAACAGGGATATTGGCGCAAAAACCATTGAAATCAACCAGGCCGAATACCTGGTGCGCGGCCTGGGCTACATTAAAAGTGTGGAAGACCTCGAAAAAGCAGTGGTTGCCGTAAACGACAATGTGCCGGTTCGTATTGCCGATATTGGCGTGGTGACCCTCGGTCCCTCCACCCGGCGCGGAGCCCTGGACAAAGACGGCGCCGAAGTGGTAGGCGGCGTGGTGGTTGCCCGCTACGGTTCCAACCCGCTCCATGTCATCAACAACGTGAAAGACAAAATTGCGGAAATAGCGCCGGGCTTACCTAAAAAAGTGTTGCCCGACGGTACTGAAAGCCAGCTCACCATCGTGCCGTTTTACGACCGCACCCAACTGATTTATGAAACCCTCGGTACCCTGGAGGAGGCGCTTTCGCTGCAGATTCTGATTACTATTCTGGTAATTATTGTAATGATTTACAACCTGCGCGCTTCACTGCTTATTTCCAGCCTGCTGCCCATTGCCGTGCTCATGGTTTTTATTTCCATGCGCTACGCCGGCGTGGATGCCAACATTGTGGCCCTTTCGGGTATTGCCATTGCCATCGGTACCATGGTCGATTTGGGAATCATTCTTTCTGAAAATATTGTGAAACATATCGATGAAGCGCCGCCGGGGCAAAAACTTCTTGAAACCGTTTATAAAGGTGCTTCGGAAGTGGCGACTGCCATTTTAACGGCGGTTTCTACCACTATCGTCAGTTTTATTCCGGTATTCACTATGCAGGCAGCCGAAGGGAAACTGTTCGGGCCGCTGGCGTTTACCAAAACTTTTGCATTGGTGGCGGCGCTCATTGTGGCGTTGTTTATCCTGCCGGCGTTTGCCCACTGGTTTTTTGGGGCGCGGATAAAAAACAAAGTCATTGCAAAATGGGCGAATTTGGCCCTGACCGTTATCGGCCTGGTTGCGCTGATTGCAGGTTACTACTGGGGCGGCGCGTTGTTGTTTTTGTTTGGAATTTCAGGTTTTCTGAAAGCTTTTTTCTACCATGAAGAACAAAATCTTTCAAATGGTGTAAAATGGTTGCTCAACCATTCCGGGTTGGTTATAGCCGGACTGGGCGTTATCTGGTTGCTGGCCAATTACTGGATGCCGCTGGGCGCTTCCAAAAGCATTTTCCTGAATGTGATTTTTGTGGCGCTGCTGTTGGGACTGATTCTCGGTTTCTTTAGTGTTCTGGAATATTTTTACAAACCGATTCTCAGGTGGTGCCTGAACCACAAAGCGGTGTTTCTGGCCATTCCCGCCGTTCTAATTCTCTGGGGAGCGGCTATCTGGCTGGGATTCAATACCATTTTTGGTTTTGCAGCCAAAGGATTCGACAAATTGGGCTTGAACATCCGTACCACTTCTGTGTGGTCGGAACTGACACATACATTTCCGGGAACCGGCAAGGAATTTATGCCGTCGCTCGACGAAGGCAGTTTTCTGCTGATGCCCACCTCCATGCCGCATTCAGGATTGGAATACAACCAAAAAGTGGTGGCACAGCTCGACATGCTGCTAACAAATATTCCCGAGGTGGAACTGACGGTCGGAAAACTGGGACGTGTGGAATCAGCGCTCGACCCGGCGCCTATCTCCATGTTCGAAAATGTAATCAATTACAAGCCCGAATACATGCTGAACGAACGCGGGCACCGTGTGCGCTACAAAACAGATAAAGACGACCGGTTTATTTTAACTTCCGGCGATACGCTCACCAATGAAGAAGCGTTGGAACAGGGTGTGACGCGAGAACAACTGATTCCCGACCGTTGGGGAAATTACTACCGCAACTGGCGCTCACACATCGAATCGCCCGATGATATCTGGAATGAAATTGTGCGGGTGACGCGGATTCCCGGGGTTACTTCGGCGCCCAAACTGCAGCCCATCGAAACACGGCTGGTGATGTTGCAAACCGGGATGCGTGCTCCCATGGGCATTAAAGTTTACGGGCCCGATCTGCAAACCATCGAAGATTTCGGGATGAAACTGGAGGGAATTCTCAAGGAAGTGCCTTCGGTAAAAGGCGAGGCTGCATTTGCCGACCGCATCGTGGGAAAGCCTTACCTTCACCTGAACATCGACCGGGAAAAAATTGCCCGCTTTGGGCTGAATGTGGAAGATGTGCAGCAAACCATCGAAACGGCTGTAGGCGGTATGAAAATAACTTCTACGGTGGAAGGCCGCGAGCGTTTTCCGGTGCGGGTGCGCTACCCGCGCGAACTGCGCGACGACCCGGAAATGCTGGAAAAAATACTTATTCCCACACCAACCGGGGCACAAATTCCACTGGGACAACTGGTTGAACTGGAATACGTGCGCGGACCGAAAATGATCCGGAGCGAAGAAACCTTTCTAACGGGCTACGTGCTATTCGATAAAAAGGACGGATTTGCCGAAGTAACAGTGGTAGATGACGCCCGCAAAGCCATCCAGGCTAAAATCGACTCGGGTGAACTGACCGTTCCTGCCGGCATCAGCTACAAATTTTCAGGGAGTTACGAAAACCAGGTGCGGGCCGAGAAACGGCTCTCCATTATCGTTCCTGTGGTGCTGATTATCGTATTTCTGATCCTCTATTTTCAGTTTAAATCGGTATCCACCTCTTTGATGATTTTCACAGGAATTGCCATGGCATTCAGCGGCGGCTTTATTATGCTGTGGCTTTACGGACAAACCTGGTTTGCCGACTTCTCAGTGTTAGGCGCCAATCTGCGCGACCTGTTCCAGATGGGAACGGTGAACCTGAGCGTGGCCGTTTGGGTAGGTTTTATTGCCCTGTTTGGCCTGGCCACCGACGACGGTGTGGTCATGGGAACCTACCTCGACCAGAGTTTTGCACGCAACAAAACCGATAATTTAAAAGGCGTACGCGCGGCCGTGGTGGAGGCCGGACAACGCAGAATAAAACCGGCGGTAATGACTTCGGCCACTACCATTATAGCCCTGCTGCCTGTTTTAACTTCAACCGGGAAAGGTTCCGATATTATGGTACCCATGGCCATACCTTCATTTGGAGGAATGATTGTGGCAGCAATCACCTACTTCATTGTGCCCACGCTCTATTCATTGCGGGAAGAGTGGAAACTTAAAAAATCGAAATAATGAGGACACTATTCAATACCATAT
>Ga0334901_1003887_pt1 | contig 10716 bp, 3 predicted proteins | sample GraSluR3_MG_3_FD_207216 | JGI IMG/M metagenome (GOLD analysis project Ga0334901, IMG submission 207216) | Sludge microbial communities from methane-producing bioreactor in Wageningen University, Netherlands - Granular Sludge_15_08-R3 | ecosystem: Engineered > Bioreactor > Anaerobic > Unclassified...
ATAAGGCGTTCGGTGACCGGACCGTTACTGAAGCTCGGTTCAAAAATAAGGGGAAGGAAAAGGGTGCGCGATACCTGTATGTCGCTGTACGAGTTTTTGTGCGATACCGGCGTACCCGACAGGATAGAGCAGCGGATAATGGATTTGGAAGAGGCGGGTCAACTGAACACCGCCAACGAATACCGACAGGTCTGGGGAATGATAATGCAGTCGCTGGACCAGCTTGTGGACGTAATGGGAGGCGAGAAGGCCGGAATACGGCACTTCAGAAGGGTGCTGGAAGCGGGGCTTAACGAATACAAAATGGGACTTATCCCCCCCGCCCTTGACCAGGTGCTTATCGGAAGCATAGAACGGTCAAAAAGCCACCGCATCAAGGCCCTGTACATACTGGGAGTTAACGACGGCGTATTTCCCGCCGTTTCGGGGGACGAGGGAGTATTGTGTGACGCCGACAGGGAAGATCTGCGCCTGCTGGGCGTCGAACTGGCCCAGGATACAAGAACAAAGGCCTTCGAGGAGCAGTACCTTATATACGGTGCCCTTACCACGGCGGAAAGGTACCTGCGTATAAGCTATCCGGCTGCGGATATTGCCGGCAGGTCCATGAGGCCTTCGATAATTGTCACGCGGCTTAAAAAACTGTTTCCCAAAATAAACGAATACAGCGACATAAAGGGTTACGGTACCGGCATGGAAGACCTGGAGCAGGTGACGGCGCCGCTGCCTACCCTCAACAGGCTGATACCGGTTCTGAGGGCAGGTGTGCCGCAGCTTGAAACAGGCAGCCTGTGGCCTGATCTGCACCGGTGGTACATTAAGAACCCGAAATGGAGTGAAAGGTACAAAAACATACTGTCGGGGCTTGCCTATTCAAGCCAGACAAAGGCCCTGGGCAGCGAAAAGGTGCGAAGGCTGTACGGCAGCCCGCTTTATACCAGCGTGTCAAGGCTGGAACGGTTTGCCGCCTGCCCCTTTGCCTATTACATACAGTACGGCCTCGGGGCAAAGGACCGGCAGGTGTTCGGGCTTACCGCCCCCGACGTGGGAACCTTTATACACAGGGTAATAGACTGTTTCTCTAGGGATTTGAAGGATAGGGGAATATCATGGGCAGACCTTGACCGGGATAGCTGTCGTGTGGGGGTTGAAAAAACAGTGGATAAGGTTCTTGCCGGGACTTCCACGGCAGTGTTCTCAAGCTCGCCCAGGTACAAGTATTTCTCGGTAAGGCTTAAACGGGTGCTTGCAAGGGCGGTGTGGCTTATATCCGAGCATATAAAAAGAAGCGGGTTTATACCGCTGGAGTATGAGCTTGCCTTTGGCGATGACCGAGAGTTTCCGTCAATAGAGATAAAGCTTCCTTCGGGAGAAAAGGCATACCTGACCGGAAGGATTGACAGGGTTGACGTATTGGAAAGGGAGGACGGGACCTATTTAAGGGTTGTGGACTACAAATCCGGCTCAAAGGACTTCAGCCTTTCGGACGTGTATTACGGTTTGCAGATACAGCTTATAACCTATCTCGATGCGCTGTGGCAGAACCAATCCGGCAGGTTCAAGGAACCGGTGCTGCCGGGAGGTATTCTGTATTTTACCGTGGACGACCCGATAATACCCAACGGCAGGGGTATGACAGAGCAGCAGATAGAAACAGAGATAATGAAAAGGCTTAAAATGAAGGGGCTTCTGCTGGCGGATGCCGGCCTTATAAAGGAAATGGACAGGACCATAGACGGAAATTCCCTAATAATACCCGCAAGGCTGAACAAGGGAGATGTGCTGGGCAAATCTTCGGCGGCGGCCACCAGGGAGCAGTTCGTGCTGCTGCGCAGCCATGTCAGGGATTTGCTGGCAAAAACCGCAGAGCAGATGCTAAAGGGGGACGTATCCATTGCCCCGTACAGGAAAGAGGGGTTTTCTCCCTGCAGCTTTTGTGACTACTCGTCGGTATGCCAGTTTGATACCGGTTTTCCCGACAACCGGTACAGGGTGCTTAAAGATATTAAAGAGGACAGGTTGTGGCAAATTTTGGGACATGAAAAACCGGGGGAGGGTGAGGCCGAATGAGCGAAACCAAGTGGACGGTAGAGCAGCTGGAAGCGATAACCGAAAGCGGGTGCAATCTTCTGGTGGCGGCCGCCGCCGGTGCCGGTAAAACCGCCGTCCTTGTGGAAAGGATAATCCGCAGGATTACCGATGACAAAAACCCGGCGGACATTGACCGGCTGCTGGTGGTTACCTTCACCAATGCCGCCGCCTCCGAGATGCGCGAAAGGATTGTAGCGGCACTGGAAAAAGCCCTGGACGCAGGGCCCCATTCTTCCAGGCTGCAGCGGCAGCTGTCGCTTATAAACAAGGCTAATATAACCACCATGCACTCCTTCTGCCTTGATATAATACGCAACAACTTCCACCGTATAGATTTGGACCCGGTTTTCAGGGTTGCCGAAGAGACCGAAGCTTTACTTATGAAAACCGAGGCCCTGGAAGAGCTGTTTGAGGAAAGGTACGAACAGGCGGATTCCGATGACGTATTTTTAAGGCTTGTGGAATGCTACGGCGGCAAAAAGGATGACCGCGGGCTGCAGCAGATGGTGCTGGAGCTTTACGAGTTCGTGCAGAGCCACCCCTGGCCGGACAGGTGGCTCACGGAAAAAACTGAAAGCTTCAACCTTTCCGAGGACGGGGACTTTGGCAGCAGTGGCTGGGCCAAAATACTGGCGGAGAGTGTGCGCATTGAACTGGAGGGGTTGAGGGACATGATGACCGGCGCCGTCCGGACAATCAAGGCCGATCCCGGGCTGGAGCCGTATCTTGATACCTTTTTGCAGGATATTAAAAACATTGAACAGCTGGCCGGGCTGTGCGAAGGCGGCTGGGAAGCACTGCATAACGCCTTCCGGGAACTTAGGTTCGATACGCTGCCCCGGTGCGGCAGCGATGCCGACAGGGACGCGAAGGAAAAAGTTGCAGGTATACGGAACAAAACCAAGGAAAGAATTCGCAAAATAGCCGACGAGATTTTCGGTATACCGCCCGACGGGATTGTCCGGGACATGAGGGATATGTATCCGCTGCTTAAGGGCCTGTCCGGGCTTGTTATAGACTTTGAGGCAGTGTATTCGGCAAAGAAACGGGAAAAGTCGGTGCTGGATTTCAATGACCTGGAGCATTTCTGCCTGGAGATATTAACCGAAGAGGACGACGGCGGAAGGTTTGTACCCTCCGGTACTGCACTTTTCTACCGTGACAGGTTTGATGAGATACTTGTGGACGAGTACCAGGACAGCAACCTTGTCCAGGAGGTTATTATAAATACCATTTCCGGGGACGGTGACAAAAACCCCCGGGTATTTGTGGTGGGGGACGTCAAGCAGAGCATATACCGGTTCAGGCAGGCACGGCCCGAGCTGTTCATGTCAAAGTACGACAGTTTTCCGTCCAAGACCGGTTTTTCAAACAGGAAGATACTATTGTACAAGAACTTCAGGAGCAGGCAGAACATAATAGACGCGGTCAACATGGTGTTCGGGCATATAATGTCCAGAACGGTGGGGGAGCTTGACTATACTTCGGATGAAGCCTTGAACCACGGTGCCGTTTATCCGGCGCCGGAAGATGAAAGGGAATCTGTCGGCGGGCCGGTTGAGCTTCATATAATAGACAGGGAAGACGGCGAAGCACATAAAGAACAGCACCGGGAAAAGACCGGTGATATTGAACAGCCTGGAACCGCGGAGGAGGAAGAGCCGGACGCAATGCAGTCCGAGGCAATACTTATATCGGACAGGATCAGGCAGTTGGTGGACCCGCCGGATCAAAGTCCCTTCAGAGTGTATGACGGGCGGCGGGGAGGCTACAGGAACGTGGAGTACAGGGATATAGTAGTGCTTTTAAGGGCTACCAAAGGCTGGGCCGAAACCTTCGTGGAGGAATTCCGGCTGGCGGGGATTCCGGTGTATGCCGACATCTCCACCGGCTATTTCCGGACGGTTGAGATACAGGTAATGATGTCGCTTCTGAAAATAATAGACAATCCGATGCAGGACATACCAATGCTGTCGGTTTTAAGGTCGCCTATCGGTGCCTTTACGCCTGAAGAGCTTATTGACATAAGGCTTTGCGACAGGGAGGTACCCTTTTACCAGGCGATGAAAGAGGCAGCAAAGGACGGCAAAGGCGGGAACGGTGCCAAGACTGCGGCAAAGGTGCGGGATTTTATTGTCCGGCTTGAAAGCTGGCGGGACAGGGCGGTGCATATGTCCACCGACGAGCTTATCTGGCATTTGTTTGCCGATACCGGGTATTACAGCTACACCGGTACCATGCCGGGAGGTATACAGAAGCAGGCCAATCTGCGGATGCTTTACGAACGTGCCAGGCAGTACGAGGAGACCAGCTACCGCGGGCTTTTCAATTTTATTAATTTCATGGACAGAATAAGGTCGGGCAGCGGTGATCTGGGCAGTGCCAGGGTACTGGGAGAAAACGAAAACGTGGTAAGGATTATGAGTATACACAAGAGCAAGGGGCTGGAGTTTCCGGTTGTTATACTTGCAGGTTGCGGCAAGGGCTTTAATTTCCGGGATACAACCCGCAAGCTCTTGGTGCACCAGGATTTGGGTTTCGGGCCCGAGTACATGGATCCGGATAGAAGGATATCCTATCCAACCCTTGCAAAACAGGCCCTAAAATTTAAAACAAGGCTTGAAACGCTGTCCGAAGAGATGCGGATTTTATACGTTGCCTTTACCAGGGCCAGGGAAAAGCTTATCATAACCGGTTCGGTGAGAAACCTGGAAAAAAAGATGGTGCAGTGGCAAAACGGCAGTAATAATAACGGTTCCATGCTTTCGAAGTACCAGGCCATGACGGCGGCGAGCTTTCTTGACTGGCTTTGTCCCGTCCTTTCCTTTCATCCGGACTCCTCAGAACCGGGCGGTCTTTGGGATATTAATATCTGGAACAGGGGCGGCTTGTTAAGGGACGATGTTGCGGCGGCCGGCCAAGCGGTTTTGAAGGCCGGGGATATCAGAAAGCTTCTTGACAGCATAGGGCCCGGCGAATACTGCGAAGAAATAGCAAAAAGGCTGGAATGGAAATACCGGTATGAAAGGTCGGCGGAGCTGCCGGTTAAGCTGTCGGTGACCGAGCTTAAAAGGCGTGCCGATGCAGAGTTTGCAGAAGAATATACGCCCCTCGAGGCCTATCCGAGTCCCGCGGCGGCCAAGCCGGCGTTTATGGACGAAAGCAAGGGTTTCAGTGCCGCCGAGAAGGGCAGCATACTTCATTTTGTCATGCAGCATCTTGACCTGGCGGGCCCTTTGGACCGGGAGGGTATAAGCGCCCAGGTGGAGTCCATGGTATCCAGGGAACTGATAACGATGCAGGAGGCGCAGGTGGTGGACACGGCAGCCCTGGAAAGGTTTTTTGGCTCCCCGCTGGGCCGCAGAATGTTAAAAAGCACGCGTGTAATGAGGGAAGTTCCCTTTAACATAGAGATAACAAGCACCGACGTATACAGGGAACTGGCTCCTGACATATACGGCGGTGAGAACATAATACTTCAGGGGGTTATCGACTGCTGCTTCGAAGAGGACGGAAAGATGATACTTGTAGACTACAAAACCGACAGGTACGGTGTTTGCGATTCGGTGCCGGGAATAGACGGGATTAAAGAAAAGTACAGGTCGCAGATAGAGTACTACGCGGCAGCCCTTCGGCGCATCACCGGGAAACCGGTGGGCGGGAAATACCTGTACCTTTTCCACGGCGGGCATATAGTAGAATACTGAAAGCAAACAAAAAGAACCGTCCCTGTTGTTTGTTGTTTGTTGTTTTGGGAGGTGGAGTTATGCGCATACTTCATACGTCGGACTGGCATCTCGGCCGGAGGCTGGAAAACATAAACCGCATAGACGAGCAGAGGGAGTTCATTGAACAGCTCTGCGACATTGTTAAGGGGGAGCGGATTGACCTGGTGCTTGTTGCCGGCGATATTTTTGACAGCTATAACCCTTCGGCGGCGGCGGAGGAGCTTTTCTACCATGCCCTGGACAGGCTTAACGCCGGCGGCGAAAGGGCGGTGGTGGTCATAGCCGGGAACCACGACAATCCCGAGCGGCTGTGCGCGTCTAACCCGCTGGCGGCTAAAAGGGGAATAATACTTCTCGGCTATCCGGACAGCTGTGCCGCTGCAGACAGCGGCGGCGGAAAAATAAAGGTGACGGATTCCGGGCCCGGCTGGCTGGAGGTTGGCGTTTCAAGGTGTTATCAGAGCGCCGTTGTACTCACCCTTCCCTACCCTTCCGAGGCGAGGCTTGAACGGCTTTTGTCAAAGGATGCCGATGAAGCCAGGCTTCAAAGGGCCTATTCGGAGAGGGTGGGCAGCATTATGGCCGGACTTGCCGGCAAATACAGGAAGGATACCGTAAACCTGGCGGTAAGCCATATATTTATAAGCGGCGGCAGAGAATCGGAATCCGAAAGGACGCTCCAGGTAGGCGGTGCGCTGACGGTACAGCCGGAGGTGCTGCCCGCCCGGGCCCATTTCACAGCCCTGGGGCACCTGCACAGGTCCCAGCGGATAAAGGACGCACCATGCCCCGCCTGCTATTCCGGTTCGCCCCTTGCCTACAGTTTTTCGGAATCCGACTATGCCAAGGCTGTTTACATAATAGATGCGGTGCCGGGAAAACCGGCGGACATACGGGAAATATATTTAAGCTGCGGTAAACCCTTAAGGAGATGGATTGCTGCGGAGGGTATCGACCAGGCCCTTAAGTGGGGCAGCGAGGGAAAGGACAAGTACGCATGGATTGACCTTGAGATACATACCGACAGGCCGATAACGGTGGAAGAACAGAAGGCCCTCAGGGAACTTAATCCCGGGATTCTTAATATAAGGCCGGTGATAAAGCGGCAGGACCTGATTGCTGCCGGATATGAGAACCGTGAAACCAAAAAGATAGACCAGTTGTTTAAGGACTTTTACCTGCATAAAACCAAAACCGAGATATCCGAGGAACTGATGGGGGTATTCCTGGACGTATTAAACGGTGATGACGGTTCGGAAAGGCGGGATACCGGGGAGGTGACGGGTTATGAGACCCAGGTACCTTGAAATAGAAGGCCTGCAGAGCTTCAAGGATACGCAAAGGATAGACTTCGACCGGCTGGGGGAGACCGGCCTGTTCGGTATTTTCGGGCCCACCGGTAGCGGAAAGTCCACCGTCCTGGATGCCATAACCCTTGCACTATACGGAAATGTGCAGAGGGCGGGCAGGGGTACCCAGGGCATTATAAATACCGGCATGAACGGTGTAAGGGTATCCTTTACCTTTGACCTCTTAAAGGACGGCACCCGAAAGGCATACAGGGTTGAACGGGTTTACAGGCGTAAAAAGGATTCGGATATGTTTGTGGAAAACCGGCTGGCCAGGCTGATAGAAATGGTGGAAGACGGCGAAGATATAGTGACCGCCGACAAACTGGGGGATGTGAACGACAGGGTGGAGCAGCTGATAGGGCTGAACGCGGATGATTTCACCCGGTCGGTTGTACTTCCCCAGAACAAGTTCCAGGAGTTTTTGCTGCTGGAAGGAGCAAAAAGAAGGCAGATGCTGGAGAGGATTTTTTACCTCGGTGAATACGGAAAACAGCTGAACGACAGGGTGGCCGGCAGGCTGAACCATGTGAAAACCTGCCTTGCCGAAGTGGGTGGAGCCATGTCATCCCTGGGCGACGTGTCCAAAGAAGCGCTGAAGGAAGCCGAGGAGAACGTGGAAAAGGTCCGGGCATTTAAAAAGAAGGCGGACAGCGAACTTGAACTGGCGGAGAAGGAGTTTAACCGGGCCAGGTCGGTTTGGGACCTTCAGAGTGAATTGGAGGATTTGTCCCGGGAGGAAAAGGAACTTCTGGCAAAGCAGCCCTTGGCGGACCAAAAGCGCCGGCTGCACCAGCAGGCCCAAAAAGCTGAGGAACTGGGCCCGGCCATTAAAAAACACGGCAGTCTTAAGGAAAAGCTTAAAAAAACCCTGGCCGGGCTTCAGGCGGCATCCGAAAGGCTGGGTTTACTGGAGGACGAACTGCACGAGACCGCCAGGCTGTATAACGCCCTTAAGGAACAGGCCAAAGACCAAAGGCCCCGGCTGCTTGAAAAAAGCTCGAGGCTGAAGGATGCCCGGGTGCTGGAGGCTGATATATCGGATATTGATACACGCCTTGTAGAGCTGAGGAAGCAGTATGACCAATTGAGCCAAAAATCAAAACAAAAGGATGAAGAAATAAAAAATTCAAAGCTGCAGTTGGAAAGCACCGACAAAAGCGTACGGGAAACAAGGAACAAAATTAACAGTCTGAAGGTGGATCCGGAATACAGGAGAGATATCCAAAAGGGCGTGAAGCTGGAGGAATACATAGAAAGGCTTGGGGAGGAAATCAAAGGGCACAGGGCCGGCCTTGAAGAAGCTTCGGACAGGATGAAAACGCTTGAAAAACGGCTTGGAGATACTGATACCGGCCGGCGGGGCATACTTGATCGGTTGAGCGGATTAAAGGACAGGCAGGCAAAGCTTGAAAGCCAAAGACCGGGCAGCCGGGAGGAAATTATGCAGGATGTCCACCGCGTGCATGATTTGCAGCTCAAATGCCAGGCCCTTGGGGTTCAAGCGGCGGGTATTGAAGAATTAACCGAAAAGCATGAAAATTTTAAGCGCATGATCAAACGGCAGCAGCAGGAACTGGAAGACAGGCAGGTCGAAATGAAGACTCTCTCCCAACAGCTTACCGAGTGCAGGCAGACGGTTGAGGACATGGAAGGACAGCAGCGGCAAAACACCGCGTTTATCCTTGCAGAAAGCCTGGAGGAAAACCGGGCCTGCCCGGTATGCGGCTCCACACACCATCCCAGGCCGGCGACAAGGCCGGATTCCGCAGGGAAGGCGGATTTTGAGGGGCGGTTCAAAGACGCCCGTGAAGGGCTGCAGCAGGCCGAACAGCTGTACAGAAACACCGAAAACAAGTGCCTTATTATCAAGGAGCAGCTGAAGAATTCAAAGGCCCAAAGGTTGCAGGCATCCGAAGAGCTGGCGGAAGCAAGCAGCAGGTACAAAGAGCTTGTAAGCCGGCTACCGGCACCCCTGCAGGAGCTTGATATAAAGAAGCTGGAACGGGAGCTTGAAGGCATGGCTTCGGATAACAAAAAAAGGCTTGCCGCCTTTGAAGAATGGGAAAGGGATACTGCACGGATTAATGATGAAATACAAAACCTGTCACGGCAGCATTCCGAGATGTCGGTTGAATATAACAGCAGGAAAGCGGAACTGGCCTTAAACGGCGGGAACCTGGAAAGGCTCCAAAAAGCCTTTAAGGATGCCTCCCGCATGTTTGAAACCAAAAACAAGGAATACAGAGAGTTTTTGTCCCGCTTCGGTATAGACGATGCCCGCGGGGAACTGGAGCTTATGGAAGAAAAGGACCGCCAGGCGTCCAGGCTGCAGGATGAACTGGAAAAGCTTCAGCAAAAAGACAACAAGCTGAGGGGTATCCGGGAGGCTCTTCATGCGGACAAACACCGGCTTGACAGCCGGTTGTCGGTAATTGAAACCGAGGGCAAAGGCCTGAAAGAACAAAGGAAAAGCAGGAAAGATAGGATTAGGGAACTGACCGAAGGCCGGGGCATCAAGGCCGCCCTTGAGGCTGTACAAAGGGAGATTAGGGAACTGGAGGCCCGGGAAAACAGGCTGCAGCAGAGGGTAAAGGAGCTGGAAACAGAATACAATAAGACCGACAGGCTGAAAAACACGCTGGAGAACCAAAAAACCATATACAAAAAAGACCTGGACGACCAGATAAGGAGCCTGCAGGACAGCCTGAAGGAAAAGGGGTTTTCGGGTATTGATGAAGCGGAAGATGCGCTGCTGTCCGAAGAGGAGTGCCGAGCACTGAATGAATGGATACAGCGGTATGACAAAGGGCTTGCCGATGTAAGGGTTCGCAGGGACATGTGTGTCAAAAAGCTTGAAGGGCGCTCGTTGACCCGTCAGCAGTGGGACACGATGAACCGGCTGTACAAGGACAAAAAACAGCAGAAGGAAGATGCCATTTCCTCCTACGAGCAGGCAAGATTAAACTGCAGCCGGTTAAAGGATAATTACGGCAGGTGGACAAAGCTGGACAAACAGTACCGTCGGCACCAAAGAAAAGCGGAAATGCTGGAACAGATACAAAGGCTTTTGAGGGGCAACAGCTTTGTGGAATTCATCTCGGAAGAGCGGATCAGGTACATTGCCAGGGAAGCATCCGAAACCCTGGGGGTGCTGACAAAATTCCGGTACGCGCTGGAACTTGACACAGGCCAGGGGTTTGTTATAAGGGACTATGCCAACGGCGGAGTGTTAAGGACGGTATCAACGCTGTCCGGCGGTGAGACATTTCTTGCTTCCCTTTCGCTGGCCCTTGCACTGTCCAAGCAGATTCAGCTTAAGGGCCAGAGCCCGCTGGAATTCTTTTTCCTGGATGAGGGTTTCGGCACGCTGGACAGCGGCCTTTTGGACGTTGTTATAGACGCCCTTGAAAGGCTGAGCTCCAAACAACGAGTAATAGGCGTGATAAGCCATGTACCCGAACTGAAACACAGGATAGCGCGGCGGCTTATTGTGGAGCCCCCGACCGTTTACGGTGAAGGCAGCAGGGTCAGCCTCGAAAAATAAA
>Ga0334901_1003893_pt1 | contig 10708 bp, 13 predicted proteins | sample GraSluR3_MG_3_FD_207216 | JGI IMG/M metagenome (GOLD analysis project Ga0334901, IMG submission 207216) | Sludge microbial communities from methane-producing bioreactor in Wageningen University, Netherlands - Granular Sludge_15_08-R3 | ecosystem: Engineered > Bioreactor > Anaerobic >...
GTCCTTACGTATCTGTCCCACTACCTTGTCATTGAAATTACGGACAAGATGAAAGTGATCAAAGACAGGCTGAATATGGGCGCAGCGCTCTTCGAAGACTTCCTAAAAATCGCTGTTCATATCGCAGGCAACGGCCTCGACGCCGTCCATCCATTCTTCCCCGACATGATCGATGAAAGCATGCACTGAGGCCTTCTTCTTCCCATGCGCCAGCCATAGGATGTGTCCGCTCTCCATGTCGATGATCACTACCGCATACTGGTGTCCGTTATGAAGCTTAAACTCGTCTATACCCAGAATTTTCGCCTGCTTCTCAGGTTTGATCAGGCGAGTGCCATCTATGGTGTAACGGTCCTTAAGTCGCTGCAGGTCAATATCTTTGACGGTATTCTTGCCAAGACCGGTAAGGTATGCAACTTCTTTGTTCGTAAGTCCATAAGCCAATAGATCCCTTGTATAGGTCAGTAACTCTACGCTGATTCTATGTCCTTGAGCCTGAAAAGGGACTTCCTGTATCCTCGTCTTTCGGCATAATGGGCAGAGATACCGGAATTTTGTAAACCTCAGGCAGCTCATTCGATGTCCGAAGCATAGGTGTCTGAGAGTAACTTCAAAGCTTCCGTGGATATGCATATGCGTGCCGCAATGAAGACAGGAGCATTGATCTACACTGCTTTCCAGTTGCCCGTAAAGCAGGTACATCTCTCTGTCCGTCGTGGTCTGTACTATTTCAGTCTTGTCGTTGGTAAAGCCTACCAATCCTGAGGGGAACATGATATATTGCATGCGGGGCTGTCTTCCTGTTTGTTTTTGTTTGGTAACTTAACAATACAGGGATGGCCCCTTCTTATGCAATCGCAGCAGACTCTTTTTCCTCTTCTCCTGTTCTTCGGTACCGCTGAACTTCACCCCACAGAAAAAGTGATTGATCCCCTCTTGTTCGGATTGATGATGGGAGGGTGATGATTCTCCAATCTTGAGACTTCATCAAGATCGTCGTCTGACTTACTATTTTTCAATCTCGAAGTTGCGGACTTCCCTGCTGTTTAGCTATTCAGAAAGTCGACGGCCAAAGTAGGCTGTTAAGTACTTCGATGATCGCTTCAAAAGTAATATCATGAGCATAGGGAAACTTCCTCTGGTATTTTGTCCATCTTTCACGGAGATCTCGGCTTTCGGATATGTTCTTGAATATTGCCTCTCTATCGGCTAGGATCATTTTGCTTTCCCGGTGGTTGGCCGTAGCAGATAGCGCTTCCCAAAACAGTGCTTTGTCATACTTTTGTGTGGTGCCCAATATATAGATGTCATAATAATCTCTTGGACGCGTGTTGAAAATACCGCGGCTCAGAATAGTCTCGACTTTCTCGGCCATAACCGTTTCTATGTTATAGCCCCAGATGCTGATACGCACAGATTCGTCAAAAATTCCACTGAATTCATAGTGAACGGCGGAAGGTGTCAGGATATCTCCGGTAGAGATGTCGATTGAAAGTGGCGTTATGATTGTGTCATATCGTGCATCCATGCGAACACAGAATCCACCGTAACGGTCATCCTTACGGATGGGTGCTATGGAAACAACAGAAAAGTTAACTTCATCATTCAAAGCTACGTTTCAGATGCTCTGAACTGTATGTGTTATCTGATCCTCTGTGAAGTTCAAATTACGAAGCGTCGTGTCCAGATCCATGGTTGAGCGGATATCCAAGCCCACAATGGTTGCGATAAGCATCCCTCCCTTGATTACGAATTTGTCCTTATGCTCAGATTTGGACAAACGTTCCAAGAATCGCTCGAACATGTAGTTCTGCAAGACGACCTGTGCTGCAATACCATGATTCTTCGCATAGTTGTTGATCCGGGCCTTCAGGCTCATGGTTGTAGAACTCATAGCAGCACCTCCATGTATCGTCTGAGAGATTTTTCAACTTTCAGGCTCCTTGCATAGTCTGCAAGAAGATTCAGGTTTTTATTCTTGGTAGCCGCATAGTTTTTTATGGCACCAATTACCGTTTCTTCATCACATCGGTTACGGCTTCGTAACAAATCACAAATGGTGCGTTCCATGTTGTAGCATCGCACCGAGTTGCCGAACGTTGTTTTTCTCACAATCATTCCAAGGGTATGCAGCTCCGGCTTGATATAAAAACACGTGCATGTGTTCTTGGTCGAGGCCGGCAACGCTGAATCACTGGGGATGGTGACGGTATGTCGGAACGGTGTGCGCTCGGCCAGTCCGTTCAGAAAGAGTGCAGTGTCATGGGAAAAAATGATTTTTGACGAGCGAAGCATGAGCGCATGCATATCGTCTTTCAATTTACCCGGAAGAGTATAGACGCCATGACCAAATCTTTCCAAAAGGCCGGCCTGGACATACTTCGTGATCAACGTTTTTGAAAATCCCAGCTGTAACACCTGTGATGTGGTGATTACGTTGTTGTTCTTCTTTATTTCCTCATGAATTCGAGAATTGATTACCTTGATTTTGCTTACTCCTTTATTGATTAACTTTCATATCGATATTATATTCAATATCGATACATAAGTCAACTTTCAAGCGAGCCTAGGTACCAGATAAGAAATCCTCGTCTTCCACATTCATAATCTAGTTAGTATGATGTGGTAACGTTACAGTATACACTTTTCGTGATTACGGCGCACACTTAGGATTCACTGTTTCATTGATTGCTTCTGCTATTGTCTACAACATCAATTCAACTCATTCTCCTCCAGCATCGAACGGAACGATTCATCGCTGAAGATGAGATGATCCAACACCCGTATGCCAAGCAACTCACCAGCTTGGATAAGCCGTTGTGTGACCCTGATATCGTCGGTGCTGGGATTGAGAATACCACTGGGATGGTTGTGAGCAACAATGACCGCTGTGGCACGTTCTCGGAGCGGATTCGAGAAGACCTCTCTCTAGCCGGTGTCAGTAAGACAATAAGTACTTCTATTCAAAAGATTAAAGCAGGATACACCATTAGTTTTACCGTTACAAACTAGTAAACATATGTTAAGTAATAAATTAGTCTAAGTCACCTATTTTCAGCTGTCTCGACGGCCTTGTTTTCAATCTGTTTCATGCTGTAATGGGTACTCTTCCGGATCCTGCTCCCATGCTCATCGACCTCAATATTTGATCTCCTTTTCTTCATCTCCTGGACTTGATCGAATGTGTCCCTGTCAATGATTTTGGTGTGATGATTTTCTGATTTCGAGACTTCATCTGGATTGCTGCTAATCCTCTTCATAGAAGGGTATTCTGAACCAGTCGTCCGTCCATAAACGGAGTCTCCCATATACTTCTCGTTGGAGAGGATGTCCTCGATGGTACTGACTGGCCATCTTCGTTTCCCCTTGGGGCTTGGGATACGTAGTGTTTCCAGTTCCTTTTTGATCCGCACGATGCTCCAACCCTGCACATACCATCCGAAGATATTCCGCACGATATCGGCCTCGTGTTCGTTAATGACAAGGTTCTTATTAGCATCACGATCATATCCAAAGCATACACGGGAGTAGAACGGGGAATCGGGATGTGAGGTACTTCTTTTGATACCCCATTTGATGTTGGTGCTCTTATCCTCGCTCTCAGCCTGGGCTAATGCTGCATGGAGTGTCAGTATCAATTCACCCGCCTCACTGGATAACAGCACATCCTCGTTGGAGAAGTAGACATCAACTCCAAGCTCCTTCAATCTCCTGAGCACCACCAGGAAGTCGACGCAGTTGCGTCCGAAGCGGCTGATGGATTTAGTGTAGATGAGATCGATCTTGCCGGCCTCGCAATCGGCCATGAGACGTTTGAAGCCGGGGCGAGATTTGATGCTGCGGCCAGTGCTGATGTCCGTATAGGTGTCGACGTATTGCCAAAGGGAATGATCCAGTATGTCCTGCTTCTCGAAATCCATCTGGGCGGAGAGGCTGTGCAGCTGGCGTTCCATCTTCGAGCTGACCCGGCAGTACAAGGCGACACGGCGGTGACCGTACGCGTGGGCAAGTGAACTGCTGGCGGGTAGGGAGATTATCTTGGTGATGCGCTTCTCATCATCAGGCATGGTTTGCTCTGTATAGCATGGAGCGCATGGGGGTGGATAGTCCTTTCAATGGTACAAGCTGTTCTAGTTGGGGCTGTTGTTGCAATTATTTTCTTTGAGATATCATGGATTTGTTATATTATAGTTCTGAGGAGTATCAAGATGGCAATCGGCGACATGTATGAGACTGGTAGGAAATCCGAATATTATGCTGAATATAGATGGGTTTCCAACTCAGATGGATCCCTCTCCCCGATGCCTCAACCCCATGAGATGAAAATCACCTTGCGAATCGGAGAAATCCTTCCGATCGTCGAATCTACCGGGAAGGATGCTCGGTGGAAAATGACTGCGTACATCTCATGAATCACGGTCAAATTGATAAGAATTGATCAAGAACGACCGTTGTAATCCTGGAACCGGTGTAGGTCCTCGTTTCGGCCGATCACGACAATTTCGTCGTTTTCGTAGAGTATGGTATCCGCAGTGAGCTCTACCTCGGTCTTGTCATTGTGGGTGACGGCAATGATGTTGAGCTTGAACCGTTTCCTGAAGTTCAGCTGATCAATCGACTTGTTGTCAAAATGTTTAGAAAGCAGTACTTCCGATATGGTGATGTCTTCAGCAAGCTCGAGGAAGTCAAGAGTACGAAGGGTGATGAGGGATCTGGCCAAACGTACGCCCATTTCGGTTTCGGGGTAGATCACCTCTGCCCCAATCTTCCGCAAGACTCGGCCGTGATCATCATTCATCGCTTTGCTGATGACCCGGGGGATGCCAAGCTCCAACAAGTTGAGTGTTGTAAGGATATTGCTCTCAATGTCCTTGCCGATGCAGACGATGACAGTACCACAATGGCTTAGCCCTGTGTCAACAAGGATATCTTGGGTGACTTGTTCGACGGGATACAAATGTTCGATAATTCCTTTGACAGCATCGAATCTAGATTCATTCTTCTCCAATACCACAACATCTTTGCCAGCTTTCACCAATTCCTTGGCGAGAGCCAAACCGAATTTACCCAACCCGATAATTCCGAATGAATTCCTATCATGTCCCGAATGTTTCATGTTTCTTCCTCCTTGGATTAACCGATGAAGATACGCTCCTCGATATGCCGAATGCGTTCTTCCTTGGTTTTGAGACTCGCTGCAATTGTGATTGGACCCAATCGTCCTATGAACATCAAGACCATGAGCACCACTTTGGATGGATCACTGATTGCCGTGGTGATACCGGTCGAAAGACCAACGGTACCATATGCCGACACTGCCTCGAATGCGACTTGGACAAACCCGAACGAATCGTGCTCAATGTATGAAATCAACCAAGTTCCAATTACTACAGACAACAACGCCAGCATGAGTACCTGGAAAGCTTTTAGGATACTTTCGTTTGGAATTCGCCTGCAGAATGCCGAAGGTTGTTTGCCGAATGCCAAGCTCAAGAGGCTCAGCCACATAGCGAATGCCGTGGTCGTCTTGATTCCTCCGCCGGTCGAACCGGGAGATGCTCCAACAAACATGAGCAACATGATAAAAAACAAGGTTGATGAGGATAACGCGCCGGTATCGATGGTGTTGAATCCCGCTGTTCTCGCCGTGACACTAAGGAATAGTGCAGACAGAATGTCCACTCTTTCAACGAACAGAATAACCAAAGTACCGAAAACGACCAGGATCGCCGTCATCATAAGAACAATCTTCGTGTGCATGGCGAATTTTCTAAAATACCATCGTTTCCTATATATGTCGGTCAAGACAAAAAATCCCAAGCCTCCAGAAACTATCAGGATGATCGTGAGTATGTTGAGCAATATGCTGTACCGGTAATCGGTCATACTCTTGAAGTCTCCCATGAGATCGAAACCGGCATTGTTGAATGCTGAGATCGAATGGAACAGGCTATGGCCCAACGCCTCCAGTGGAGTATAAGTGTGGCGGAACACCAGATAGCCTAGTATGGTACCGAAAATTTGGAACAGGATGGATGCAAATACCACCGTCTTTACAATCACCAGTGTTCCTCTCAATGTTCCCAGATTGTACGCTTCACTCAAAATATTTCGTTGTGAGATACCCACATCCCACCCAAGCATGAGAACAATCCACATGATTACCGCCGCAAAGCCCATCCCCCCGAGCAGGATGAGAATCGCTATTATCGCACGCCCGAACAGGTTGAACGTTGCTGCCACATCGACTGTGACCAAGCCTGTTACGCACACTGCGCTGACGGAAGTAAACAGGGCATCCATATATGTAAGGTGGACTCCGGAACGATGGGCAAATGGAAATGAGAGGAACAAGGAACCGAGTAGAATAATGACCAAGAAACCAGTTATCAGATACTGACTGGGTGGGAGTTTTCTTCTTTTAGAGATCCTCATAATGTGCGCAAGTGTATCACTGGTAAATCAGATGCGCAACTATCATAAATATTGCTCTTTGAAGGTGTCGTTGTCATGTGCTTATTTTCGCCCTCTGCTAATTCTTGATGACACTATTTGAAACCTTCTCACAGAGGGCTCTCAAATAACCAAAGGATTTTAACGTAACGTTCAGAATTGAATTTGGACTTTTAAGTCTTGCCAACAATGATAAATCATTAAATTGTATCATTAAATTTAGACTGGTCACTATCCCTCTATACTTTGCTAGAAAGACAATAAGTAGTTTACAGAAAAAGAGATACTAGCGATACACAGTAAGTTTAATTGATCCAAACCAGTAAACATATGTTAAGTAATAAATTAGCCTAAGCTACACTTTTTCGGTGGGACTCTCCTTCTTGTCTTCGATCCGTTTCATGCTGTAATGGGTGTTCTTCCTTACCTTGTTCCCGTGCTCATCAAGCTCGATGTTGGATCTCTTTTTCTTCATCTTCTGGACAAGGTCGAAGGTCTCCTTGTCGACGATGGGAGGGTGATGATTCTCCGATCTCTGGATTTCTTTTGGCTGGTTCTTGATCCTCTTCACCGCAGGATACTCGGCGACCATCGTCCTGCCGAAGACGGAGTCTCCCGTATACTTCTCGTTGGAAAGGATGCCGTCTATGGTGCTGACCGGCCATCTGCGCTTTCCCGTGGGGCTGGGGATGCGCGAGGTCTCCAGTTCCTTCTTGATCCTCACGATGCTCCAGCCCTGCAGATACCATTCGATGATTATCCACACTGTAATGTAGAACACACTTTGGCAAAAAGCTAAATAAGTATGTTCTACTTCTTACTGTTTTGCATAAATTGATTTTGTCAAATTTTATATTGACAGGAAATATTTAATAAAGCATAATCATCTGTCATACAGCTATACAGGGATAGTTATAAGCTTTTTATTTCTAATTGGAGAAAATGGGTGCCTTCTATAGATTTTCATCTTGAAAGAATTAATCTCGATGAGCAGATTGCCGGAAAACTAGAGGATCTGATTCTTGGCAAAATAGTGCCGCAAGATTCCTCTAGTAACAAGCTTCCATCGGAAATGGCTCTTGCAAAGCAATTTAATGTAAGTAGAACAGTTATAAGGGAAGCACTTAAACTTTTAAAAGAACGAGGTCTTGTAATTCAGAAGAATGGGGATGGCTCATACATGACTCGACCTCAAGTTAGTACTGTATCTAGCGCGGTTAGACGAATAATGAAGATGGATAACATTGGAAACGATGATTTGAGAGAGATTAGAGAAATTCTTGAAATTTCTTCAGCGAGAATGGCGGCAAAGAATATTACAGAAGATCAACTAACAAAATTGAATACAATAATTGAGGAGATGGCTAATCTTTCTTTAGATATTGAGCGTCGTGTCTTTTTGGATTGTGAGTTCCACATAACTTTGGCTCAAGGAAGTGGCAATGAATTATTGGCGATGTTCGTTAAAGTTATGACTCTACTAATAAAAAATTATATGGGCAAAGGAGTTCTTACACCTGGTGGGATTGAAGACGCAATGACTCGACATAAGAGAATAATTACCGCACTCCGTTCAAAGGATTCGGGCTTTGCAGAACAAGCGATGAAAGAGCACTTGGGAAGCTCATATGGAAATGTTAAAAACTTTGATGAATATAAACTAAGCAGATGAGAAATAGGGGGGGATGATGGAGAAAAAATTTTTTCATGGTTGTTATCCAACCATGATAACACCTTTTAATAGTAACAATAAGATTGATTATAGTGCAGTTGAAAGGCTTGTAGAATGGTATATTTCGAAAGGAAGTCATGGGATTTTTGCTGTTTGTCAATCGAGTGAGATGTTTTTCCTGACAGAGCAAGAAAAAATTGATTTGGCTAGAGCTGTTTTGGATTTTGCTGATGGGCGAATAAGAATTATCGCTTCTGGGCATACTGCAGATAACATTGATGAACAAGTAGACCAACTGGGGAAGATGGGTGAATTGGGGTTAGATGCAGTGGTAATGGTTAGTAATCGTCTAGCAAAAGAAATTGATGATGACGAATCTTTCATCAAGAATTTTGATTATATTGTTTCACAATTACCTACTGTAAAATTTGGAATCTACGAATGTCCCTATCCTTATCTTAAGTTGCTATCCACTGATTTTTTGAAAAAAGTTGTTGAGGAAGGGAATCTTCACTTTCTGAAAGATGTCAGTTGCTCCATTGATATAATCAAGGATCGAATCGAGATAATTCAAGGTTCAAATTTATCTTTATTTAATGCAAATACGGCGACCCTTTTAGATTCATTGATTGCCGGTGCAGATGGATACAATGGAGTGATGGCGAATTTCCATATAGATATCTATCGATGGTTGTATGACAACTACGAAACTTATCCAGCTCTATCAAGAAACATTAGTGATTTTCTTACACTTGCTGCAATTTCTGAAATTCGTGCTTATCCAGTGAATGCGAAATTACATAAAAAGCTTACAGGTGTTGAGATGAACTTATTCTCTAGAGTTAGGAAGATTGACTGCATCAATGAAAATGCTCATAGAGAAATCGAGAGCTTGATTCGATTGGAGGAAGTAGTAAGGGAAAAAATTAGGATGTAAGTTTCTAACCACAAACTAACAAAGGCTTCTCAAAGTCATGACCACCGACTAGCTTAGGGCATGCTATCAACGACATAAGATCCCGATACTACAAGCTAATATTGATTTACAATAGCCTCTTTTGATCGTATCCCCTCCCCCCAAAAAAAACACACACACGACGGGAAGTACTCGCTTGAGGGGTGAAAACATTTTCTACTTGTCGAAGCACAGTCCCGATATTGCGATCCGAATCTTCCTGGTGTGGAACAGCTGCGTAGCTACTGAGTAGAACTTATTTATGGGAATAGAGCTGGTGCTACTTATACCTATGATTCTATAAGATGGGGTTTTCATGTTCTTGGTAATTATCTTTATATTCTTGGGCTTATAGAATTATTGTCCTAATCAGCCTGAGTTGGAGATTACGGCCTGACTGAACCAGCAGTCCGGAAAAATTGAGCCACCCATTTCGCTAAAATTGAGCCAGCTGACAAATTTAATGCTTTGAACTGCTAAACTCCAAAATACCATGCCCTGAGCATGAGATTATTTTGGAGGTGGTCAACTATGACCAAGTTTAAGGAAATCCTGCGATTGCAACAGCAAGGATTAAGTCAACGTCAGATCGCAGTGAGCCTGCGGATCTCTCGTAACACCATCAAGGAATTCTTCAGGAGGTTGGAATCCTCCGATCTGAGTCTTCCATTGAACGAGCACCTTTCAGATCAGGACATCTGGAATACCTTGTATGGGACAAAATCCGAGGGGCCCGAATACCAGAGACCCGACTATGATTGGGTAACGAAAGAGATGCGTCATAAAGGAGTCACGCTATTATCTCTCTGGGGTTCTTATCGTCTTAGATGTAAAGAGATGGATGTCCATGCCTACGGGTACACGCAATTCTGCAAACGGTATTCGGACTATGTGAAGTCAAAGAATACCACCATGAGTATCCCGCGCAACCCGGGCGAGAACACTGAAGTGGACTGGGCAGGATCAACGCTGTTCCTGCAAGACCCCATTACCGGAGATGCGGTTCCTGTGTACCTGTTTGTAGCGGCTCTTTCATACAGCGGGTATTCGTACTTCGAGGGGTTTCTCAATATGAAGTCGCCCGCATGGATCTCGGGCAATGTGAACTCGGTGGAGTATTTTGGCGGTACTACGGCAATATTCACCCCTGACAACCTGAAGACCGGTGTCGTCAAGGTTGATTGGTATGATCCTGAGCTGCACCAGTCCTATCTTGAATTCGCTGAGCATTATGGAACGGCTATTCTGCCGGCCCGGGTTCGCAAGCCGAAAGACAAACCGAATGTTGAGAACAATGTGAAGATCGCAACGTCGTGGATCATCGCAGAGCTGAGACACCGCACATTCTTTACCCTGGACGAGATGAACACAGCCATCTGGGAACGTATGGAGTATTTCAATACCCGCCCGTTCCAGAAAAAGGATGGCTCGCGGGAAAGTCTGTTCATTGCCGTTGAGAAACAGCAGTTGTCGCCTCTCCCTCCCATACGATTCGAATACTCAGAAAGGAAAGAGGCGACCGTCGCTCCCGATTATCATGTCAGTTACGACTACTGTCTGTACAGTGTACCCTATAAACTTCTCAGAAAGAAGGTGACCGTCAGGGCAACCGTCCTGAGAGTACTTAT
>Ga0334901_1003897_pt1 | contig 10696 bp, 6 predicted proteins | sample GraSluR3_MG_3_FD_207216 | JGI IMG/M metagenome (GOLD analysis project Ga0334901, IMG submission 207216) | Sludge microbial communities from methane-producing bioreactor in Wageningen University, Netherlands - Granular Sludge_15_08-R3 | ecosystem: Engineered > Bioreactor > Anaerobic > Unclassified...
CAATGGTTCATAAGAATTACGAAATATGCTGAAGAACTGCTCGATTTTTCGAAAGTAATCGACTGGCCGGAAAGAGTTAGATTAATGCAGACTCACTGGATAGGAAGAAGTGAGGGGACTAATATAAACTTTTCTGTTGAGAATTCGGATAAGGTAATCTCAGTCTTTACAACAAGGCCTGATACAATCTTTGGCTGTACATACATGGCTCTTCCTCCAGAGCATCCCTATATCGTGGAATGGCTGAAAGAGACAGATCCATCATCACCACTGCACACATTTTGCAAGAAAGTTGTTAATCTTGATAAGATGGAAAGGACTTCAGATGAAACGACCAAAGAGGGTATGTTCTCAGGACACTATTGTATAAATCCTGTTAATGGTGAGAAGATACCGATTTGGATAACTAACTATGTTCTATTAGATTACGGTACCGGAGCAGTAATGGCAGTTCCAGCTCATGATCAGAGAGATTTTGAGTTTGCTCAGAAGTATGATCTCCCAATGAAAATAGTGATCCAGAATGAGGAGAAAAACCTGAAACTGGAGACAATGCAGGAAGCTTACATTGAGTCAGGATACCTGGCCAATTCTGCCCAGTTCAACGGAATGGAAAGCGAAGCTTCCAAAAAAGCGATTACTGACTGGATGATCGAGAATAAGTATGGTGAATATGCGGTAAGCTACAGACTGCGAGACTGGGGGATTTCCCGTCAAAGGTACTGGGGTTCGCCTATACCTATCATTCATTGTCCTAATTGCGGAATAGTTCTGGTTCCTGATGAAGAGCTACCTGTAGAACTTCCCACGAATGTAGAAGTGGGGAAGACCAGGCAGAATCCGCTCCTTTCTATCGAAGAATGGGTTAATACCACATGTCCCCGATGTAAAGGCTCAGCCAGGAGAGAAACTGATACGATGGATACATTCTTCGACAGTTCCTGGTATTATGCCCGTTTTGCCGATGCCCATAACGAAAGTGCTCCGTTCAGTAAAGAAAAGGCAGATTACTGGTTACCAGTAGATCAGTATATCGGTGGCATAGAACATGCCTGTATGCATCTAATGTATGCCCGATTCTTTCATAAATTCATGCGTGATATCGGTCTGCTGAGTGGTGATGAACCTTTTGCCAGACTATTAACTCAAGGTATGGTAATAAAGGACGGAGCTAAAATGTCCAAATCAAAAGGAAATGTTGTCGATCCCAATTATATTATCGACAGATATGGTGCAGATACAGCTCGAGTCTTCATGCTCTTTGCTTCACCTCCGGATAAAGATGTTGAATGGAGTGATGAAGGAATTATGGGTGCCTTTCGTTTTCTAAACAGAATCTGGCGACTTTTCAACGAGAATAAAGATCTGATTAATAAGTTCAAAACACACCAGATCAACGATATCAGTGAGCAATCACAGAAACTACTATATTCAACACATTTCACGATTAAGAAAGTAACCGAGGATATAGAACAGAGGATGCAGTTCAATACAGCTATCGCAGCTCTTATGGAACATTTCAATAACATCTCAGCGGTGAAGGAACCTGATAGACTGACCGACGACGAAAAAGCAGCCTTTGTCCATGGTTGTCTCGTTATACCAAGACTTATCTACCCCTTTGCGCCGCATATTGCCGAAGAGCTATGGCAACAGGCTGGATATAAGGATTTGATTCATATTGCCGGATTTCCTGGCTGGGAAGAAAAATACCTGAAACAGGATGAAATAAACTATGTGATACAGGTGCAGGGTAAAGTGCGAGGCAGAATTACTGTTCCGGCAGATGCTGGTGACGATAAAATCAAAGAGCTGGCACTCCAGGTCGAAAATGTCCAGAAATTCATCGATAACCGTGAAATAAAGAAGATGGTGATAGTAAAAAACAAACTTATCAGTATAGTTGTTTAATAAAAAGGCCCCCCACCTTTCTGATGAGGGGCCTTTTTTTATGTTTATGGTTATTATCTATGTCGATACTATTACTCTGATTATTTAGGGATATTGAACAGATATTCAACTCCGTTCGGTTTGTTCTTGACCTTGATCTTACCATCCAGATCATCCAACAAAGCTCTGGCAACAAGTATGTCGACAAGATTATCACTCTCGAACTTTGGAACAGTTTTAGAATTTACCGCTTTTACTACATCATCAGCGATATTCTCTCCGCCTCTCAAGACTTCAAAGTAGACACGTGTTCCGTCTCGATAGACTTTCAGCTTGATTGTTCCGCCATCTTCCATATGTTCGATACAATTATCAAAGATCTCATAGAGAATATTCAAGAGACTGAATGGACTGACCTCTATCGTACTGTTTTCTTCTATCTCCTTTTCCAGCTTGATCTTATGCTTATAAGTGAGATTGAGGTTCAGGAATTGATCAAATATATCAATAAAGGTAGCAATATCAATCTTCTGCTTGCCAGCAATCTTATCTTTCTCTATCATATATTTGACTACATTTATCGTATTGTTGATCTTTTCTAACTGCTGCATGATCTGATCTATGCCCTGCAGGTCAGGTATCTTGAATTTAATGAGTTCAATTCTTCCGGAAATACTCATCAGAGGTGTATTCATGTTATGAATAAAACCCGGAATCAGATCCAGATATTTAGACAGTTCTCTGTATTTAATCAGATCCTTAACATCATCTTTCATTTTCCACTCCTTTAAATATGGTTCGTATCAAAGGTATGATTTTATAACCTTGGCTAATCTCTTTACACCTTCAATATTCATCTCTATCGAAGAGTATGAGAAATTAATCCGCATCGTATTCTTTCCCTGGCCGTTACAGTAAAAGCTGGAGCCGACAACGAATGCGACTTTTTCTTTTATGGCATCCATGAACAATTTGCTTGCATCAATATGCTCTGGTACGGTGAGGAAAAGGAAAAGGCCCCCTTCCGGCTCAGTCCAGGTTACTCCTTCTGGCATATATTGCTTAAAAGCTTCCAGCATAGCATCCCGTTTATCCCTGTAGAGGTTGATTATCTTTTTTATATTATTGTCTAATAGCCCCTGACCTACATATCTGGCAGCGATACGTTGGGTATAGGGTGGAGTACAGAGGTCAGTTGATTGTTTAGCAACGACAATTTTGTCGAGGATATCTTCATTACCAACAACCCAGCCAATTCGGAAACCAGGAGCAAAGATCTTCGAGAACGTTCCGAGCATTAATACCTGTCCACTATTATCTAATTGGTACATCGTATCTACTGGCTCTCCTTCGAAACGTAATTCTCTATAGGGGCTGTCCTCTATAATCAGGACATCATATTTCTTAGCTAAATCGATGATCTCCAGTCTTCTTTTCTTGGACATAGTAATGCCAGAAGGGTTTTGAAAGTCAGGAATAATGTATATGAATTTGGGTTTTTTGTTCTCTGATTTTAACTTACTGAGAGTCTTTTCCAACTCGGTAACATTCATTCCATGTTCATCGAGTGGAATACCGATCATATCAGCACCGTAACTGTTAAATGCTCCTAATGCACCCAGATAAGATGGTAATCCAACTATTATTTTGTCACCTCTGTCTATAAAAATCTTGGAAATTAGATCAAGAGCTTGCTGAGAAGCTGTTGTTATTATCAAGTTCTTTAAGGAAATATTCATACCCATCTTATTATATCTCTCTACCAGAAGGGTTCTTAAAAGAGTATCACCTTCAGTTGCTCCATACTGTAGGGCGACCTGAGCTTCGTTCTTCATGATATCACACAGAATATCATACAATTCCTTGACTGGGAAAGATTCAGGCGAGGGAAGTCCTCCCGCAAACGATATGATATCTGGATCCTGGGTTAATTTTAACAATTCTCTGATCTCAGACTTCTTCATACCTCGAGCATTGGTCGACAAAACCTGGTTCAAATCACTAATCATTTCTTCCTCCGATTTATTTTTTATTCATTTATGTACTTAAGGTACTTATAGTCTTCAATCTGCTTTTTCACTTTCTTAGACAATTCCTTCGCAATCCTAACTTTCAATATTTGTTCTCTATTCGATTTGTCAATCTGTTTTTCTAAGACCTCTGTCTGTTCTTTTAGAAACCTGATTAGCTTTTTCATTTCAAGGGGTATGCGGAGTACTTCATCTCTCTTCTGGCTCTTTAAAAAGCTGAAAATGAGGGATAGCAACTCATCGAAGTTTTCATTATATCTGGCAGAGATGAAAACCGAGTTAGGATAGTTCATCATCAATCTTTTCCGGATCAATTTTGAATTGAGATCATCGCTCAGTTGATCTGCTTTATTAAAAACATATAGGGTATCTCTATCGTCTGCACCGATCTCTTTCAGAACATCATTGACTGATTGGATATAGTTCTCGAAATCTGGTTGAGAGATATCAACCACATGTAGTAACAGGTCGGCATCTGTAACCTCAAGCAGTGTAGAATGAAAAGATGTGATGAGATTATGGGGGAGCTTTTTGATGAAGCCGATAGTATCACTGATTACGATTTTTTCATCCCTGTTCATATAAACCGATCTTGTAGTGGAATCGAGAGTAGCGAAGAGCTGATCAGCAACATACAGATTCTCACCAGTCAGCCTGTTGAATAGAGTTGTTTTCCCTGCATTTGTATAGCCGACAAGAGAAACATTTTTTAGAGCAGTTCTCTTCTTTCTTTTTACAACAGCGTGTTTTTCAACCTCTTCGATTCTTTTCTGGAGTATATTGATCTTTTTCTTAATCTCTCTTCTATCTAATTCGATCTGAGTTTCACCAGGGCCACGAGTCCCGATACCACCCTCTATTCTCGAGAAATGTTGCCAGAGGTTACGAAGTTTGGAATAATTATATTGTAGTATTGCCAGTTCAACCTGCATTTTAGCCTGTTTTGTTTTAGCATGTGTTGCAAATATATCGAGAATGAGTTCAGTCCGATCAACTACGTTACAGGAGGTCAGACGGGCAATATTCTTTGCCTGCGCCGGAGACAGTTCATCATTGAAGATCAGGGTATCAACATTCTTCTTCTTTGCCTCGCTGCTAATCTCGGTAATCTTTCCTTTTCCGATATAAGTGGATGGATTCGGTTTTTCCAGATGCTGGACGAATCTTCCCAGCACCTCTGCATCAGCTGTCCGGCTCAAATGCTCTAATTCATCAACGGTTCGTTCGTATTCCTCTTTCTTCTCTTTTCCTGTGTATAGACCGATTAAAAATACTTTCTCTTTAACCTTCTTGGTTGATTCCATACTCTCCTTTAGTAGTCTTTGTTTTCATAAACGAGGATATTTTTGTTCTTCTTACGCCATTCCAGGAACTTCTCTTTGACCTCCATCTGCCAGATAATCTTCTTCTCTTCACTGGCAAAGGTGATGATATCGATAAAGTGTATCTTACCATCGTTCCCTTTAAAACTCTTCTGTGGGACTTCGATATCGAAATCACGTCCCTTCTTTACTACAGTTATTTCATTAACAAAGATACCGGGAGCCATCTCCAGGGATGCTCTGGCTTCTACGATTCCTCTTCCCACGTCTCTAAATTTAATCTCCATCAGCAACACCTATGAATCTGTTTTTGCTTAGAGAGTTTATAAAAGGGGGGTAAATAGTCAATATTATTTATTCTCGGTACTGCAGATCTTGATGTGAGTGATGGGCAGATATCAAAGGTTTGGGATTATTTTCTGTCAGAAGAAGCTATTATATATAACGACACGATATCACACGATTCATAATAGAATGTATTGAATCGATCATAAAAAACCTTGACTGCTATAGTCGCCAGGTTCTTTTGATTTATTGAGGATAGCAATGGAGACAGAATTATATTTCACATTTTCCGAACCGTTTGTTTGTACTGCAATACATAATGGGCATAACCTCTCTAAATCTGTAAAAGAGAATCTAAACATTTCAAAAGAAGTGAGAACAAGGGAAGAGGATGCCCGAACCGGTTATTTTACACGAATAGGAGCAAATCGTATTATTCAGCACAAATCGAGGTTCGAATACGATCTGAATCGTCCTCGGGAAAGGGCAGTTTATCTCGAACCGAGTGATGCTTGGGGACTGGATATCAGAAAGGAAGTACCCGCTAAAGACCTGATAGATGATTCACTGGCTCGCTACGACAGTTTCTACAGGAGAGTAAAGCTATTTCTTGATGAGATGTTAAAAACTTACCGTTCGATCTGTCTCTTTGATATTCACTCCTATAACCATCATCGCCTGGGACCGGATGAACCTTTCGACGATCCGGATAAGAATCCAGACATTATTCTTGGAACGAGTAATATGCCGGAAAAATGGTTTCCGACAGTTGAGCAGTTAAGAGAGAGCCTTGTGGCTTACGATTTTATGGGGCGGAAGCTTGACGTAAGATTAAACATCAAGTTTCCAGGTGGCCACTTTCCTCGATGGATCCATGATACATATGGCGAGCGTATATGTGCCGTAGCGATCGAATTCAAGAAGATATTCATGAACGAATGGACCGGTGAGTTCTATCCGGAGATATTAAGAGAGCTCCGCCAGGCATTGAAATCGACAAAACCGGCAATTCTGAAGCAACTCAGAGCCTGATAATCCTCAAATTAATCAACTTTTGGAACATAAAATGCATTAAAAAGAGATAGAATTTAGTATAGAATGGAAAAGGCTCTACAGCCAGCTTCCATGATGAAGGGAGAGATTAATGAAAAAACTTCAAGTGTTAATGTTACTTGTGCTCGTGACTGTAAGTCAGGTATCAGCGTTGACCTTAGAGAAGGGAACGGTGGATCTGAATAATGCTCTTCAGGAGCTTAGAAATCCAGCTGAGAAGTTACCGGTGATAGTTGTAATGAAAGAACAATATGATTCACAGTTACTCTATGATCAGGTCAGGGATTTAAGTAAAGAAGAAAGACGGATAAATACGATCGAGAGTCTGAGTTCGTTCAGTGACCGAAGCCAGTCCGAGATCAGAGATGTTCTTCTGGATATGGAAAAAGAAGGTCTGGTGCAGGATCTCCGATTTCTCTGGATAACAAATGTTATCAGTTTTGATGCAGTTGGAGAAGCTTTAACAGCATTAGATACGAGAGGAGATATTGATCGGATCGAATATGATCCTCCGAGACCGGTTCTAATTGGCCTGGACAACGAATATGAAAGCGTAGTTGAGAACTTGACTTCTCAAACTGATTCCGGTGACAGGGAGATTGTCTATAATGTCAGTCTCATGAATGTTCCGGAAGTCTGGGATCAGGGATTTATGGGTGCAGGAGTAACGGTCGCTGTTCTGGATACAGGGGTGAATTATAATCATAATGATATCGTAAATCGAATGTGGACTCATAACGATTATCCCAATCACGGATTTAATTTTGTTAATAATAATCACTCTACTCTGGATGATCATGGACATGGTACGCACTGTGCCGGGACTATTGCTGGTGACGGGACTTCAGGTTCTCAGACAGGAGTAGCACCGGAAAGTCAGATCATGGCGTTGAAGGTCCTTGATTCAAGCGGAAATGGTCAGGAGAGTGGAGTATGGAGTGCAATTCAGTTTTCTGTGACTAATGGAGCTGATGTGATGAGCCTCTCGTTAGGCTGGTTACATGCCTGGAATCCTGATAGAGTGTCTTTCAGAAATGCCATGGACAATGCTCTGGCTGCCGGGGTTGTTGCCTCAGTAGCTGCCGGGAATGAGGGGAATCAGCAGTATATGTATCCGATACCGAGCAATATCAGAACTCCCGGCGATTGTCCACCACCCTGGTTACATCCCGATCAAACCCTGACCGGAGGAATCTCTGCTGTTATAACAGTCGGTGCAACGAATGCTGCGGACAATATCGCGAATTTCTCAGGGAGAGGCCCGGTGACCTGGCAGGGTTTAGCACCATTTAACGATTATGAATATAATCCAGGTATAGGGTTAATCAGGCCAGATGTAGTAGCACCCGGTGTAGATATCAAATCACTGGTGCATTATAATAATAACAGTTACAGATTGATGAGCGGAACTTCAATGGCAACTCCCAATAATGCCGGTGTAATAGCTCTCTTACTCTCAAAAGATCCGACAATGCTTCCGGAAGAAGTATCTGAGGTTCTGGAGACAACTGCCCTACCGTTATCAACATCCAAGAGCAATACATTTGGGTCTGGAAGAGTAGATGCTCTGGCAGCTATCAATATGGTAACGGCAGATAATCCCCCCAATCCAGCAACAAATCCCGACCCGGCAGTAGGAGATATTAATGTTGCTCTCATGCCGACTTTAAACTGGTCCAACGGGGGAGGAGCTTCCTGTTACTTTCTCTCTCTCGGGACTGATAACCCACCGACTAATATCATCAATGATTACCTGACTGAGGATAGATTTTATCAGGTCATCGAATATCTGGAATCAGAGACTCTCTATTACTGGCAGGTTGATTCAATGAATGATAATGGAACGACAGAGGGTGAGGTCTGGTCTTTCAATACTGGCCTGCCGGTCAGCGAGGATTTTGAGAGTGGTGATTTTTCCGGACATGACTGGCAGTTTACAACAGCAGGTACTGATATACAGGAATGGAATATAACATCTGATGAATCGAATACCGGCCTTTTTTCAGCCAGAAGTGGGGAGGGAGGGGATAGCACGATAACATCTCTTTTCATAACCGTGGAAGTTGCAGAACCGGGTGTAATCTCTTTTTATCGTAAAGTCTCTACAGAAGAGAATTACGATTTTCTCAGGTTCTTTATTAATACAACAACTGTCGGACAGTGGTCAGGAGAGTTGAATTGGGGATATGAGAGTTATGAAGTCCAGCCAGGTATCTATACCTTCCGCTGGTTATATCTTAAGAATGCCTCAAATACATCCGGCGAGGATACAGTATGGATTGACGACATAACCTTCCCGCCACTTGTTGAGGAAGAGCCACCCATCATCATTCCCGATAATCTGGTTTACGAACTGGATCTGGAGTATATCCATTTAACCTGGGAGTTACCGGAGGAAAGAGATGATGAACTCCCAATTCTTCTCGGTTACAATATCTATCAGGCTATCGATCAGGATAATGAATTTAATCTCTTGAATCCAGAGCCTGTCGAAGATAATGAGTATCACATTCTGATTGATGAAGCGGGAGAGCATCACTATTATGTCACGGCTTTCTACGATTTGGGCGAATCGGAACCTTCGGAAGCGATAGAGATAACGATTAATCCTTCACCGGAAGAACCTCTCATCAACCCGCCAGGTGGAGAGTATGACCAGCCGGTAACCGTTTCAATTGAAACAGATGATCCCGAGATCTCTGTTTTTTACACTATCGATGAAACAGACCCTGATACAGAATCCATACTCTATATTGAGCCGATTGAAATTACGGCTGATTTAACATTGAAAATAAAGCTGTATAAAGCAGGATCTCTACCAGGAGAGGTGATATCACACGAATATACGTTTACCAGTTCGGCAGGTGATGACATTGCTGAATTGATTACCGATATGAAGATCTATCCCAACCCCTTCATACTGAACAATCCCAATCTGAGAAATAGCAAATCTCTTACCATTGATCTGCAACTTGGGAAAGAAGCTGGTCCTGTTCAGATAGATATCTATAATGTTAAGGGACAACTCGTAACAACCCTGAGTCCTCAGACAGCAGCTGGACAACAGGAGAAACTGAACTGGGATCTGAACCAGAACAACGGCAGGCAGGTAGGTAGTGGTATATACTTTATCAGGCTCATTGGTAACGAAGAGATTATTAACCGCAGGGTAATGATAATTAAGTAGATTAGATCAGATCACATAAACTGATTCCGATATAGATAAAGAAGGGTAGTCGCAAGACTACCCTTCATCGTTTCTTTGAATTTGTAACCGAGCCGATCAAGACTTGGTATCCGGTTTCAGGATATCTTCTGGTATTTCTCTGAATTTGATCTTCTCTACTACAGTATAGATTACGGGAATGATCAGCAAAGTAAAAAACGTAGCTGTTATCAGGCCGCCTATAACTGTCAATGCCATTGGAACTTTTATCTCTGCCCCCTCGCCGGTACTGAGAGCCATAGGGAGCATTCCCATCATTGTTGTAATAGCTGTTATCAGGACAGGCCTGAGCCTGTCAGAACCAGCCTGCAGAATAGCTTTATGATCTTCCATACCACCAAGACGTAACTGATTGACATGGTCAACGAGAACGATACCGTTATTAACCACGATGCCGGTGAGAATAATCCCCCCGATGAAACTGGCAACTGATAAGGTTATGCCGGTTAGGAAGAGAATGAGGAATACACCGATAGCTGCCAGTGGAATCGTGAACATGACAACGAAAGGTTGTCTTAACGATTCGAATTGTGAAGCCATAACCAGATAAACGAGAACGATAGCAAGGATCAGGGCTATACCAAGTGTCTGAAAAGCCTCCTGCATATCTCTGTAGGTGCCACCGAATTCAATGAAATACCCTGGTGGAAGATCGTCAATAATATCCTCTATTTCGGTTCTAACATTCCCAACTACACCGCCGACATTACGGGTTCCTGTAATCCCGGCCGTTACGGTCACTTTACGGGTCTGGTTCTCCCGGAATATTCTTAGTGGCCCTTCAGAATACTCTATGGTTGCAATCTGGTTCAAGGGTATAGTAAAGCCTTGAGGGGAAGCAATACTGAGTTGCAGGATATCCGATTCAGTCTTCCTGTATTTCTCATCCA
>Ga0334901_1003898_pt1 | contig 10695 bp, 6 predicted proteins | sample GraSluR3_MG_3_FD_207216 | JGI IMG/M metagenome (GOLD analysis project Ga0334901, IMG submission 207216) | Sludge microbial communities from methane-producing bioreactor in Wageningen University, Netherlands - Granular Sludge_15_08-R3 | ecosystem: Engineered > Bioreactor > Anaerobic > Unclassified...
GAAACAGTCTGCTTCTCTTGGGTTCTAAATGATGTCACCGGATCGAGAATAATATTTGCATTACGTCCAGTTCCCCTACGTACAGCACCACCATAAGCACCCCCACGAGCTCTCTTGGCATCCAGGGCACTCTGCCCTGCATATCCTCCGGAAAATTCGCCTCGTGAAAAGGGAGATGAGAACGTGGAACCCACAGCATTACCCTCAAGTTGAACCAAATCCTTAGGAACTTCCTGGAGGAACCGAGAGGGAATCTGATACGAAGTTTTCCCCCACATGGTGCGTCGTCCACAAGCAAGCAGGAAAAGCTCTCTTCGTGCCCGGGTAATAGCCACATAAAAAATTCTTCGTTCCTCTTCAATATCGGCATCGGACTCACTTGAACGACCGGGAAATAATCCCTCTTCGAGTCCCGAAATGAATACACGATCGAACTCCAGCCCTTTCGTATTGTGCATGGTAATCAACGATACTCCAGGGCGGTCAGAGGGATCTGAATGTCCAATTGTGGTGGGATCAAGCATAAGTGATTCAAGGAAGAGCGAAATTCCCTCAGTACCCGCAGGATACTCACCTACCGTAGCAACCAGGGTGCCCAGATTATCAAGCTTATCGGTCTTATTCCTCTCATCCTGTGCCTTGTAGTAATCCACCACCGATGATTGCTCCAACAGATATTGAAGTGCCTCGGGATTACTCTCCTCCATAATCCGAGCAGCTTCATCAAATAGGTGTGCGAATTGTGTTGCCCCTGTAGACGCTTTACCCGAAAGAATTCCCTGCTCTGCAGCTTGTTGCAAAGCTGTTATAAGATCACATCGATGCTCTTGAGCATAATCAAGTACCCGTTCTATCGATTTATCGCCTATTCCGCGTGTCGGCTTGTTCACCATCCGCTTAAAATGGACCTCATCGTTCCGATTCATCACCAAGTGCAACAGAGCGAGAGCATCCTTAATCTCTTCGCGATCATAAAATCGAAGTGCCCCTATTACTTTATAAGGAATACCTGTCTGGGTGAAAAGGGTCTCAAAAGCCACCGATTGGGCATTAGTGCGGTACAAGATTGCTGCATCGTCATACTTTCCTGTTTTACGCAGTTCCGCTGCTATCCGGAGTGCTTCGGAACGTTCATCTTGCACATGCACAACCTGCGGGAGTGTTCCCTTTGGATTTTCTGTCCACAACTTTTTCTCATGCCGTCCTGTGTTATGTGCAATCACCTCACTTGCAATCGCAAGAATATTTGGAGTAGATCGATAATTCTGCTCAAGTTTAACCACTCGCGTGTTAGGATAGACATCAGGAAAAGAGAGAATATTTTCAACCTCGGCACCTCGGAATCTGTAGATACTCTGATCATCATCTCCCACGACACAAATGAAGGTCTTAGGTCCTACAAGTCGTTTTAACAGGTTGAACTGTGAAATATTCGAATCCTGGTACTCATCGACCAGAACCATCTTGAATCTTCTCTGTATCATCTCAAGTACACGGGAGTCGGAATCCAACAACTCAATCGACCGACCAATGAGATCGGCAAAATCGACATTCCCTACCTGTCGAAGCTTTTTCTCATAGCGGTTGAACTGGTCTCGAAAGTGTGGATCATGCCGAAAATCGAATAGACTTGAGCTTTCAGGGGATAACCCCATATCTTTAGCGAGAGAAATTGCTTTAGCCACCGGAGAAAGTTCAGTCTTCTTACTCTCGGGATAACACGATGCCAACAGTGAGAGGGCATCATCATCGTCATAAATGGTAAATGAGTTTGACAGACCTATACTCGCCCCATATCGTCTAAGCAGCCAAGCTCCGAACGAGTGAAAAGTTCGAATATGCATGTCGGAAACATCGACATCTCCGAGCATCTCAACCACACGGTCCCGCATCTCCTTAGCCGCTCTATTCGTAAACGTAACAGCAAGGATTTCCCATGGTTTCACACCAAGGACATCTATCGCATAGGCAATCTTTGTAGTAATTACACGAGTCTTGCCCGAACCGGCCCCAGCTAATACAAGCAACGGTCTGCTATGTTCAAGCACTGCCTCCCGTTGAGGTTCATTCAGTTGTGCAAGGTAGTGCTCAATCCTACTCACTGCTTCACCCCGCTCTTCACTGGTATGGCCTCCAAATCTATTCCGTTAACTCGGGTTATACCACACGCAACTTTTGTACCCGGTACCAAATTTCTTCCCATGATGACGGTAAGGCCATCCACCTCCGGAGCCTGATGCGGTGTTCTTCCAATAGCGAGATCTTCACCCTCTACCAGTTCCTCAATAATAACGTCCTGAACGGTTCCCACAAATCGTTGCAATCGTTCGTGAGTAATGGGCTCCTGCAGTGCTTCAATCTCTTTCTGCCATGCTGCAGCCCGCTTTGCCACTTTCTTATGTTCCTGTTCCGTTCGATCATTGTAGGCAGGAGTGTCCTCCTCACGTGAGTAGGTGAATGAGCCCACCCAATCGAGCCGAGCCTCCTGAATGAACTGTTTAAGCTCAGCAACCGTCTCTTTTGTTTCACCGGTAAATCCAAGCATCAATGTGGAGCGTAGTGTTGCCTCCGGAAGTGTACTGCGAATGGAATTCACCAAAGCCAAATACTTTTCACAATCGCCTAAACGACCCATGGGACGTAATACATCGGGGTGTGCATGCTGAAAGGGGATATCAAAATAGGGAATAATCTTCTCATGTGTTCGCACATACTCTGGAAGCTCTGCAGGAAAATCGTCTGGATGAATATAGAGCATACGAATCCTAAAATCACCTTCAAGTGACACCAGAGCCTCAAGCAGCTCCATAAAACGAGAGGTATGGGAGTCGGCGTCTGTACCATAGGCAGCAAGATCCTGTGCGATGAGGTTCAATTCAATTATACCTGTGGCAACTAACCTCTTGGCTTCAGCAATGACAGCCTCGAGGGGTCGACTTCTAAGTGAACCGCGAATGAGCGGGATTGCACAGTACCGGCACCGATGATTACACCCCTCAGAAATTTTCAGATACGCGGAACCAGGGTAGTTGAATAGCTTACCTCGGGTATCACTCTCCTCAGTAATACGTGGATATGCAGGAAGATCAATTGCCCGCTCACCTGCATAGATTCGTCGAACAAGGCTCGTAATCTGTCGAAGGTCCCGGTTCCCAAAAATTCCGTCTGCCTCAACCAGCTCCTCATCCAAGTCTTTTCCATACCGCTGAGATAGGCACCCGGTCATGATTACCTTGGCTTCTGGATACTGGTCTCGAAGAGCAAGAAACGTAGAAATAGACTCTTCCCGTGCAGATTCTATAAATCCACAGGTATTGACCATAATGAGGTCGGCATCATCGGCAGTCTCAACAACCGTACAACCGGCCTCAACCAAATTCTCCACCATCACTTCAGCATCCACCTGGTTCTTTGCACAACCAAGATTCTCTACATATATCCGTTTGCCGACAATATCGACCATAGTATCCTCCTCAACGTCCTCAAGCTACCTGGGCAAGTCTGGGATAAGTTTCCAAACCTGTCAATTGGTTCAGCGAAACTGAATTTTATGTTTTTGAACCGAACATATTTTTTAAATTCATGCAAGTTGTCAATTTTTGATATGCTCTTGTCATTAAATTGGACAAGAACAACTTTTATTTCCGTATTCTATTCCAGATACGTACCAAAATATTACGATTGCTTCAATTAGACCTCGTATTTATGCAAAAAAAGTGGCGAATTTCCTTGACTGCAGAGCCCTGTTCGGTATATCCGTTTACTTGCAAAACAATACGACATAGTATACTATCGGTTCGTATGCACGCATACCACCATTCCCCCTTTCATGAGGTTGCCAATGACTAAATACATTTTCAGAAGACTCCTGGGTATAATTCCGACCCTCTTGATAATTGTGACCATAAGTTTTTTCATCGTTCGGGTTGCTCCCGGCGGTCCTTTCGATGGTGAACGAGCTCTTCCCGAAGTAGTAAAACGTAATATAGAAGAAAAATATCATATGAATGATCCCCTGTTGGTTCAGTACGGTCGGTACATGTTCGATGTAATGCGTGGAGACCTCGGACCTTCCTACCGCTATAAAGACCATGATGTAAACTTCTATATATTCCAGAGTCTGCCAAACTCCATGATGCTGGGTGCTGTAGCAATATCGATAGCAATATTGTTTGGAATCACCAGTGGTATGCTTGCGGCGGTAAAACAGAACACCTGGGTCGATTATCTTAGTATGGCCATAGCAGTTGTTGGAATATCGGTACCGCTGTTTGTCATAGGTCCGGTATTGCAATATGTGTTCGCCATGAAGCTGCAATGGCTGCCAACGTCTGGATGGTTTACATCGGGGGATGGTTGGAAGACAATTATTCTCCCGGCAATCACTCTGGCCTTTCTCGATTTTGCAACCATTGCACGGCTCACCCGTTCAAGTATGCTGGAAACGTTGAGAAGCGATTATATCCGTACCGCAAAGGCTAAAGGGATGAAAAACTCTTCCATTATCTTCAAGCATGCCATGAAAGGAGCAATGCTCCCCATAGTCAGCTATCTTGGACCAGCTTTTGCAGGAATTATCACTGGGTCTGTCGTCGTTGAACAGGTTTTCCGAATCCCCGGGCTCGGAAAATTCTTCGTCCAATCCTCATTCAACCGTGACTACACATTGATTGTCGGAGTTGTTATTGTCTACTCAGTTATTCTCGTAATTATGAATTTCTTCGTAGATATTATTTACTCACTATTAGATCCCCGTATCACGTATAAATAGAATTGGAGCACATGCATGAAATTTTTTAGATTCAAAAAAAATCAAACCCAAGCAACAAATGAATTCAATCAGGTGGTAGCGGGCAACAGTCTTAGTAAAGATGCGTGGAGACGATTGAAGAAAAACAAAATGGCAGTGATTAGCGTCATCATTGTATCAATCTATATTCTTCTCGCAATTGCAGCTCCTATTCTACCCATTTATCCATACGATGAAATTATTCTTGATCACCAGCATCTCAAACCCAGCTTCACACAGAACGCCGGCGAGTTGCTCATGGAAAAAAAGCTGGCAGATCTCTATACCCAGTCTTGGCGTCAGGGACGTATGAAAGTAACCCAAGAACAAGAAGATATGTTATGGGCATGGATTGACAACAGTGAAGCAAACAAGGTCTGGGACTGGATGTACATTGAAGGAGCACGTCAGATTGAGGAAGGGTTATATACACTGACATCGGCTGAACAGCGTACCATAGATAATCTGGAGAAAAAGCTGAAAACCGATTTGCAGATAACGGTCTCCAAGATATGGTTCAATAATCCAGAGAATGGCAAACGTGAAAATATAGAAAAAATTCCGATCGATACAACGGTTGAACTGTATTCAGATATGATCGGTGCTCCTAAGAATCTGGTAATTGAACAATACGAACGAGAGATCGAACAGCAGATTATGAAAACGGTTAAAGCTCAAAACACCGACCTTTCGGAAGAAGAGTATGCAGTTCTCTACGAGAAAGAGATTGAGGGAATGTCGGATCGAGAACACGACAAACTGGTTAGAGAGAATATTTTTGCTAAGATAGCTGCTGAAGCTCAGAATATCGCTGCCTCCGATTTGAAAGATGCCGCAACCGATGAAACAGCTATCTTCCCACTGAAGGAGGAGATCTCCATAAAAGGTCCCCTTTCTGCCGATGTAGAAGCCTCCCGTAAACATGATCGCCAGTATTATCTGGGAACAGACTATCAGGGACGAGATATGTTATCCCGTATTATCTATGGTGGACAGGTTTCGATTGCCATCGGATTCATCGGAACAATTACCAGTGTGCTCATCGGTATTGTCCTCGGTGCCTTAGCTGGTTATCTCGGCGGAAAAGTTGACTACTTCATTATGCGTGTTGTTGATATCATGTATGGTTTGCCGTACATGTTACTGGTTATTATCGCCATGGCAATATTTGGGCGAAACATATTAAATCTGTTCTTTGCGTTGGCCATTATTAGCTGGCTTACCATTAGCCGTATGGTTCGCGGACAAATTATGTCGCTAAAGAATCAGGAGTTTATTGAAGCAGCACGTTCCATGGGAGCACCAACCTGGCGTATCATATTCCGCCACCTTGTTCCCAATTCTCTCAGTATTATTATTGTATTCTCCACCCTGAGAATTCCATCGTTCATCATGACTGAGTCCTTCCTCTCCTTCCTCGGATTAGGAGTACAAGCTCCCTATGCATCCTGGGGTTCGCTTGTGGGAGATGCAGTCGGTGGTATGACATTATACCCGTGGAAGCTTTTCTACCCTGCTGCAGCAATGACTATCTTCCTCTTCGCGATGAACTTTCTCGGAGACGGTCTTCGTGACGCCTTCGACCCACAGAGCAAGAATCAGCTATAGGAGCAAGAAAAGTGACGAATCAAGCATCACAAGAATCATACGATACATTACTTGAGGTGAAAAACCTTCAGACCTATTTTAAGACCGATGCCGGTATTGTTAAGGCCGTAGATGGAATTTCCTTCAATCTTAAAAAAGGTGAGACCCTTGGAATTGTTGGAGAATCTGGAAGTGGCAAGTCGGTAACCAACCTGTCGATTATGCGGCTCATTCCAAGCCCTCCAGGAAAAATTGTGGGAGGTGAGGTACTCTTTGAAGGAAAAGACATTTTAAAACTTTCTGAAAGTGCTTTACGACATATCCGCGGAAACGAAATTTCCATGATTTTCCAGGATCCGATGACCAGTCTGAACCCGTTCCTGAAGATATCGACTCAGATGATAGAGACAATCCGGCTGCACCAGGATATCTCAAAGAAAGAGGCCCTGCAAAAATCCATCGATATGTTGAAGCTTGTGGGAATTCCTGCTGCCGAAGAGAGAATTCACAACTATCCTCACCAGTTCTCCGGTGGAATGAGGCAGCGTGTCATGATTGCTATGGCTCTGAGTTGTGAAGCTAAAATTCTCATAGCAGACGAACCTACTACTGCATTGGATGTTACAATTCAGGCACAGATACTCGAACTCATTCAGGAACTTGCCAAAAAACTCGAGACTGCAGTTATTCTTATAACTCATGACCTTGGTGTTGTTGCTGGCATGTGTGACACCGTATGTGTCATGTACGCAGGCAAGATTGTTGAAAAGGCAAAGACCAATGATTTGTATAAACGCCCCTCGCATCCCTACACATTTGGCCTCATCCAGTCGGTACCACGGCTCGATAAAGCACATAACGGTAAGCTCTACTCTATTGAGGGACAACCACCTAACGTTATAGATCTCCCCCCCTGTTGTCCATTTCATCCACGGTGTAATAAGGTCATGGATATATGTAGAACTCAGTATCCCCCTACAACCGACTTAGGAGATGGACACGAGGTGGCTTGTTGGCTATTCAATGATCAGAAGGAGCAGTCTCATGAGTAATACTCCCCAGAAAAAACCACTGCTTGAGGTTGTAGATCTCAAACAGCATTTCCCCATAGAGTCAGGATTCATTATTAAGCGTAAAATTGGTGCCGTACGAGCAGTCGATGGGATTTCCTTTACCGTAAATGAAGGAGAAACCCTCGGAATCGTTGGCGAATCGGGTTGTGGGAAATCTACCACAGTCCGTTCAATTTCACAGTTATATAAACCTACGAGTGGAAGTGTAATCTTTGATGGTGTAGATCTTGTCAATGCACCAAGAGAACAGATGCTTGATGCTCGAAAGAATATCCAGATGATATTCCAGGATCCGTATGCATCGCTAGATCCCCGCATGACCGTTCGCACAATAATTGCTGAACCCCTCGATATTTATCGCAAGCGAGGAATGCTTGATGCTTCAGTCACTCCAGCATCTATCGAAAAGCGGGTAGAAGAGCTTATGGAACGTGTTGGCCTCAATAAAGCTTTTAAAAATCGATACCCACATGAGTTCAGCGGTGGACAGCGTCAGCGTATCGGCATTGCCCGTGCTCTCGCATTAAATCCAAAAATTATTTTGGCAGATGAGCCGGTAAGTGCACTCGATGTGTCTATCCAATCACAGATTCTCAATCTGTTGCATGATTTGCAAAAAGAGTTGGGACTCACATACCTGTTTATTGCTCATGACTTGGCTGTTATTGAATATATCAGTACCCGTGTTGCGGTCATGTACCTGGGAAAGATTATGGAACTTTCACGCTCTGGGGATCTCTACAAGAACCCATTACACCCGTATACGAAGGCATTGCTCTCTGCCGCACCAATTCCTGATCCCGAAATTGAGAGGAAACGGCAGAGAATTATTCTCACCGGAGATGTCCCTTCGCCGAATAAAGAGCGAGTGGGCTGTTATTTCTATGATCGTTGTCCAAGCCGTATGGAGAAGTGCAAAGTAACTATTCCACCCATGAAGCGGATTGACGAGAATCATGAAGTAGCTTGCTGGCTGTACGAGTAAAATAATTGATTTCTACAGATTACTGTATCCGCCTGTTCCGTGCATCATCTGTTCCCATGAAGCATTACGGGATAGGTTATATATCTCGCACGGAAATTGGTTGAATGGTATCCGGTTCCCGATCTGCATGGAAAGCTAGTCCCATAAGCGCTGCAAGGTATTGTGCGGAGGATTCTGTTCTGCCCGCACTCGTATTCTCGGGAATAATCTCAATATCCTTTACCGAATCATCCTTCAGATGGAGTGAAAAAACTACCATTGCTTTGTTTCGTCCACGAGGTCTGGCATGAGTCTCTGCTGGCGATCGGCCTCTTACGAAGTGAGAAACTTCTACTCGGTCTACATTTTCCGCTTGAATTTGTGTTCGTTTTACTACCATAAAGCTTCCTATGGTGTACGTAATAGTTCCTTTCGATGGGTTAAATTCCCAACTTTCTCGATATCCCAAACCCACAAGTCCAAGAATCAGAAAGAAAAGTGGAATAAGACTTGAAATGCCAAAGGAGCCATCTATGAGAACCGTTACAAACCCATAGCCCATAAACAGTGAAAAAACTGCGTACATCCATCGAGTACTTGTAGTAACTGCGTAGGTTGCTGAGTTGTTGGTATGTTTGGTTAATTTCATGCGCATTGAAGGCGTCTCCTTCTATCAAAACTCTATCATCAAAACTAATAGTACCAACTATAGTGGCAACAGGCAAATTAAGATAGTGTCAGCAGAAGTGCCAATTTTGTGAAGAAATAGGTCAGGCCATGTTTTTGGGCACAAGCTTAAGCCATTTATCCTTGATTATTAGAATTCTTTACTGTACTCTATGGTGAACGCATATATTTCATAAGGAGATATGTATATGAAAAAAGTCTTATCAATTGCATTAATCATTCTCCTTGTCGGTGCCTTATTTGTTTCCTGTGGAAAGAAAGAAGAGGCCGCCAAGGTTGAGACACCTGCTGCAACAGCCCCTGCACCAGCAGCCACCCCGGCAGCTCCTGCAGCAACCCCGGCAGCTCCCGCCGCTCCGGCACCTGCGGCTGTAACACCGGCACCTGCTCCAGCAGCACCTGCACCAGCAGCTCCTGCTAAAGCAGCAGAAGATCGTGTTGTCTTCAGATTGGTTAATGGAGCTGAACCCGAAAGCCTTGATCCTCACATGATTCAGGGTGTTCCAGAACACCGAATTTATGAGGCAATCTTCGAGGGTTTAGTTGCTTACCATCCCGAAACCGCAGCAGCAGTTCCAGGATTGGCCGAAAGTTGGACCATCAGCGAAGATGGTACCCAGTTCACCTTTACATTACGTGACGCAGTTTGGAGTGATGGAGTTCCCATTACTGCTCAGACAGTCGTTGACTCATGGATGCGTGAGCTTGATCCTGCAACAGGTACTCCCTATGCATGGTTCCCCTCAATGTTCCTAAAGGGTGCAGCTGAATTCAATAGTGGTGAAGCTGGACCAGAAGCTGTAGGAATCCGTGCTCTAGACGAGAAAACCTTCCAGATGGATCTTCTTGGACCACTCCCCTATGCTCTTGACGCACTTGCACACTACTCATTTGCTGTAGTGCCAATGCACGCAATCGAGAAGTATGGTGACCAGTGGACACTCCCTGAAAACTTCGTTGGAAACGGGCCATATGTATTGAATGAGTATGTTCCTCAGTCCTACATCAGCGTTGTACCAAACGAGACATACTGGGATGCAGACGCAGTTAAGCTCGATGAAGTTGTCTTCTATGCTATTGATGATAACAATACAGCCTACAACATGTACCTCAATGGTGAAGTAGATTGGATGACCACGGTTCCTCTGGATCAGATCGAGGCAGCATCATTGCGCCGCGATTACCACAGAGCACCACAGCTTTCCACCTACTACTATGTATTCCAAGTTGAAAAGGCTCCATTTGACGACGTAAGAGTTAGAAAGGCTCTTTCCATGGCATTTGACCGCCAGGCATTGGTAGACCAGGTTGCACGTGCCGGACAGATTCCAGCTTGGGGTATCGTACCCGAAATGGCTGGATATCCTGCACTCGGTGAGCCCGTTTACGATGTCGCTGCTGCTCGCAAATTGTTAGCAGAAGCTGGTTATCCTAATGGTGTTGGATTCCCTGACACAGCTATTCTGTATAACACCAGCGAAGGTCACAAGGCTATTGCTGAATTCCTCCAGCAGGAATGGAAAAACAACTTGAACATTACTCTTGAGCTTGAGAACCAGGAGTGGGCAACTTACCTCGCTAGCAGAAACACTGGT
>Ga0334901_1003904_pt1 | contig 10679 bp, 8 predicted proteins | sample GraSluR3_MG_3_FD_207216 | JGI IMG/M metagenome (GOLD analysis project Ga0334901, IMG submission 207216) | Sludge microbial communities from methane-producing bioreactor in Wageningen University, Netherlands - Granular Sludge_15_08-R3 | ecosystem: Engineered > Bioreactor > Anaerobic > Unclassified...
CTTTGTCAAAAAGGGGTGATCTCATGGAACAAGACTGGACTATTATACTCGACTTCGCTTACCTTTCCATCCTTATAGGTGTCGCTTCCGTTCTGAAGAGGTTGATTTCTCCCTTAAGCAAGGTTCTAATTCCAAATGCAGTTATTGCCGGTTTTCTCGGGATTCTCTTGGGGCCAGAGGTTATGAAGATAATCCCCTTCTCTTACGATAGACTTGGAAACCTTGTCTATCACTTGATGGCAATTGGCTTCATCGCGATCGCGCTGAAGAGAACGAGACGCTCCACTACTAAGTCTTCTGTCAACACTGGTTTTCTTATCAGTATGTCTTATGCTCTTCAGGGATTAGTGGGGTTCATCATTGGTATCGCACTTGTAGGATTGTTCTTCAAAGATCTCTTCCCACCCTTTGGTCTTCTATTAGCCCTGGGATTCGCTCAGGGCCCTGGACAAGCCTATTCGCTGGGTAGTCAGTGGGAAGCGCTGGGCTTTACAGGCGGGGGAGCCGTGGGCTTGAGCGTTTCAACATTAGGCTTTCTCTGGGCGGCATTTGGAGGAATTGTTATGCTGAATACGATGGTCTACAGAAAAAGGCAGATCGGTATTCAGATTGAAAGACCTAAGTTGAAAAAGAGAGTCGAAGCAATTATTAGAGACTTCGAATTTTCAGACATCGACGGATTCACGATTCAAGCTCTAGCCGTTGGTGTTGTCTATCTTGTCACCTACCTGTTCTTGAAATGGTTCACGGGCTTGATCGGCGGGCTAGGTACGTTCGGAGAGACGTTCGCCCAGGTTTTATGGGGCTTCCATTTTGTGATCGGAGTTCTTTTCGCAATGGCCTTCAGAGCGATATATGAGAGGGTGAGGAAGTCAGAGAAATATGAGATCGAATATATGAACGACTTCCTACTTCAGCGTATCGGCGGGGGTGTGTTCGACTTCATGGTAGCGGCGTCGATCGCTGGGATCTCTTTCTCAGTCATACAGGAGTACATTTGGCCGGTAATAATTCTCACCTCGGTAGGCGGACTCTTCATTGCCGGCTACACGATCTGGTTTGGAAAAAGGATTTACGAGAAAGCGCCTCTGGAACACATAGTAACATTCTTCGGAATGCATACCGGTACACTCTCGACCGGGATGGCGTTGCTCAGAGAAGTCGACCCGACATTTGAGACGGGAACCGCCGAAGACATGGTCTTCGGAAGTGGGCTTGCGTTATTCTTGGGCATTCCGATGCTGATACTGCTTAACATACCTATTCTCGGCTACAAAACCGACCAGCCTATATACTACCTGTATTTCATTCTTGGTCTGGTAGCTTATATCGGGGCGATGTACTTCTTCTGGTTCAGAAAAGCAAAAGTCCGGGGAAAACAGAAGACAAAGTGAGCGATGTGAAGGGCCAAGGCTAAGAGAAGCGTCTGGGGACGCAAGGCTTCGGCAGGAAGCGATTTGAAAGCCAGTTTGCTTACGCAGGCCAGTCAAAAGGTGAGAATCATCGCCGCGATTGAAGGATTCGCGGGAAGAGCCGTTGGCCGCTTGAGAGAAAACGCTGAGCGCCACACAAGTGAAAATAGGGACTGACGGGTCCTGACGTCTGTCCCGTTTTTCGCGATCTGTCCTCAGAGACCAACACCCTCCTCCCTGAAGGGAGGAGTTAATGTCACGTTATCAGGAGCCTCACACAGTATATGTTGTCAAGGGAGAAGGAGCACCATATGATTTCTCATCAGCCCCCCAACTTATGGGTAATGATGAGCTCTCGAGAGGTAATTAAAGAGCACTTCAAGGCCTTTGGAGACCCAGATCCTTACTTGATATCTATGCTTTCCACATTTTTCTATTTTTTGGAGAGTATGGTTTGCCCAAGGACGGAGAACAGATCCTCGCTCTGGAACGAAAAACGAGATTCTTTTCGGCAAACGGTGAACTGTTCAACGACGATCCGGCTTCAATCTGCTCTTCCAACTCGCTATTTCCTACCTCGTTTTCTCCCCCTTCAAGTCGCAGTTTTCATCTTGCAAATGTTCTTCACAAGGTACAGAGGCTTCTCCTAATCAGGCGAAATAATTAGAGACAGGGGTTCAACGCCTACCCCGATATTAATCTTTTAACATCCGGCCATTCAAATGTATTCAATTAGACAGCTGGTTCAGTAATATTAAGCAAATTGCGCATAATCATCTCTGATTAACGCCAGGAGTAATACGAGGGTAAATGATGCATTTCAAAAGTCAGTTTAAGAGGAGTTATAATTTGTTTAGTTACTAACCAAACAAACAGTTTCGGTGGTGATGAATTGGCGAGCCTCAACGAAGTGAAGCCGAAGAACAAGAAGTTGATTCTCGATCTTGTGAAATCCAAGAAGGTAATATCAAGAGCTGATCTCTCAAGGCTTTCGAGCCTGACGAGAGCTACTATTTCTTCGCTTACTAGTGAACTCATTGACGAGGGATTTCTTGAGGAAAGAGGAATTGGAGACTCCAAAAAAGGTAAAGGCGGTCGTAGGCCTGTTCTGTTGAGTTTCGATACAAAGAAGAGACTTTTCGCTGGAATTGATCTTCATTGGGATCACTTTCAAGTCGCAGTATCGAACATTATTGGAGAGATTCTCGTTGAGGAAACTCATCAGTTTCCTGGCAGACTTGCCCCGGATGAATACTTTAGGAAAGTAAATCATGTTTTCACTGACCTCTATGAAAGAGACGGAATTTCGAATCGCTTGTCGGCAGTTGGCATTAGTCTTTATGGTGTGGTGGATACTCTTAACGGGGTGTTGAAATTTCCTAGCCATATGCACTGGCCGCAGATTGATCTTAAGGAATATTTGGGGGAACTGCCAGCTCCTGTCTTTTGGGAGAGCAGATCTGCAGCATCTCTTGTCGCCGAGATATGGTTTCATGAAGAGCTATACACAAAGAAGGGCATGATTGTCTTCATCAATGTCATTGAAGGAATTGGTGGAGCAGTAATGATTAACGGGGAAATCCTAAAGAACAACGGAATAAGTACGGGAGAGATTGGCCATACCACAGTAAACCTTGATGGAGAACTTTGCACTTGTGGCCGGCGGGGATGTTTGGAAGCCTATGTTTCAGACAAAAAGCTGGTCGAGAGTTATGTTGATCTGCTGGATAATCTCCGCTTGCCCACAGAAAGCATTAGAGATATGGCCAGAGAGATATCTCGAATGGCATCACTTGGTGAGTTACCGGCGATGAAGGCTGTTCAGAAGACTGCAAAAATACTTGGTGTAGGAATAGGAAATGTCATAAATTTTCTTAGTCCTAATTACGTAATAATCGGCGGCTTCATTACTGAAGCATGGTCTGTGGTAGAACCGATAATTAAAGAAGAGGTAGCACATAGAGCGCTTCCAGGTCTGTCGATTTCTACTGAAATTGTCAAGAACAACTACGGTGATCGGTCGGGTCTTATAGGAGCGATCGCTGTTGCGATAAGAGAGAGTATGAGAAAAGTCGGATCTAATGGGATTCCTGGTGTGGAGAGCTCATATGTTGACCGATAGCCAGAATCTCAATTTCACGAAAGCTTACGTTGCTGAATCAAGGAGGAGACAATAGATGGAGCCCGAAAAGAATTACGTTCGAGAGAAACTCGAAATCCTGCTTGTTGCTGATGTTCATATGGGACCCAGTAATACAACAAGGCCAGGTGAAGAGACACCGGATCTGATGGAACGATTCGTCAAAGAGATCAACACAGCTATCAAACCAGATATTTTAGTTGAACTGGGAGATAGAGTGAACAACTTTAGTCATGAAGAAGACAGAAGGAACGCGCTGAAATTCTCAAGAATTATCAGCGGTTTGTGCATACCTCGCTATTTGCTACTAGGAAACCATGATCTTCACAATCTGACTAAGGAGGAAAACAAAGAGATATTTGGGACTGAGGTTGGAAGAAGAACATGCTGTGTAAACGGGTTCAAGCTCATTTTTCTGGACACAGAAGAGCCTGTTATTGAAGGTGTGGGAGGCAACATCTCTGAAGAGCAACTGAGCTGGCTAAGTGTGGAGCTAAATAACGAGGAGACTCCCAAAATAGTTTTCGGCCATCATCCTGTGGACAACCAGGTAATTTCCGAAAATCCTCATTTTCTGGAATTTCCTCATCTGGCATTTGTGAAGAATAGAGAAAGAGTTAGGGATGTAATGGAAAGCGGGAAAAACGTAATTGCTTATGTAAATGGTCACGTACACTGGTTCAGTTTTGAAATGGGAGACAAGATGCCATTCATATCTGTTCCGTCATTTACGGAGGCTTGGCCGGAAAAGAAGGGAGCTCCAGGAATGTTTGCACTCTTATCGGTTTTCGCGAACGGAAGCATGGAGGTTACCGTTGGTGGCCTGAATCCCAGGAGGACCCTGGGAAAATTCTTATGGGCAAAAATACACTGATTTTTGTTAGGGAAATACCTAACAAGAAAAGGAGGGGAAATGTATGCGAAGATTCTTAGTAACGGCGTTGGTCCTTTTGGCGGTATTCTCAGTGACTGTAATTGCTGCCGATCCGATTGTTCTTAGATTCTATTTCCCGGTCGGAGTTGCCGGGCCGCTGGCAAGGTACATGGGTGAACTTGCTGACGAATTCAATAAAGCTCATCCCGAAATCATCGTCGAGCCAATCTACTCCGGTGGTTATCCAGAGACCCTTCAAAGGTCATTAACGGCATCCAAAGCAGGAAATCCGCCTGATGTGGCGCTCTTGACTGCAGCAGACGTTTGGACGGCCGTGGACGAGAATATTATCCTTTCTCTGGAAGCCTTCATTGAAGCTGAAGGTGGGGATGCATTTCTAGAGCCTTACTTCCAGGCTTTCCTGGAAGACTGTGACGTTGCAGGAGAGATGTTTGCGATTCCATTCCAGAAGAGCACTCCAATCTTTTACTACAACAAGGATATGTTCAGAGAAGCGGGTCTGGATCCAGATAAACCACCTTCAACATGGGTTGAACTAAAGGATTATGCATCAAAGCTGGTAAAAAAATCGGGTGATAAGACAGTAAGATGGGGAGTCGAGATACCTATAGACCAGTGGCTTCTCTCTGCATTTATTATGCAGAACGGAGGAGTAGTCAACAACGAAGAGGGAAACGAGACTTATCTGAATAGTCCAGAAGCCGTTGAAGCGCTTGAATTCATGAGATCCTTGGTAGCGGAGGGTTTGACTCCGGCCAGGAGGCTTTTCGGAGATTCGTCTGCTGATTTTGTTGCCGGAACAACGGCGATGATGTATAACTCCACCGGCAGTTTGACTTTTGTCAGGGATAGTGCGACTTTTGATTGGGGAGTAGCATTCCTTCCCATGAATGTGGTAAGGGCAGTTCCGACGGGAGGCGGACAGCTTGTAATTATGTCAGGAATCCCCGAAGAGAGACAGAAGGCTGCATGGGAGTTCGTAAAATGGATGACACTACCAGAGCAGGCGGCGAAGTGGAGCATGTTAACTGGTTACGTTGCTGTTCGTGAAGATGCATTTGATGTTCCGGCTATGAAAGAATATGTGGAAGGATTCCCGTTTGCATTGAAGGCCAGGGAACAGCTTCAGTATGCCGTTGGTGAACCGCCGGCGACACATGCCGCCAGACAGATAGCCCGCTTCATGACAGACGCTCTTGAAGGTGCAATTGCGGGCATAATCACCCCAAAGAATGCTCTTGATGCTGCTCAGGAAGAAGCAGAGAGAGTATTGAGACCTTATAGGTAGGAATTAGTGAGGAGGAGCATCTGTTTGCTCCTCCTTTTTTGGTGGGGGTGCTAGAGATGAGAATGACCAAGAAATGGAGAACCTACTTACTTGGATATTTGCTTATACTTCCCAGTTTTTTGTTCCTGATAGTGTTCACATACTACCCGGTTTTCAGGTCCGTTTGGTTGAGTCTCTTTCAGAGAGTATCGGGAGGAGTTACAAAGTTTGTTGGGTTAGCAAACTATGAGTATATGTTTGGAAGTAGGTTATTCAAGCAAGTTATTCTGAACAATCTTGTTTACTCCATTGGAAGTGTTATACCAGCAGTCCTGTTAGGCTTGCTGTTTGCGATTCTTTTGAACAAGAAACTTAGATTAAGAGGAGCTTTCAGGTTCTCCATCTTCTACCCCACCATGATTCCTATTGCGGCAGCATCGATGGTATGGATCTTTCTTTTCAGCCAATCATACGGGCTTCTGAATAAAGTGCTGGATATTATTAGTCTGCCATCGAATATTGATTGGCTCAATACCACACCATACGCAATGGTTTCAATAATAATAGTCTCTGTCTGGAAGTTTTCAGGTTACTACATGTTGCTCTTTCTCTCCGGATTGCAATCTATAGACGAAAGTCTGTATGAAGCGGCGGTGATTGAAGGAGCGAATTCCTGGCAGAAGTTCAGAAAGATTACTTTACCTCTTCTATCGCCGACAACTTTTTTTGTTAGCCTAATGGCAATAATCAACTCTTTTCAATCAGTGGATCAGGTCTACGTAATGACAAGAGGCGGTCCCTATAACACTACAAATGTATTGCTCTATTACATCTATCAAAATGGCTTCGTTTATTGGGATACGGGTTTGGCAAGTAGTGCCTCTGTTGTACTGTTCTCAATATTATTGATCTTTACCTTTGTATACTATTTTGGATTGCAGCACTTTGTTCATTATGAGAGGTGATTGGATAATGCGGGGAAGATTTCTATCAAATTCTCTTATCTATGTCATACTTATTGTGTTTTCGCTCATTATCTTGATGCCCCTCTTCTGGATGGGAACAACTGCATTCAAAACGAAGACTGAGATCTTCTCGATGCCATTCAATCTTCTGCCTACAAAAGCGAATCTTGACAATTTCACAAATGCTTGGTCTTATGCTCCCTTTGCAAGTTACTACTTGAATACTATAATCACGTCTTTCGGCGTTCTGGCTATCCAGATCGTCACAATAACAATGGCAGCCTATGCTTTTGCCAGATTACGTTTCCCGGGCAGGGATTTTCTTTTCATTCTGTTTTTAACACAGCTAATGATTACACCCCAGAGTACGATTTTCCCCAATTATCTGACGATTAGTCAGATGGGTCTGATTGACACCAGATTGGGAGTTATGTTGCCATACTTCGCTTCAGCTATGGGTACTTTCTTGTTGAGACAGGCATTTAAGAGTGTGCCAGAATCTCTTGAGGATGCCGGGAAGCTTGATGGTTGTAACACATTCCAGTTAATTTGGCACGTTTTTCTCCCGATTGTGAGGCCGTCACTCATTGCTTTTTCGATAATTAGCGTTACCTACCACTGGAACGAATTCTTGTGGCCTCTTTTGGTAACAGAGACTTCCAGATCAAGAACATTGACAGTTGGGCTCACGATATTCGCTCAGCAGGCTGAGGGGGGTGCCGAATGGAGCTTGCTGATGGCGGCAACCTTGATTGTCGTCGGTCCTCTTCTGATAGCGTTCACAGTTTTCCAAAAGCTTTTTGTTCAGAGCTTTGCTAATTCGGGGATGAAAGGATAATGATGCATGGAGAGGTTTTTCCAAAGATGGAGAGAATAGCCGCGGTTTTTTCAGATATTGATGGAACTCTTCTGAACAGCAAAGAGGAACTAACTGACGAGAGTGTTTCTGCTTTGAGAGAGGCAATGAAACTTGGAATTCATCTGGTGTTTGCCAGCGGCCGATCCACGAGGTCTATCAGAAGTGTTTTGCCGGCAGAGATAGAATCCAATAACACTATTGCTTTCAATGGTTCAGAAATAACTGTAGAAGGAAGATTGATTTCCAGGACAAAACTCGATCCGCTGATTGCGTCTTCAATCACGAGGATGGCTCTAGATAATTCTATCCATATTCACGCTTATATTGATGATAAACTTGTATTCTCAGAAATGAGTAATACGGCTGCTGATTACGCCTCTCATGCCGGATTGGAGCCTGTAGTAGTAGGTGAACTGGCTGAGTATCTGAAGACTCATGCTCCTACAAAGCTAGTGATTATTTCGGCCACTGAAGAGATTCCTTTGATTAGAGATGGTTTTACTCGTGATTTTCCAAGTATAAGGTTCACGAGGGCGGGAAATATCTATTTGGATGTGACTTCGCATTCTGTTGATAAGGGTAAGGCGCTTGCTATAGTATGCAAGGAGCTCGGCATTTCACCCAGAGAAGCGGTAGCTTTCGGGGACAGTGATAACGATATTGAGATGTTTAAGTCTGCGGGGGTTTCTGTAGCCATGGCTAATGGTTCATCTGAAGCCAAAAAAGTAGCCGCACTGATCGGACCATCAAATGACGAAAACGGTTTTGCCAAAGTCCTGATGGATATAATTCAGCATCAGATTGGGAGAATCGAAACCCCTGGGCCCATGTTTGATTAGGATAGGAGGAAATGAATTGATTACTATAAACGAGATCCACGAGCAACCCAAAATGCTTGCAGAAGTCTCTAAGAACTATGAAGATATTGTTCGAAGCACAAGGAAAATAATTCAGAAGGCCAATATAAGTCAGATTGACTTTGTCGGTTGTGGTAGTTCATACTACCTCTCAATGGGTCTGTCTATGCAAGTAAGGCGGATGTCTGGCGGTAAAGTCAAGTCAAGATTCTTAAGCGGTTCAGAGGTCATGCTTGGGCTTGCTGATGTTGTTCCAGGATCTGTTGTTGTGGGTATTTCCCGTTCAGGTGAATCTTCCGAGACGCTTGCGGCGATCGAAGCGGCAAACACAGGAGGCGCCTTAACGGTTGCGGTAACATGTTCGGAAGAAAGTTCGATCTCTCGTTTCGCAAGTTTCAGTCTTGAAATTGGCTTTGTTCAGGAAGAAGCTATTGTTATGACCAAATCTTTTACGTCAATGTCTTTTCTGGTGTCGGCTCTCTGCAGGGATCTCTTCAGTCATGAGGTTCTCGACAGATACTTAGAAGTCATTCCATCAATATCTCAAGAGATAATTGCTGAAGCGGATTCTGAACTTGAGCTCATCAGAGCAGGAACTTTCAGTCATTATGCATTCCTGGGTTATGACGAATACTTTGCTGCCTGCATGGAAGGCGCGATAAAGGTTGCGGAGATTTCTCTCTCAGACGTTGACTGTTATCAGACACTGGAGTTTAGACACGGACCGAAATCAAAGATTGACCAACAATCTCTCGCAGTAGTGTCAACAAATCCTAAGGCTTATGATCAAGAGTTGAGAGTTGCCCATGACATCTCGAAACTGGGAGGTTCAGTACTCCTCGTTCATTCAGGTTCAAGTAGAAATGAACACTCAATTTCAACTGGATATCCCCATAAAGACTTCGGAGATTGGTTCCTAAGAGCTATGATTTTTCAGCTAATAGGAATTAAGAGGGCCTCAGTAAAAGGTGTTGATCCCGACTCACCGAATAATCTCACAAGAGTTGTGGAAATCTGAAACTGTCTTCGATGGAAAATACTCAACCGCTTTTAGCATAATTATCCTGGTCAGTCTTATGTCATGCCTTTATACTTCTGGCGGAGCTACATGCCAGATAATAGAAACCCGATGTCCAAATAATCTTCTGTGTAGAGGTTCAGCCAGAAGTCATACTCTGTTGCCGCTTCCGAGGAGTTCTATTTTCTCCTTTACTGTATCCTTGACTCTTGATACGGCCAGTTCAAGTAGTTTTAGCTGATCGTTTAGACTCAGGTCATTGTTCAGGACATCTCTTATGCCTTCGGTGAAGACGGTCTTTAGTCTTGTTCCTATGTTAATCTTAGAAAAGGCGGTTGTGGCTATGTATCGAAGATCTTCACTAGACGCGCCGCTTGAACCGTGAAGTACTAACGGAACAGGCGATACTTTAGATATCGCGTCCACTAGATCGAGATGGATATTGGCTTCCTGTTTCTGCATGCCATGAACAGTGCCTACAGCGACAGCAAGAGCATCAACGTCTGTTTGTTCGCAGAACATGACTACATCTGAAGGATCGGTAAGTATTTCGACGGCCGATTCCCCTTCTTCACCCTTGGCGACTCGTCCCAACTCTGCTTCAACTGAAACGCCAAATGTTCTAGCGACTTTGACCACAATTTTGCAGTTGGCAATATTCTCTTCAACGGGTAGCATCGAGCCGTCGTACATCACTGATGTGAATCCCGCATGGATAGATCTGAATATAAGCTCAAGGCTGCTCGCGTGATCGAGGTGAGCAACGACAGGTATATCAACCCTTGATGCAACATCTTTGATAAGAGCCGCAGCAAGCGTCGGTCCCCAGTGTTTCATACAAGTTCCAGCGGCCATAAGTATAACGGGCGATCGGGCTTCCTGTGCGGCTTCTACAATCGCAACGAGGTCTTCGTAGAGATGAAAGTTGAAACCAGGCACTGCATATTTCTTCTCTTGCGCATCTTTAAGAACATCTGTAAGTGATACTAACGGCATATTATCCCTCCTGAATGTCTATCCTTTTGCTTATTTCTATTGCCAGATACTCTTTCATGTTTTTCTCATAAATCTCTTTCAGCGGTTCGGCTAACTGCTTGTCTGGATGAATATCTTGCGGTTTGAGAAGGTTTACGCATTTCTCAATAACCTCATCGGCTCCAACACCATGAGCCGCGGCGAAAGCTCCGCCCAGGGCGGTCAATTCGCTTGTAGGCAGAACCCAAACCTCTTTTCCGAGCAGTGAGGCCTTGTATTTCATAAGCAGGT
>Ga0334901_1003906_pt1 | contig 10674 bp, 10 predicted proteins | sample GraSluR3_MG_3_FD_207216 | JGI IMG/M metagenome (GOLD analysis project Ga0334901, IMG submission 207216) | Sludge microbial communities from methane-producing bioreactor in Wageningen University, Netherlands - Granular Sludge_15_08-R3 | ecosystem: Engineered > Bioreactor > Anaerobic >...
TGGTTGGAGACTATCAGGACCGGTCTACCATGGCTTGTTTTGGGAAGGGTGTTGCCCTCTATATGGTACCTGACATCAAAAAACTTCCTTTTGAGGTGGAAGGTAGCATAGAGTTTGAAAAACAAGATCCATATCCTTTTATGCCGGGCTTCTGTCATAGGGCAACCAAATAATAGATGTAAATGGCCAAAAAGAATACCATCTGCAATAAAAACAGTGCCATGGCAGGTTTTCCCCTGGCTTGTATGCCCAAGGCATTAAGTGTGATATGGAATGTGAGGGCAAGGGCAAACCACATGACGTAATTTTCTGCAGGCGGGCGCATATCCTGGAATTCCCACATATTCATCACGGGGGCCACCAGCTCTGCAACAAAGTCATATCCCAGCATGAGCAAAGCCCCTCCGGCAGCTTTCAATGCGCTGCCCATGAACCCTGCAGTCCTTTTGGCAACATAGGTCATGATGGCAGCACTGCAGTATGTGAGCATAAACCAATTGAGCCCAATCATAAGAGGTGTTTCCAACAATTCTGCTCCCAGGGAGCCTTTGTAGCTGTATATCCCGAAAACAAGACCGGTCTTGACACCTGCCATCTCTATCAAAAAAGAGAGTGTTGCCACCGAAATGCCAAAGTAGATGAACTTTGCATCCCACCTTTTATGGTGGTACAACACAGCGGCAAAAACAAACAACAAAGAGAGCGGCAAAATGAACAGGAAAAGAGGACGGGTTAGGGGAATAGCAAAAAGCAACAGCCCTACCGAATAGAATATTGCAAAAGTCTTTGGCAACTCATCGTACTCTATGATACTTTATAGTTCCTGTTATTTTTTTTGATCCTGTATATCCATCTCCTTCTCTACTATGGAGGCACTTGCAAGGCACAGAGGGATCCCGCCTCCGGGATGTACAGAACCACCTGTGAACCAAACGTTTTTGAATCTTTTCAGTTTGTTGGGGTGTCTCATGAAGGCACTTGTCATGGAGTTGGAAGAGGTGCCATACAAAGAACCCCTGCTGCTAAGCGTATTCATCTCTATTGTAACAGGTGATGCTATATGTTCTGTCTCTATGAGGCTTTCAAGGTCAAAAGGTTTGCCATCGATTGCCAATGCCTTTGAAATCTTTGAAATGACAGCACTCCTGGTTTTTGCCAAGATCTCTTTCCAATCCTGACCTGTGTTTGCCGGGGCATTTACCATCACAAACCAGTTTTCACATCCTTCCGGAGCATCACCAGGCACCACCTTCTTGCTTATGAATAGGTAGGTAGTAGGGTCTTGGCAGATGGAGAGCTTGTGAAAGAGATGGTCGAATTCATTTTTGTAGTTTGCACTGAAAAATATGTTGTGCACATCCAGTTGAGGGAATTCCCCTTTGATGCCCCAGTAGAATATGAGTGCACTGGAGGAGTGCTCTGCAGTTTCCAGCCTCCTTTTGAGAGGATATTTGAATCCCTTAGGCATCATGTTTTGGGAGAGGTGTTTGACGTCGCAGTCACAAACAATCTGACCGAATTCAAGAACCTGGTCATTTACCTTGACCCCCTTGGCTGCTTTTCCTTTGCTGTCAAACTCCAGGCAGGAGACCTTTGTGTTGAAACGGAACTCCACACCAAGTTGAACAGCTTTGTTGTATAGCGTGGTTACAATGGAGTACATCCCTTTGTCCGGGAAATAGGCACCAAGGTTGTGTTCCAGGTGTGAAATCATGTTAAGGGTAGCCGGAGCCTTGTAGGGCGATGAACCGTTGTATGTGGCATACCTGTCGAAAACTTGTGTGATGCGGCTATCGTTGAAGCTCTTTTTGTTTGCAGAGTGCATGCTTCGAAAAAAATCCAGCTTATGGAGCTGCAATGGGATCTTTCGGTTCTCCTCTTTCACAAAATTTGAGAGCCTATGGAAAGAGTTGAAAATAAAAAGATTGGCAGTCAGATTGTAAAGCTGTTCCGATTCTGACAGCCGTTTGGCTATGTTCCCGAACTCTGCAATCCCTTTTTCCCGGCACTCCTGTTCCAGCTTTTGGAGGTTGTTGTAGAAATTGAAAACAGTGCCATCTGCAAAAAAATACCTGCAACTGTTCTCCAGCCTGGAGTAGTCCAGAGGGGCAATTTCGGTGACAAGTTCCGGAAGGGTAAAGAGGGATGGTCCTGTGTCAAAACGGTACCCTTTGTCCCATATTTGGGATATCTTACCGCCGGGAGTGCCGTTTTTTTCGAAAACAGTCACCTTGGCACCTTTGGCAGCAAGACGGCATGCAATCGCAAGCCCGGCTACTCCGGCACCAATGACCGCAATATTGTTTTGTGTGGGTGTTTTCATTGTCATACCATGAATTTCTTTCCCAGTTTTGAGCGTAGGGCACAAACGGGAAACAGTAAGGTTTTGCGAAAATCATTTACCCTGACCCTTTGTTTTGCAAGCTGCTTTGCAGGTGTTTTTCCAATGAGCCTGGTCAGTTCCATATAGTACCTGTATGCAAGGTAAACCCCTGCACGGCTCCTTTTGGGCAGCTCCCGCACACCCTCCAGTGCCTCCCGGAACTCTTGCCTGATATCAACCAATATTGCCTCTTTTGATTGGTCATCGAAAGGCCTGTTGTTGAGGATAGGGAAATAGTTGCGGGAAAGGTTTTCGGTGTCATTTTTTATGTCCCTCAAAAAGTTGATCTTCTGGAATGCAGAGGAGAGCTTCATGGCTTTGCCGTGCAACCTGTCATACTCCTTTGGGTTGTCACGGGTCATTACCTTCAGGCACATCAGCCCTACCACATCTGCCGAACCATATATGTAATCTTTGATGCCATTCTCGTTGAACTCTTTGTTTTCCAAATCACTTTTCATGCTTTTGAGAAATGCCTGCACCAAATGGGAAGGGATCGAATACCTTTTGACAGTAACCACAAAAGCATTTATGATGAGGTTGAGGCTGATTCCCCTTTCAAAAGCCCTGTAGTATTCTGTTTCAAACTCATCCATAAGGGCAACCTTGTCAAACTCATGGAAAGTGTCCACTATTTCATCTGCCTGCCTGAGGAAAGCATAGATGGAGTAGATTGCACGGCGGCTCTCCTTGTCCATCAACATCAACCCTGCAGAAAAAGATGTGCTGTACAACCGGGTTGTGATCCGGCCTGTTTCCAATGATAGTTTTTGGTATAAAGGATCCATATTGGCTGGTTTATAGCTTTTTCAGTTTTTTTATGGCAGCTTTTGCCGCCACCCTGCCGGATATTATGGAGGGTGGGATTCCCGGACCGGGTACTGTAAGTTGCCCTGTGTAAAGAAGGTTTTTAACCTTGTGGTTTTCCATTGAAGGTTTGAGGAAGGCTGTTTGGGTAAGGATGTTTGCCAATCCGTAGGCATTTCCTTTGTATGAGTGGTAGTCGCTCACGAAATCCTTTACGCCGTAGGATTCCCAAAACAACACATATGGGCGGATACTCTGACCTGTGAGGGTTTCCAGCCTATCCATGATTTGGTTGTAATAGTGTTCCCTGGTGTTGTCGCTCTCTTTGAGCCCGGGGGCTATTGGTATGAGGAAGATTGCACACTCCTTGCCTTGTGGAGCAACGGAACTGTCTGTAATGGATGGGAAACTTCCGTAGAAAAGGGGCTCTTTGGGCCACTCACCGGTATCGTAAATGGTATGTGCATGGGTCTCGAAACCGGTGTCGAAAAAGAGTGTGTGGTGGGTCAGCCCGTTTAGTTTCTTGTCAATTGCCACATAATAGAGCAGGGCAGAGGGGGCAAAAACCCTTTTTTGCCAATACTTTTCGCTGTAGTTCCTCTGCTTTTGTTCCAATAGGGTTTCGCTGAAATGGTAATCGGCAGATGAGATGACAAAGTCAGCCTCAATGGTGGATTTTTGGCCTGTGGCAGTATTGGTGAATTCCACCGAACCGGCAAGCCCGTCCCTTACGTTTATTTTGGTGGCATGCATATTTGTATGGATTTGCACACCCAAGCTTGTGGCAAGGTTTTCCATGGCTTTTGAGAGCATGCCGAAACCACCCATGATGTGCCATGTCCCCAGCTCCATATCGGCATAGTTCATGAAACGATAGAACAGGGGGGTCCGGGATGGTTTGGCTCCCAGGAATATGACCGGGAATTCAAGGATTTGCCTGAGCTTGTCGCTTTTTATGTTTTTTCTCACATTGTGGCTTACAGAGCTAAGAAACTCTGCAACATTTGCAACAGTCTCGGGCATCACAAGCTCAAAAGGGGATTTACCGGGCTTGTCCACAACCTTGTCGATTGCGATATGGTAGTTGTATTTTGCCTGCTCAAGGAATTTTTGCAGGAATTTGCTGCTTCCGGGTTCTTCCTTTTCGAACATGTCGTATATCTCTTCCAGGGAGGCACTTACAGAAAGGCAATCATCTTTGCCAAAATAGACGGAGTAGCCGGGATTCAGCCTTACAAGGTTGTAGAAGTCGCTTGGTTTTTTGCCGAAATGGGTAAAGAATGTTTCAAATATATCGGGCATCCAGTAGAATGTGGGTCCCATGTCAAATTTGAAACCCTCCCGTTCAAGAATCCTTGCACGGCCACCGGTTTGCCCCAGCTTTTCGCAGAGGTGTACAGAAAACCCCTCTTTTGCCAAATATGATGCTGCAGAGAGCCCTGAAACCCCTGCACCAATGATCACTACTTTCTTCATCCATCAAAATTTAAGTAAATGTACTTAAATTTTGTGAACTATTTGGTGTAAGAGAGTAACCTTTGGTCTCCCTGCAGCTTGCGGAATTCGGAAATATCCTGTGTAACCTCGATTACCCCAAGGTATTCATTGTCTTTGCCCCTGAGGGCGGTGTATTCTATATAGACAAACCGGCCCATGAAGTTGGAAATCCAGAATTTTGCCTTGTTCTCCTTTCCGCTCTTGAAATCTTCCAGTATTTGCTCCACTATGTTGACGCTGCCCGGAGGGTGGCATAACCTCACATCCCTGCCGATTATGGAGCGGTTCCTTTCAAATACCCGGTTTGGGCTGTGAGAGAAAAACTTGACCTTGTCGTTGGCATCCACATATGTTATATCTACCGGCAGTGTCACGAATAAAGCTTCCAACTCATTGATATCGAAGCTTCCCGAGGAGAGCCTGACAGGTGACCCTTTTATGTATTCCGAACCTTGGCCCACCAATGTGCTTCCGGTTTTGTCATCTGTGGTCATCTTTGAGGCAACCTCAGGGGATGGGGTCCACTCTGCACGGGTGTCGTGCAGGCAATAGCCGTATACAGGTGTCTCCAGATATATCTGGTACCATTGTTCTTCGGAGAATTTTTCCATGCACATTGGAATAAGGATCTCCTCTTCTTTCATGATCATGCTCTCTATGGCATCTACCACAGGACCCAGAAGCATCACGACCACTCCCATGAGTTCCTCTTTTGACTGGATGTTTTGTGGTTGCAAGGATTGGTGGCTGGCTTTGAGTTGTTCACGTATTTGGTCGTGTTTGCCCCACATTACTTTTGGAGGGCCGGTTATACCTTCCTTTTCCAGGAAAGGGAACAGAAGGTACTCTTTGCGTTTGTAGTGTTTGTCCAGGTCGGACAGGCTGTTGAACCATCCTTTAAGTTTGAGTATGGCCTTTTCCAGATCCTTTCCATCATTTAAACCGGCCGACGGCAGGGTGTCGAAAAACTCCTTCACCTGTGTTGTCACCTTCTCTACCTCCCTGTTCTCCTTTTTTAGGGTATCCACCGGGTGAGCCTCCGGTACGGCAATTTCACCAGACTCAATGGAGCCGTCCAGGACAGCACTGTGGATGTCGCAGAATTTGAGGATCTCTTCTTCTGGGAACCCTTCTGATATAAGTTGTTGTTCTACCTCCACAACCTCGTTGTAGGGGATTGATTTCAAAAGTTCCTTCAACCGGGTTTTGACAAGCTCGGGGGCTTCGCCTTGATGCAGCTCTACCAACATGTGCTTGAGTAGCTCTTTGCGTTTGGAAGAGTTGTTTATGAATTCACTCATTTGGTATGTTTTTGATATTATAATTGCAATTACTCATGAATAAACAACCATATTATCAAAAAGTTTGTCCATACTGACCCAACCTAAGGCAAAATTGTGTAAATTGCATACGGACATCGTTTAACACCAATATTTTGAAACACATCCTATCCATAGATGGCGGAGGGATCCGTGGCATCTTACCGGCTGCAATACTTGCACATTTGGAAAAACTGGCGCAAAAGGAGAGTGGCAACCCCCGATTGCGTATAGCCCACCTTTTTGACCTGCTTGCCGGAACCTCTGCAGGGGGAATCCTGACAGCGTTGTACCTTGCTCCTTGTGAAGATGACAAATCGCAACCAAGGTACACTGCACAGCAGGTGCTTGACTTTTACTGCCAATTGGGGCCAATGATTTTCAGGAAACCGTTGGGTTACCTTTTGAGGTCTGCAGGAGGGCTGTTGCGCAGCCGCTACAACGAGCAGGCTCTCTATGAGTTTTCCAGAGAGATAATAGGGGATAGTTATGTTTCGGAGGTGATGAAGGATTGCCTTGTGACTGCATACGATTTGAGCAGCCGCAAAGCTTTGCTGTTTGGAAAACATGCAACCGTGAAGTATGGCAACATGGCCGATTACAAATTGTGTGACATTGCCTGTGCAACCTCTGCAGCACCCAGCTATTTTATCCCTGCAAAGATTCCTGCACGGGACGGGGGGGAGAGGCACCTGGCAGACGGGGGAGTCTATGCAAACAACCCCTCTATGTGCGCACTGGTGGAGGCATTCAAGATTTGGCCGGGCAAGCCATTGGAAAAGATGACCATGCTATCTGTGGGATGTGGGAAAGTAGTGCGTCCTTACCACCACCACAAGACCCGTAATTTTGGTTACATCCATTGGCTCAATCCAATCCTGGACATCTTGATGTCTTCTGTTGCAGAGACAACGGACTACCAGGTGATGCAAATGTTCCAGATATCTGGAGTGCCCGGGAATTACACCAGGATAGAGCCTCCCATGCTCAATGCCGACTCCAGGATTGACAATGCCAACGATAAAAACATACGTCGTTTGCGTTCGGCTGCACAAAACTACATTGACCATAACCAGCTGCTGCTGGATAAAATATGTGCAAGGTTGCTGGAAGGTAATGTATAGGTTAATAGTCAAAATAATTTAACTTTGCAGGATACATATTAGAAACAAAACCAAAAAATGTTCATTGCTGTAGATTTTGACGGAACCATTGTACAACACAGGTACCCTAAGATTGGAGAGGAGATTCCATTTGCAATAGATTCACTCAAATTGATCCAGAAAGAGTTGAAACACCATTTGATTTTATGGACAGTACGGGAGGGGGAGTTGCTGGAGGAGGCGGTGGAGTACTGCAAACAGAGGGGGCTTTCCTTTTATGCCGTCAACAAGAACCATCCCGATGATCCTGCTGCCGGAGCACCAACCAAACTGATGGCGGACATGTTCATAGATGACAGGAATTTTGGAGGAGTGCCCGATTGGGGTTTCATATACAACTCACTCAAAGATAATCCCGGAGGTTGTTTTTCTGTGGATATTTTCCAAAACAGGAGCGGACAACCAAAACCAAAGAAAAAAGGGGTGTTCGGCTGGTAGCCCAAAACTCTTTTATTACCTTTATACTTTAAAACAAAACGAGATATGAAAGGAATTGTATTGGCAGGCGGGTCGGGTACAAGGCTGTACCCAATAACCAAAGGAGTTTCCAAACAACTGCTCCCCATTTATGACAAGCCAATGGTTTACTATCCGGTATCGGTATTGATGCTGGCAGGAATAAGGGATATCCTCATTATCTCTACCCCGCAGGATTTGCCGGGATTCCAAAGGCTTCTGGGGGATGGGTCGGATTACGGTGTGAGGTTTGAATATGCAGAGCAACCATCACCTGATGGTCTTGCGCAGGCATTCATAATTGGAGAAAAATTCATTGGCAACGATTGTGCCTGCCTTGTATTGGGTGACAATATTTTTTACGGACAGTCATTTACAAACATGTTGCAGGAGGCTGTTGCCGATGCAAAGGAAAATGGAAACGCAACCGTTTTCGGTTATTATGTGAACGACCCCCAAAGGTACGGGGTTGCAGAGTTTGACAAAAACGGCAAGGTATTGAGCATAGAGGAGAAACCACAAAACCCCAGGAGCAACTATGCTGTTGTGGGACTCTATTTCTACCCCAACAGGGTAGTGGAAGTGGCTAAAAAAATTAAACCCTCTGCACGAGGAGAACTAGAAATCACAACTGTAAACCAGGAGTTCCTCAAGGATGGGGCCCTGAAGGTGCAGTTGCTGGGGCGGGGTTTCGCCTGGCTGGATACCGGCACCCATGACTCATTGAGTGAGGCCTCTTCTTTTGTTGAGGTGATAGAGAAAAGGCAAGGGCTCAAAGTGGCTTGCCTGGAAGAGATTGCCTACAACAAAGGGTGGATTTCCAGGGAGAGGTTGATGGAGGTTGCCGGCCCAATGTCAAAAAACCAATATGGACAGTATTTAATTTCCCTGCTAAAATGAAGGTAATACAAACATCAATACCAGAAGTGCTTATAATTGATCCCAAGGTTTTTTACGACCAGCGGGGTTATTTCATGGAGTCTTTCAGCGAAAGGTTGTTCAGGGATAATGTGATGGACACCAGGTTTGTCCAGGACAATGAATCCAAATCGGGATACGGAGTCCTGAGGGGATTGCACTACCAGTTGCCCCCTTTTGCCCAGAGCAAATTGGTGAGGGTGGTGAGCGGCAGGGTGCTGGATGTGGCAGTGGACATAAGGAAAGGGTCCCCCACTTTCGGGAGGTATGTCTCTGCAGAGTTGACCTGCGACAACAAATTGATGATGTTCATTCCAAGGGGTTTTGCCCACGGGTTTGCAGTGTTGAGTGAGGAATGCCTGTTCCAGTACAAATGCGACAACTACTACTCGCCTGAACATGAAGCGTCAATCAGGTGGGACGATAATGATATCAATATTGACTGGAGGATCCCTTCCGATGATGTGCTTTTGAGTCAAAAGGATATGGGCCATCCGGGGTTATACAGTGCAAAGCTGTTCGATTACAACCAAAACTTATACTAATGACAATGGATTCCAAAGGGTTGATTAGTCAAAGGGTGTTGGTGACAGGAGCCAACGGTCAGTTGGGGACTGAGGTTGTGAAGTTACTTGCCAAAGAGGGTGCTTTGGGTGATGGCTCCCGGGTTTTGCTGTTTGCCACAGACCTTGACAAGCTGGATATTACCAAAAGGGAAGATGTGATTGACTTTGTCAAGGAGAACGGGATAAAAATGATTGTCAATTGTGCTGCCTATACGGCAGTCGACAAGGCAGAGCAGGAGAGGGAAGCATGTTTTGCCGCCAACAGCGATGCCCCTGCCAACCTTGCCGTTGCAGCAGCAGCAATGGATGCCTTGCTGGTTCACATATCCACCGACTATGTATTTGACGGTAACGGGCCTTTGCCTTACAAAGAGGATGATATTACTGCCCCCACAAGTGTTTATGGCCAATCCAAGGTAAAAGGGGAGAGAATGGTGGCAGAGTCTTGTAGCAAGCATCTTATTTTGAGGACTTCTTGGTTATATTCTCCCTATGGCAACAATTTTGTCAAGACCATTGCCCGTCTTTCACGACAGAGGGAGAGTCTGGATGTGGTGTTTGACCAGATAGGTACCCCTACCTATTCGGGTGACCTGGCAGTTGCCATAGTTGCAATGCTGGGGGAGTATTGCAAAAGGGGATATGAAAAGGATTTTCCATACGGGATATACCATTATTCAAACGAGGGAGTGTGCTCTTGGTACGATTTTGCCGTGGAGATTGCCAAGGGTAGCGGCACCGGGTGCAAGGTGCTGCCTGTAACCAGCGGGATGTTCCCGACTGCGGCCAAAAGACCACCCTATTCTGTGATGGACAAGACAAAGATAAAACGGAACTTTTCCATGTCAATACCCCACTGGAAAGATTCATTGGAGATATGCCTTAAACTTTTGAAGCAATGAGAAACATTTTAGTTACGGGTGGAGCCGGATTCATTGGCTCACACCTTGTCAGGTTAATGGTGAACAAATATCCTGATTACAACATTGTGAACCTGGACAAACTGACATATGCCGGGAACCTTGAAAACCTGAGGGATATTGAAAAGAGCCCTAACTACTCCTTTGTGAAGGGGGACATTTGCGATTACCCTTTTGTAGAGAAGCTTTTTGGCCGGTACCGGATTGACGGGGTTGTCCATCTTGCCGCGGAGTCCCATGTGGACCGTTCCATTGTGGATCCGTTTGCATTTGCCAACACCAATGTAATGGGTACTCTCTCTTTGTTGCAGGCGGCCAAGAACCACTGGGGCAAAGGGGGCAAGGAGGGGTTTGGCAACAAACTGTTTTACCATGTCTCTACAGACGAGGTATACGGGTCCCTGGAAAACGACGGTACTTTTTTCACAGAGCAGACCAGGTATGACCCACACTCGCCATACTCGGCAGCCAAGGCCAGTAGTGACCACTTTGTGCGCGCATACCACGACACATATGGGCTGCCTATTGTAATATCAAATTGTTCAAATAATTATGGCAGCTACCAGTTTCCCGAGAAACTGATTCCTTTGTTTATAAACAACATCAAGAACAACAAACCTCTGCCTGTGTACGGGAAGGGTGAAA
>Ga0334901_1003911_pt1 | contig 10666 bp, 20 predicted proteins | sample GraSluR3_MG_3_FD_207216 | JGI IMG/M metagenome (GOLD analysis project Ga0334901, IMG submission 207216) | Sludge microbial communities from methane-producing bioreactor in Wageningen University, Netherlands - Granular Sludge_15_08-R3 | ecosystem: Engineered > Bioreactor > Anaerobic >...
GTCTACAACCGGGGCGTTTAATTTTGCGGTATTGAGGTCGGTAACTGATACTGTATTAAAAAACAACCAAAATGTTTTAGACTCCTTGAAAACAATCACTACTTTGTAGACTGATCTGTTACCAAAATGTAACTGTCCCATAACCTACTTCAATTTGTCAATAATATTTATTTCTGTTCTTAGCAACCTCCTATTTGCCATTGTTTCGTACTTTTTAAGTGCTGCTGATAAGTCAACCATTGCGACATCCCACTGGGAAGAAATAACGTTGTACCCCATAGCCTCCAAGTAGGAGGCGTAATTCATTCCGGCCAAGCCAACGAATACGATTCCCCTTGCCCAGGGCAAGCTTTCAAGTATGTTGGTGAAAGCCGAAATGCCCTCGGCTGTGTTGGGAATTTTACTAACGATTACCTCCCCATCGACCAGCACGGCATAGCCAATGGAACTTCTAAGATTACCCGTTCTATCGGTATAGTCTCCTTGAGGAAATGCAGCACCGTCAATATTGAGGCTACTCCTAGCATCCGAAAGGAACTTTTCTCCCTCCCTTGCGGCTATTCGTACCAAGTCGCTAACAATGGCTTGCCGTTGCTTGGCCAGCTCCTTTCGGATGTAGTCCTTCCCAAACTTTGCCCTTAGCATCACTCAACCACTTTTATAGCCTCTGGGTTATAAACCAAGTTTCCATTGGTATCGATGTAGAAACAACCATATTCGCCAAACAGGGGCATATTGGAGGGTAAAAATTCCTTTATGCTCTCAACTTGTTCTACCAGCTTTTCCACTGCCGAAACGAATGCTTTCTGGTTTTCCGTTTTGGGCTCGTAGGTGTGCTTTTGACGGATCTTCTCCTCATCAATCTCACCCTTAAGGTTTATTAGCTTAAAATCGACCGCATTAAGGGCAAGCTGCGTTTCAATGGTTAGGGAGGTTGCCACTGCTCTAAAGCGTTCAAACCTATCCATTGCAATGCTGGATACAGCCTGTTTAACCAGTGGGCTTTTCCCTGCCAACGCAACCTGCTTGCTGGTGTACTCATTCTCTAGGCTATCGATGTCGTGAAGTGCCTGTTGAAATATCTCAAGGGTCATTTCACCGCACTCAAGCTCAGCGTAGGCTGTTTTAATTCGGATGATTGCCTTTTGGGCAAACTCGTACTTGAGCATCTCATCCCGAAACCCATTCCTATCAAAGTAAAATCCTGTAGTTTCCATAGTAAATTATGATTTAAATTTGTCATTTAGGTAGTCCTCAACCCCATTCTGCTGATCATCTGCCAACCCAATGGCCTTAGCCTGTTCCTCGGTTAGTTCAATTTCCTGTTCTTCATTAACGCTTTCATCCATTATGGCCTTAGCCACATCGGGGGTTTTGGCTATAAACTGGCTGAATGCCTCAGCAAGTTGGGCAATCGCCTTTAGGTCTTTCTTCTTTACTTTCATCACTTAGCTAATTATTTGGTTACTTAATAAGAGATTCCACCTTTTCCATTTCCGCTTCCAAGGTTTCAAGTGCGTTTTCGTACTCTTCACCCTTTAGGTTGGAAAGGCTTTTGCTAATTTTGGAGATCTTAGCAACCCTCAGGTTAATGCTGCTTAAGGTGAGCAGTGAGAGAAGCGATTTTACATTTAGTATCGTTTTCTCCGCAAGCAACTCCTCAAGCAATTTCTCTTTCTGCTCTGGGCTCAGCCCCAATTTCTCACTTAGTTTCATTTGATTATGATTTTGGTTATACAATGGAAGCCTCCTTCATCAGATCTTCAAAGGTGAACCAGCAGAGCATACACTCATTACCATAGTTCAGCTCAATCATTTCGGGGAGTTCCCTCTTTATCTCATTCAGCTGTTCCGGGGTGATAATCTCACCACCCACAACCCTTCGGTAGTTACCCTTGGGTAATTTTCGAAACTTGATAGAACCCTGCTTTAATTCGCCGAGCCTGACCGTTCCCTTCTGCACTGCCTTTACCAAGGCTACCTTTACTAACTTGCTCATAAGTCCTATTTTTGTCATATAATTCTTTATTATGTTAAATACCATTCTGCTGATTACCTGACACATAACACACCTTGCGTAATTATGCGAAACACCTATAAAAATCAACGACTGATAATCAAGCACATAGCATTTATTTAATTGATGTATCAACAATTTATCAGCCTCCTAAGGGCGCTATCCAAACCTTCCTCATCCAATTCCTTGGGGTTGATATGGCTACTCGGTTTGCTAAACCGCTGCACTTGGCTTTCAACCTCTCTGAACGTACCTCCGGTAAGGGAGAAGTGCCTTGGCACCTCAACCGTTGGCTTAGCATTCTCGTTGATGAACTCCTGAATCAATGTCAGTAGGTTCTCCTTGTTCTCTCTATTCATTGCTGTTTATGAGTTTATTGATAATCTGATCCAGCTGTTCCTCTGATAGCCGCTCAAGATCTATATTAAGGTCAATGGTCTGAGGTTTGGGAAGGGTGTATGCCAGCAGCTTCTCAAATAGTGCAAACTTCTGCTCAGGCTTTAGTTCCTTCCAAGACTTCTCAAGATCATAGGTTTTCCTTTCAAGAAACCTCTGTACCCAGTCCCTGAGTTCCCTTGTTGCCTTGTCCTTGGCTCCCTTTGGTCTACCTCCCGGATTTCCACTCTTCCCTTTCTCAAATGGCATATTGTTCTCCTCTTGTTATTTACAATGGTTCAACTTCTGTAACTTCCGTTCTGCAGTAGGCTAGCTTCACCATTAGCACTTTGGTATAGGTTTGTATCACATCATAAGCTTTACTGCTAGGCAATAGGGTTGCAATGGCATTGAGGTTTTCCTCTCCAATGTACTCGGCTTCCGTGCCTCTTTTCAGCACAACCTTGCCTGCCAATGCGTACTCCTTTCGATTCACTTCAAGCGTTTCGTCCTTTACCTCACATTGCACACCGTGCTGGTGGCAAGCGTAATTCAATGCTTTGATGTCTATTTTCATTTTGTAGGGTTTAGTATGGTGCTTCAATAAATTCGTCTGGATTGTATTCAGGCCACTGGGTTCCCGCCTCGGCAAAACGGGTCATATCGTGCTGGGGCTTTATCTCGATCATTCCAGTGATCCCGCGCCTGTTCTTTGCGATAATTAGCTGGTAATTGTTTTCGAGATCAATCCAAGGGAATAGAACAATATCAGCATCCTGCTCAATGGCTCCCGATTCCCTCAAGTGGTGCAGCTTAGGCTGTGATTCAGATGCCTCACGGTTGAGCTGGGAAAGCAGAATGATAGGCACTTTGCTCTCAAGTCCTGCCTTTTTGAGGGTGCGGGTCATTAAAGAAACCTGCTGTTCCCGGATAGCCTTTTTATCGGTTGGGCTGAGTAGTTGGAGGTAGTCTATAATAACCATATCACACTGACCCCTCTTGACATTTTTGCGGGTGTTAGCTGTGATCTGGTCAGCCGTTATCCCGGCTTGATCATACCACAGTATAGGCAAATCGTACAGGTTGCCCGTTGCCTTGTGTATGCTGTTCCACTCACTATCTACCTTTCCATCCCTCAGGCTGGAGCGGTTTACGCCGCTTTCTCCTGCGATCATAATTCGTGTGAGGTCTTCGCTTGTCATCTCAAGGCCGTAGAAATTTACCCATTTACCCTGCGAGGCGGCCACTTTGGCGAAGTGCAGCGCAAGGGAGGTTTTGCCCACGCCCGGACGGGCTGCTAGTATGATCAGGTTGGTGGGTCTCCAGCCCCCTGTGTACTTATCGACCGTGGCGAATCCAGTTGTTATCCCTGGGGTTTGCCCTTTCTGAGCCTGTATGCAGTCCTGCTCAATCTCAGTTAGGGCTGATTTGATCACCTCGTACTGTGTTCGGCCACTATGCCCACCAACGCTGCTGGTAATTTCATCAATGGCCTTGCCAGCATAGGTTATCAGCTCATCAACATCGTTGGTCTCGTCAAAAGCCTTGGCTTGCAGCTCTGAGCTAATTCTAATCAGCTCGCGAAGCATGGCTTTTTGTGCCACTACTTTTGCATGATACTCCAAATGGGCTGCTGATCCAACCCGTGAGGTAAGGTCTGCTATATATGCAGGGCCGCCAATCTCTTCCAGTTTATCTCGACTTTGGAGCTCTTGAACCACTACTAGCAGATCGATGGGTTTATTCTGGCTCGCAAGGTGTGCGATTATTTCATATATAGCTCTGTTCTCGGCCTTGTAGAAACTCTCAGGGCGAAGGATGCCTTGCACCCGCTCGAAGGTGTTAGCCTCGATCATAAGAGCTCCAAGTATAGCCTCTTCAATCTCGATTGCCTGGGGCGGTATTTTGTTAAACTCAGTCATTTTAGGTAAGTTTCTGATAGGTTACTTCTTTAGTGGTTGCAGTGCCGTTCAACTTGCCTTTTTCCCGTGCAACCCAGCCATTTATTGCTGCTTTCCAGTCCTTCATCTTGTTTCTACCAACTTGCCAGCCGTTGCTTGAGTAGTGAGAAAGGAACTTCTCAGCCTCAATGGCTACTTTTAGCGGTAGCTGCTTTTCATCTATTTTATGGGAGAAATAGGCTTCAATTTCTGAGAGGGCGGGAGGGGTGAAAACCACTCTTTCTTTCTTCTTTATTTCTTTATCTTCTTTAGTTGATGTTTTTGGTGTGCGCTCAGTTTGCTGTTCGGTGTGTTTTTCGTCTGTTGCTTCTGCTTGGTAATGTTCCCATTTACAAACAGTTAGCCGTGTTGTATATTGCAACCCTTCGAGTGTTACAATTCCGTCTTTTTCGAGAAGCTTAAAGAAGTGCCTAACTTTGGCTATTGTCCAATTAAACTGCTTTGCCCAAGTTTGTAAACTATTAAGGCTTTGACCTGCCTCACAGTCAATTAGTTCACCCTTTACAAGTACCTTTTTGGGTTCCCAGTTAACAGATAGGAGTATATCTTCCCACGCTTCTCTATAGGTGCGAGGTCGGTTTACCTCGTTAATCCAGTGTGATTTTATTGACCTGTGAAGTTTTATCCAGCCGTTGCTATTCATACTCTTGTTTTCTTGCGCTTCCCTTGCCTTCTCGCGATTATTAATTGTTTGCGCTCTTCCATTTCCTGCCTAGTGCCCTGATAACAGTAAACCCGAAACCCTAGTGCGCACCGCTCAATTGGTGTGGTTACTTCCACCACATGGATTTCGCCCAGATCTTTATCTTCCCACAGACAATATTTTTTTCCCTCTTGCATCACGTATAGCCTCCAGCACTTTATCAACCTCAAATACCACTTTTCTACCCTCTTGCAAATAGGGCACTCTACCACTGCTTTTTAATTTCTGTGCAGTTGGAATGCTGCACCCCAGTATGCTAGCCAGCCCTGCTATGCCATGGACTAGCTGTGGCGTATCGCTCTCCTTCTCCTCTACCTTGCTTACCTGTCGCATCGCCTCCACAAAGTCTCCCAATGTGGCATGTAGCAAGGGCTTACTCATCAAGTTCTCCATAATCCAATCACTTTAGTAATCCTTTTTTTCTTCCTGCTTCAACCCATAGCTGTAACTCTACCCTAGTAAATAAATACTCTCCATCCCTTACCCAGCAGGGTATAAGCCCCTGTTTGCACAGGCTAATAATAGTTTCTTTCGCCAACCCAGTAAGTTCCTGAGCCAACTCTAACCCGCCAAAATCAACAGCATTTAGTTTACCGAGGAGGTATTCCTCTAGGTCGCACTTTCGGAAATAAATTTTTTTCCCTCCAGGCTTAAAATATTTGATTTTCTTTTCGTGCGTCAACCTGTATAGATGAGCCTTACTTACCCCAAGGAAATCTTTTGCTTTTTCAGCATCCAAAATTTTTTCCATATTTCCTCTCATTTGTTGGTTATATTTTGCAATGGTTTCATGTGTGCTAAAATAATAACCCAACTGCTTGACCTTCCGACTTAGGGTTTAAGTCGGAGCAAAAAACAAAAAACCCAACTCACTGATATTGAGTTGGGTTTTACTTAGATGTAGAAATTAATTTAACTTATCCCGACTTTGTAAGTAGAAATAAACTATCTAGAGGGCAACTTACCTTTTTGATTCAACTTTTTTTTGTCAGTTTAACCATTGTAGTATTAATACTATCGTCGTTATCTGCAACAAACTGCTTATAGCTTTTTATTCCCCACCGCAGTTCTACATATTTATCAAAGTTAAATGCTCTTCGTGGGGTTTTGATCTTGCTATAATCTATATCGGTAGAATCAAAGTTAATGTTTGGCCATAATTGAACCAGCCTCAACATTGCGTGAATTCTGGTTTTAAATCTATCCTCATATTTAATGGCTTTAAGTTTCTCGGGCTCATTGTAAAACCGAGACAGCCAAAGCAGGTATTCGTCCCCAGTGGCTTCTTCCCCAAAGGCTTTGTACCACTCTTGGATATAGGCTATGTCTGCAAGGCATATAGGGGGTTTGTAACTGGGGCTGTTGGTTAGACTTTCAATATTAAATTCTACACTATCTAGACTTGCTTTTAATGACTCCTGAACTTTATGTGCGTGTTTTTGGTAAGCTTCAATTAGCCCAAAATTTGCTTTGCAGTGGATGGCTTGTTTGTATATGAGAGATAATTTCTTAACTATATCAATATACCGCAATACGATTCTTTTAACCCGTTTCAACTCATTTTGTGAGTTCCCCTTCTTGTTAATAAGTTCTTCAACATTTATAACCATTCCATTAAGCGCATCAATGTTTTTACGATGCGTCTCAATCTCATTTCGCTTACTTTTATGATAGTATTCTAAGCCGCTAATTTCCTTTGTCATGGCACAATACTTTACACTGCGCTAAGAAGTTCCTTGCCAACCTTCTTAAGCCCATCCCTGATTTCTAGAAATTTTTCTTCACTCGCCTTTGCTATACCCTTATCGTATTGCCTAAGTAATGAAGGGTTTATACCCATAGTAGCAGCTAACTTGGTTACGTTGAGATAGGAGAACTCTTTGAAGTAGTACTTAAGTAAGTAGCTGTAACGGAATTTCACCTTACCCTTTTCATAGTTCTTCAAGATTTCATTCAACTCTTGTCCAGTTTCCTTATAGTACGCTATCATCTCCTCAATAGCATCCTTTGCATTCTCTTTGGCCTCCTCAAGAGTTTCACCAAACGAGGTGATATTCTCAAGCCCTATGGTTTTGAATGTTATCCCAAAACCGTCTTTCCCTGGTTCTACTATAACGCTTATCGTTCTCATAACTTAATCCATTTATTATAATCAGCTAATAATCACTTTATGCCTGTCTGCTTTAGAATTGCAATCAGAGTACCCTTTGGAATTTCCTTTGATTGGTGCCGTGGGATTGCAACTGTTTTTCCATTTTGTTCGTAGATAGAATGCTTTTTACCCTCTCTGAGTAGGTTCCATCCATTGTCCTTAAGTAATCTGTAAAGTTCGCTATACTTCATAAATCATAACATTTATGTTATGCAAACATACAACATATTTAAAAAAAAATCAAATATACATATAACATATTTGTTATTTTTTATTTAATTTTGATTTGACCAAATTGTAACGATATGGAAAAGAAGCAAACGAGAAGACTTTACGTAAATCAGGTTAAGAGCGGAGCCAAGCCGCTTGCGGGGTTTGCAAACTTAGCCCTTGCCCTAGGGGTAGTAATTGTGGTATTGGTGCTTATTTTGGCTTTCTATGAGGTTTTTGCCTATATCCAAGTATTAACCATAGGGCTACCTATTCTTTTAAGTACGCTATTTATCCACTACTTCTGCAAGGGCTTTGCTACCATTGTGAAGAATGCTGAAATTCAAAAGACCCTTGCCTTGGATAAGGCCGAAAAGGAGGGGTTAATTATCTATGAGAGGGAGGGTTAGTTGTAAAAAAAATCATTACATTTGACTGATAAAATGCTCAGTTGAAACGGGGTTGTTTTCAATAGCCTACGATTCGAGGTGTGATTAGGAGGCTTTCTCAGTTTGAGGAAGCCTTTGTTTGTGTATATACTTTACTCCAATTGTTGTATATATTTTTCAACAATAAGTTGTAATCAGCTAGCCATTAAACTTCTGCATCTCTATTTTTCTTCTCTCATCCCTCATGCCGAGGTAAACCTGCATTACCTTGTAATCAGAATGACCACTAAGGCTCATAACAACATCGGGAGGGATTCCTAACTCAATGGCTCGTGTAATAAAGGTTCGCCTTCCGACATGGCTTGAAAGCAACTCCCACAGCTCAAAACGGTCTGATTTCTTAAGAGTACCGATATAGTAGGTCTTTGTAATTTGCCTGTCTAGTTTGGCCAGAAAACCCAATTCTTTAAGATACTGGTTCATCTTCTGATTTGAGAAAACTGGTAGAGCCAATTCCCCAGGTTCATTCATATACTTCAAAAGGATATCTCGACTCTTGTTCACCAGAGGTATGGCGAGTAGCTCAAGATCCTTCAGAGATACCAGCCTAATCATATCTTCCTCATAATCAACATTACTCTTTTTTAACGCTTTCAAGTCGCTATGCCTCAACCCTGTGTAGCAAGAGAATAAAAAGCAATCCCTAACCTTTTTAAGGTAGCCTTTCTCCTCAGGGATATCAAGATTTTCTAGGGTATTTACCTCATCGGGATATAGGAAAACAATGTTTTGCTTCATCCTGTCGCTCTCCGTAATTTTATCCATTACAACTGAGTAACATTCAATTCTTTGAATTATATCCCCCTTCAGGTAACCTTCCCTTATGGCCCAGCGCAAGAACCATTTTAAACGTTTCAACTTGTTCTCTACGGTTGAGTTTCGCGTTCCTTTTGATAGCATGTAGGATTTGTACTTTTCAAAAATCGAAATATCTACCTGGTCTATCGTTAGATTTTTGACAACATCCTTCAATTGTCCCCTTATAACCTTAAAGTGTTTAGCCAAACCGTCTTTCCATTTTTTGGATTTGATATTCTCCTCAACAAATAGATCGAAAATATCTATAACCCTATCTCTCTTCAGCTTCTCTGTTCCTAGCATTTGCCTTACACCCTCGCGAAAGGAAGCCATGGGCAATGGGGTTCCGGTTAGCCTGTGCCTATCATACACCTTAATTATTGCAGTTGCCATTCGATCGAGCTCTGCATTGATCTCAGAAAATGAACGGCCATGGTGAAACGTGTTTCTTGATGCTCTTCCCTTCTCAACATCCCAGGCAGATTCCCCCTTCCTGTTGAGGCTGGTCTGTACCTTAATTCCCGTGTTGTACTCCAGCCGTCTGCCTTGGTATGAAAATTTGGCAATCACAGGCAAGTTTTCTGTGGGGAAAGCATTTGTTTTGGGATCTTTCCTCTGCTCAGGGTACATCCTAACATCGCTAATGGTTTTAGGCTTCATCTTTGTGTGGGATTATTAACACACAAATTTACACACAAAAAAAAGTATTGTCAAGTATTGCTTATTTAATTTTTGTTTATATATTTGCCATACAAACAAGCGCATTGAGAGTTCTTTTAATATTAATGTATACACGTTTAAATGTGAAATGTGACCCTATCCGGATCACGTTTAAAATCGTAAAGCGCTGTTAGATAGTGTTCTGACAGCGCTTTTTTTATGCTACAGCCACTAATAATTTACCCTCCGCTTCACCAGATGTACTGGTATGCTTGGCAAGCCAAATGTTATTAGGATAATCAGCCACAGGTAGTCCTTCTTCCCATCCATTTTAATGTAATCAACAATACAAATTATCCACGGAATAACCATTATTAGGCTAAAGCTAATAAGGGGAAAGGTGCTAACCTTGATATATTCATTAAAAGCAAAAAGTAGTATTGGTATTAATCCTGTAATGTAGAATATCCAGGCTATGGTTGCAGTGCTTCGTTTCATATTTAGTTGAGATGTGAATATGTAATATGTTTGGGTTTGATATTTTGGGTTAAAAGAGATAAAAAAATCGATTTTGTCAAGTTACAGATTGATTTCTAATCAATGATTCAATTTTTCCGATAAATTTTTCTGTTGGTTCAAATAGTGGCATTACCTTATTCTCGTTGAAATCAAATAGATCGTCGTAATCACCTTTTTGCCTCCAAGTGAAAAGTTGAGCATACAGAGTTCCCAATTCTTTTTCAATAATCTCTGTTTTAATGAAATGTTTAGTGAAATTTGTTTTAGCTCCGTTATGAGTTCCAGTTTTTAAACCATTTTTTAAAAGCAAAGCCATTACAGCGTAATAGGTTGCATAGTAAAGCCTATTAATTGCAGAATTCCATTTATTATTTGCAGCTAATATTCTTGCATCATCTAGAGTATCCCACGCACGCTCAATCCTGTATTTAATATGGTTTTCAAGTGCTTCTTTCATTACAATCTGATTCCGTCAAGAGTAATGTTTTCGAATAGAGGAGTTATATGAAATCGCTCACTCCACTCTTTATTAGTGTATATAACAGGCGAAATTACTTCACCTGTTTCAATTTCCACATCATATAAAACATTAATTAGTTGTTTTTCAAATTCAAAACTGATGCTAGGTATGTTCAATAGGATTAGAATGTCCCAATCGGAGTTCTTCTTTGCTGTCTTTCTTGCTCTTGAGCCGTACAGATAAATTTCTGCATTTGGAGCTATGGAATAAACAGCAACCTTTATCTTATTTAGTATGTTTTCGTATTTGCTCATAACACAAATGTAATTTTTTTCGATGAGTTTGACTAATTTTTTCAACTC
>Ga0334901_1003916_pt1 | contig 10653 bp, 6 predicted proteins | sample GraSluR3_MG_3_FD_207216 | JGI IMG/M metagenome (GOLD analysis project Ga0334901, IMG submission 207216) | Sludge microbial communities from methane-producing bioreactor in Wageningen University, Netherlands - Granular Sludge_15_08-R3 | ecosystem: Engineered > Bioreactor > Anaerobic > Unclassified...
CAAATTCTCTTTTTGTACTTCACCTAGAACTTCATTCTTGAATGCTCTGCTATAACGACATGATTTGATCTTCTTACTCATCTTGACTCCTTTCTTTTTTGGAGTCCACCTTTTTCAGGACGGGTCACTCTTCTCAAAACTCATCACTCACTACTCACAACTACGCCTTTCTTCACCTATGCATAGGCAAGTTGCCAACTTGCCCTACGATCTTCCACCCTCTATCAGCTTATTTGACAAGCATCATTTTTTTGCTGATACTATCTTCCTCGTATTTGATGCGATACATATAAACACCGCTGGCAACTGCTCTGCCTCGCTTATCATTACCATCCCAGACAACGCTATGATGTCCGGCTTCATATTGCGAATTTACTACGGTTCTCACCTTCTGCCCGCGCAGATTGAATATTTCGATGGAGATCTCGGCAACTTCTTGCAAAGAGAAAGATATGGTCGTCTCCGGATTGAACGGATTGGGATAGTTATGAACATAGTTGATAAGGGGAGATGCTATTTCATCGTCATCAGCGGAGACATCGATGCCGAAATGAATATCAAGCGCTGCATACATCATCTCGCCACCCAGATATTCACCCTGACCTTGAACATAAGAGCCATAACTATTATCGTCCATAAACATCAGATGAATCCTACCCCAATCATCGCCGAGATTTTCGATATGATCGGTCGGATAGGCATATACAGGTATCATTCCTTCCAGCTCGGGCGTTTCTATACTATTTAGATAGATGATATCCTGCCAGGTTTCGCCATGATCGTTAGATATACAGATAGCAATTTCGGGAACCTCTTCCCAATCTTCATAACCGGGTTCCTCGTCGAAGGCGAATTTGTTTTTCAAACCATCATGCCAGAGTGCTGCTATCCAACCCATATCATCATTTACCGCTACTTTATGTTTGTTTTCGTGAAATGCTAATGTGGGATCATGAAAATATATGGGCCAACCATATTTTACAGCTCCATCCATGATTGGTAATGCCGGTTCATTATTATAATCGTCCGGTGGGAAGCCGAGATTATGAAGATTGAATTCTTCGGTATCAAAATCGAATATTATCGCTTTGGGATAGCCGAAATGTTGATAAAAGCCACCTGTGGGGATCTGGTTTTCATCGAGTTCGGCAAAAAACACATTTTGCATAGTTACCAATTTGGAATCATTATCGAGAAAGAGACTGTTTTGATTATGTGAGAAGAATATCCTCCAGTAAATATAATCAAAATCAAATGGAAGTAGCCATATTCCTGGCGGAGGAATAGGACCAACATCAATCTCCCAATATGCTTCTCGGGAATGATATTCCCATTCACCTTCGGCATAATTATCATTAACAAAGACAAACATCTCCTCATCCAGCGGAGTAGCTTCCGGGTCTCCGTCCAAAACTATATTCCAACCGAAAAACGCTACTTTTCCATCATCGGAAACAGCAGCAGAGTAAAAAGGACGGCGGCTGCCTTCTATATGCCATTGATCCATCATCGGAATGGTGGTAAAATTCCAATCGAGTGCAGTCGGAGAAAAGAAGGAATCATCTTCATCAAAATCAGCATAGGCAATAAGAGGATTGGGCGAAGGTTCATCAGTAACCGGATTATTAGTGGAATTTTTCGCAATCACATAGACTCTCCGTTTATCCGGCTCAGGGGAAGGTCCGACAAATACATCGGGGCAAATATACTCGGGCGGGTCCATTGTTGGTGGATAGGGAGGTATCGGCGGAATTATAACTTGCGGAGGCCATGATACAGGTAATGGTGGGTACGCATGAAATCCAAAAACAACATTCCAGTCGATCAAATTATCATCCAAACGATGCCAGGCTACCAGGAATAGATTGCTTTCCGGATCGGCATCTATACCGGCAAATCCCTCGTGGCGATCTATGGTAGTAGCAAGCGAGTTGTCTAACACATTACCGTCCGCATCCAACCAAGCCTGCCATACACGCCGGGTGGCATCCGGGGATTCTCTTGCCGTGTAAAGTATGGCGATGACGCCGGAACCGGTGGATTCGAGTCTTATCGGTGTGCTGTTATAACTTCCGGGCATATAGTCGTAGTAGTTTGTGATCCCCAGTGGTGTCGGCAGGCGGGAAAATTCATATTCCGGGATGTTTAGATTTTGATGTGATCGATTTATTTCGGAGACACCTATTGGCTCCATATCTATCGAAAAAAAATGATCTGACTCGGGAAGATCCGAGCTTTGTAGTACAACAATTCCAGCAGTTAAAATAAATAGTGAAAAAATTAAACTTTTCATAGCAACCTCCATGCTTTCATATTCATATAATAAGATAGCCCCACGCTCGGGCAAGGTTTATTTCGAAAAACTTCCTTTCTTCGCTGCGCTTCGAATGGCAGGCGAGATGACCAGCCTGAAGTAAGCACCAAATTCCCCCTGTGAAATATTTCTGACGAAATTTTACCACAGTGGAACAGACAGGTTCCACATGGCAAGCCGGGCAGGCAATTACCAATTGACCGAAACTCTCGTTTGCTCTTGCTATTCAGCAAATCTTCTTTGCTCATCTTCTCTCCTTCCCATCTTCTCACATTCTCACCTTCTCCATTCTGCTTACTGCCTACTGTTCCCTGTCTCCTGTTTTCCGTCTTCCGTCTTCTGTCCTCCGACTTCTGACCTCTAAACTTCTAAACCCTGAACTCCTAAACTTCATCTTGCTTCTCTCACACCACTTTTCACTTCTCACTTTTTCACTTTTCACCAGAAATTCATCCTGCTTCTCTCCATGCTTATTTCAAAAGCATCATCTTCCTCGTAACCACTTCATACTCGGTTACCAATTTGTAAAGGTAAATTCCCGAGGGTAACTGCCTGCCGTTATCGTCTTTGCCGTTCCAGTAGAGTGAGTAGATACCCGGGGCTGAGTAGCAATCGTAAAGTTTTCGTACCTTTTGACCTTTGATATTGAATATCTCCAGCGTTACATCGCTCTCTTGTGGTAGTTCGAACTCGATGGTGGTATCCGGGTTGAACGGATTGGGGTAATTCTTCACCGAAAGCTGCTGAGGTATCTCTATTGCCGGTTCATCTGCACTGACAGCGGATTGAGGATAAGGCGGTGCACCGTATTCGTAGCAGCCCATATCGATGATAGCTTCACCATTGCCAAGCCCATCCCATACACGACGGTTGTAGAGCAGATCCCATGGCGGTAGATGCAAACCGGTAGTATCCGGCATACCGGCATCTACTGCCGGAGAATTTTCTGTGAGCTGGTAATAGAGCGGATCGCTGGGATCCAGTCCTGCCTCTTGTCCGTAGAAATGTACCGGTCCATCTATATTACCCTCGCCCCAAACAATATCAACACCATAAGGACGTGGAGTGATAATATGTATCACAAGAGGATTCGTTCCACCTTCGATTAAGTTATGTTCCATATAAACCGTGCTGGGAGATTCTCCACGCCCAAGTAAAAAGGTAAACATAGTGTTGTCGTATATGATATTGTTCGTTAGATAAAAATCTCCTCCTCCACCGATACTTATAGCTCCGGTAGGTACGGTACATCCCGGAGCCGGATGATTGTTTACTACCGTATTATTGGTAAAATACAATGTTTCCGTGCGAGACAAACCAACTGCTGATTTGGGCCAAATATCATTCAACAAAGTGTTGTTGGCGATCAAACAGTTGGAGATAGTTACATGATCTGTAGCTCCAACTCCTAATCCACCTCCACCCATCCATGTGTTATAATTGGGTTCATGATTCATGATTGTTAAATGCTCAACAATAGCTTCACTATTATCAGGATTTGTAAGGTTACCTATACTAACAGCACTAGCTTCAGTTATTGTGTTAAAAAATTCACTATCTTTAATAGTAATATTCCCTCTAGTTAACGATATCCCAGAACGAGTACCTTCAGTATTGTATATATTTATTCCGGATATAAGAACATTCTGTTTGTAAGGTGCCATACTTGAAAAGAAAAGAGTATAGCGTCCCGAAAAGTTTCGTATAGTCATATCTTTGATTGCATTATCGCTTGCATATCTACTCCTCGTTAAATAATTTGGCATCATAGTTTGCACTACATCCCATTCAATAATGGTTTTCTCCTTTCCCGCCCCTTTGAGAGTAACATGGGAGCGCATATTCAGTGGAAAGAGCTGCCCTCTTCCGGGAGAATATATACCTTCATCCAAATGGATGGTGCGCGGATTGAGGCTATCGGCAGAAATTTTGGTAAGCGCCCATTGAATACTTTGCAGAGGTTCATCCGGACTAGCACCACTGTTGCTATCATCACCGGCAGGGTGAACATAAAGGTCATGCTCCGCCGGCTCGAGCCATTGATTGTCTATACTTAAAGAAAGATAGGGACTGGGAGTTATATATGCAGTAGGGTCCAATACTGTAAATGTGTCTATAATCACATGATTATGAGTATTAAAGGCAGTTGAATTTGTTACACCAATATCAGCACCCGAAGAAGATGTATTATTATATATATTGCATTTATTCTCATTACTCCAAATAATTTGAGTATCTATTCCATTGCTCCTTGCTATACTAATTCCACCACCTGATTCATATGAATGATTATTTCTTATAGTTACATTTTCTAGATAAGCTTGTGAACCTCCGAAAAATATACCGCCACCGGCATTGGCATAATTATCCTCTATCAAAAGATCTTTTAATGAAGGCGAAGAGTAATCTATGTTTATTCCTCCACCGAAATTAGAATAGGCAATTCCATTTCTGATTGTGAAACCTTGCAGCGTAGCAACTTTACTCTCGCCATTGTTAAATTCCACCACACTCCATTCTTCGTTGCCGTCGATGATGGTATTGTATATATAGCTTTCGTCACCGGTGATCAGTATGAGACTGGCTACGGTGATATCTTTGCCGAAGAAATTTATGTTTTCGTAATAGGTTCCCGGATATACCAGTACCGTATCTCCGTCAGCCGCTGCATCTATACCTTCCTGGATGGTGGTAAAATCACCGGTTCCATCCTGGTTGATCTCCCATATTGTAGCTGATAGAAAACAGCTAAGGCTGAGGAGAATTATTATTAGCGTTGTTTTGAACATTATTGACTCCTTTTTTGTTTCTTTGTATAGTTTGGGAATTGAAGTTTGTAATTTGGGATTCTTAGAAAATCCCTCTGGCCGGCTAGCGCCAGTCTTCTCCTCTTGTGAAGGGGAGCCGATTCCCTTTTTCTACAATGGGTTGGGGCTATATATTGTCCCCCTTCCCAAGGGGGAATAAAAGGGGGTTTACATGGATTAAAACCCAACCGAGATGGGTGATACCCACACCCACGAGCTAAAAGCTCGTGGCTATTCATCGGCCATTGACACCAATTAACCAATAAACTAATCAACATCTCCCTTGTCCTCAGCCGTCACCCTGCCTGCCATTCCGTAGTAAAACGAAGGATGGAGTGATCCCGACTTATCGGGATTGTATCGAAGGGTGACAATGCCACACTTCCTCAGTTCACACTTCGATACGCTCCGGCTTGCGCCGAAGCTACTCAGTGTGACAATATCGTTTTTCATTCAATTCTTCTCCTCGCTAAAATCCAGAGACGGAGAGCATACTCCCCGCCTCTGTTCAATCGCTGTTACTTCAAGAGTAACATCTTCTCTCTCAGAGTTTTATCGTCTGTGGTGATACGGTAGAAATATACTCCGCTACCTACAGACCTACCATTATCATTTTTACCGTTCCAGACTGTCTGATATCTGCCGGCCGGTTGTTCGCCATCCACCAGTCTTCTCACTACCTGTCCTCTGATATTGAAGATGGTGATCTCCACATGAGTCTCGGATGGTAATGAGTAGGAGATGGTGGTTTCCGGGTTGAACGGATTGGGATAGTTCGTGGTGGTAAGCTGGGTAATAGGTTCATCCGGTTCCGTATCTAGTGTCACATAGTTGAACTTATACGGTGCCAGTGATAGCTTAGCAGAAGAGAGACTTCCTTGGCTCTCTCGTACAGTGAATTCACGAATTCTCTTGTTCTCGCTTCGTTGACCATAATACAGTTCGAAGTGAATATTACCACTCCCTCCTCGACTTGAATTTTGCGGGAAAGCAAGTATCTGTACCGGCTCTTCCTCTATCTGGGTAGCGCCGATACAGACATCATCTTGATATACACCGATCTCGATAGCTTCGGGATCTTCGATCTCGTCTATCATGATCACACTATACATCGGAGTTTCGGTGTAATAGAATCCATCGGTCATCGTCCGTTCATTTGGAGGCACCGGTTCACTGGTATTATAGATAAGTTCGCAAGGTTCGGATACCACGATCTTATACATCTTACCGTAGATCATAGTACAGCGGCTAGGATCGATGGCATAAGGATCATCAGCTTCCCAAGCCCAATCTTCGCTATACACTGCTTCGAGGTATTCCCAGATTCCATTTAAAGCGACATCTATACTTAGCGTTTCTTCGATAAAGTAACCTACCCAATTCATACCTGCATCGAGTTCTATGACAGTATCATAATCTTGGTTAAATCCGGAGTTCGGTATCGAGAAATGATCACCAGACTCTATCTTGTAGCCCTGTACGGAGTCGAAATACTGGAATTCGACAGGATCCCAATCTGGATTTTGCCATATCACTTCATATAGTAGTTGATTATTTTCTTCATAGAATATTTTGAAATAATCGGTTTGCTCTTCTACAGGTTCAAGCACATACAGTACTTCTTCCCCTGCGTTATATATTCTATCCATTACCGGGAAGGAACGCCAGAGATAGCGGTCCGGTTCTTCTATTGGTGCGGTGGTAATGTGAAAATCATGCTCGATGGTACGCAGAGCGCCGATATCCGGAGGTGTATCATCAGGGTCCCAGGGAAGGTCGGGATCGCCCGCATCGATAGCCGGTGAAAACATGAGGGTGTTCCAGATTGGGATATAATCATCATCTAAATAGGGTTGTTCATCTATCAGGCTGTAACTCGTTTCAGGTATGTCACCCGAAAAGCTGGCATAATTATCATAAAGAATCGTATTGATAATATTTATAGGATCGACATTTTCTATATGAAGTGCATAATGATCTTCGTGGTCGATCACTGTATTATTGATGAAATCTACATTGTCAGCGTTGATAATTGACACCACATTATTGTTATCTTGAATATTATCTCCATTAAGATAGATAAGATTATAATCGAAATAAAGAGAATCAACCGCTTCGATATAGACTGCCAAACCATCCGAATCCGGATGATAATCTGGATAAGAAGGTGGTGGAGGCAAACTTGGGGATGAATATGTATTACCCATCAATTCATTTGATGAAATGGTTATATTTGTTGATTCAGTTACACTGATTGCACCACCGCGTGCAGCCCGATTTTCTTCAAAAAGATTCTTGCGAATTATTGCACCGTTTGAGTTATGCAATGCAATGGCACCACCATGACTAACTGAGTTACTATGTTGTTGTGAGGGCATTTTGGCTTCGCAATTCTTGAAATAATTATTGTTGATAACAGGACTCCCTTCAGAGTAAATAGCAGCACCGTAAGTGTCGTGATTTGAGGAATACTGTATCTCACAATCAATAAAGTTTACAGATTCTATCTGCGGAGAACCATTGATTACCTTTAATCCGGGAGCGCCATTTTTAATTGTAATGTTACTGATGATATATTCTTCAGTAATAGTGCCGTATTCTGCATCATCAAAAATAAAACCCGGATATAAGGATCCATTAATATCACTGCAATCAACAATTACTGAACGATCTAGATAATTTGTAATCTCTATAGAAAAAGAACTGTTGGGATCGTTACTATAAGGGATATTTAAGTTACGATTTCTTTCTCCAGTATAGTTTCCAGAATGTATCAAAACAGAACCGCCATTCCCAATGAGATTATGATGATCTAAAGCATCTTGAATATTATTAAATGCTGCACTGTATGTCGGATCCGAGTTGACATGAACCTCAGAAGATATAGGTGTCATTGTTATATCTAACTCTATTAGCGGTGTATATTCCACACTGATTTCATATATACTTACTGGATAATAATAACCTGATTCATCATAAAGCATATAACTAATATCATATATACCATACTCAATAGGATTAAAAGTCATTGAATAAAACCCTGTTTGATCAGGATATACAATAAAAGTAAAATCATCACTTTCAATTGTTATCTCGACTTCTCTTACATCTCCAGTACCTCCGTCTAAATCTATCATCCCTTGAATCGTAATCTGCTCTGGCACAACAGGTTCCAAATATATATCAGGCATCACAATTAGAGTGTTTTGATCATCAATGGGAACATTTTCAATTGTTACAGATTCATATTCTCCATAAGGTCCGGATAAGGAATAAACAATATCATATACACCATATTCATCTGGCTCGAAATACTTATAATAAAATCCATTAGTCTCAGGATTTATGGTGAAGATATTGTTGTTATTTACAATATTTATTTCAGCATCAGTTATTTCACCATTTCCTCCATCCAAAAAAACATTTCCTGATAAAAATACAGTAGGATCAACAAAATATGATAATGCATTGGCAGCATTGACTCTTCCAGAACCAAGTTTGCCAACATATTCAGGATTTACACCATAATGATCATCGGCTGTAATTTTTATTATATTTTTTACTTGTTCATCTGAGAGATTACCGAACTCATAAGATACTATCAAAGCCGCAATTCCAGAGACATGAGGACATGCCATAGAGGTACCAGCGGCAAAAGCATAGTTATTGTTTATTGTGGTACTATAAACCCCGGCAGAATCCGGCGATGTTTCTCCACCAGGAGCAGAAATATCCACATTATCGTCATACGTAGAATAAGATGCTTTTACATCATTGTGATTTGTCGCTGCAACAGAAAATGCCCCAGAATACATTGCTGGAAAGTACAATCCTTCAGATCCACTATTGCCAGCAGCAAAGAAAGAAATTCCACCATCAAGTGCATCACCACCACCATAAGTGTTAAAATGGTCAATTGCATCCAGTATAGCATGTTCGTGAATTTCGGGTGCGTTCCATCCCCAACTGTTTTGTGATATTGCAGCATCATGTTCTGCTGCAAAAATAGGTGCCAGATGAAATCCTCCAGTACCATCTCCGAAAATCTGGCATGACATTAATCGTACACCATCATCATTGCCTGAACCACCTGCTATACCTGCCACACCTTCATTATTGTTAGTAACAGCAGCAACTGTGCCAGCTACATGTGTACCATGTGGATGTGGGTTGATAACTGGAGAATCGTTCACAAAATTATATCCCCCATATGGATGATCAACATCGTACCACATGTTAGCCTGTATATCTGGATGATCGTATTGTATGCCGCCATCAATAATAGCAACAATAACATTTGGATTACCTTTTTCAATTTCCCAGGCATTCGGAAGCGATATATCAGCGCCAGGTGTACCACCGGTTTGACCGGTATTATGATAGTGCCACTGGTTTCCAAAATCAGGATCATCAGGTATCCATCGATGTAATTCCTTCTTATATTCAGGTTCTGCCCATTCCAACTCGTTCATATCTCTATAATCAAATACCATATCGACAATATCATTGCTAACATCGAATTCCAATTGATACCAAAGATGAAATCCCCATAGGCGACGGCGCCACTCATATTCTTTTTTAAGAGCCGGACTGTCAAATAATATTTTGATATTAGTAACCTCGTACTGAATATTTAACTCGTCCAATTCGGGAATCCCAAAAAGGGCAATCCCATCTTCATAATATATATCATTTTCATCGAGAAAATCGGCATATTCTTCATTGAATTTTATTTGTATCCTTCCAGGTATAATAGCATCATCTGGCACTTGAGTTAAATCAATATCCGGTCTTTCTCCTCTTTGTACCTCTGATGCTTCTGATATACGGGCTAATGGAAAAATAAATATTGTTATCATTATTATTATAATAAATGACTTCATGATTCCTCCAATTTATAATAAGCAAAAAAAAACAATTATTTCTTTAATTATCTACTTTTATTAATTTGTATATTAACTCACTCATTTTGCCAGCTATATAAAGATCGTTTATATTTTCTATTTATATTTCCATATTAACTTTGCTATAATTTTGATGCTAAATCCCCATGTAATTTATACACGAGGAGAGTCGTATAATAAACTTGTTCTTGCAACAGATCATGATTTGCTCCAGATTGAAATGACGATTGGTCTCCGAAGCATAACATAAAGTTGTATAATCTATTGATATATAACAATATAACTGGGGGGGGGGGGGGCGTATTAAGACGCTTTGTGCCTATCTGCTTTTGGTAAATAAAAAATTCTTCAACAATTTTTTTCATATCCCCTCCTCATCAAACCGGATTCGGTAAAGCAAATACAAGTTTTCTCTTCTTCGTCAAACCGAGAACCGGTTCGGAATCATGGATGCAAGATTACAACTCTGTTTTTCTTTGTCAAATACTTTTTTTCTGATAGCTGCCATCCACCCGTTTTTTTTCAGAAACATGACAACTGCACCTCCTTCGTAGCTAATCCTTTGTAGGGAAGCTTAGCATATCTCTTGAAACCTTTGAATATTTCAGCAGCTACAAGGGCGAGGCGA
>Ga0334901_1003918_pt1 | contig 10649 bp, 6 predicted proteins | sample GraSluR3_MG_3_FD_207216 | JGI IMG/M metagenome (GOLD analysis project Ga0334901, IMG submission 207216) | Sludge microbial communities from methane-producing bioreactor in Wageningen University, Netherlands - Granular Sludge_15_08-R3 | ecosystem: Engineered > Bioreactor > Anaerobic > Unclassified...
TTGGTATCCGCCCAGAATGGAAAGCACGCCGTGTTCCACCTGCTGCAAAATATCGGGCTTCCCGTCGGGCCGGTGAATTTCAACGATACGGCTTTGCTGATCAATAGTGGTTTGGTCCCAGTTTACCCCAAATTCTTCGTAAGCCAGTGCCAGTGTCCACACGGTTCCGGCCTGCGATTCCACGCGTAAATCGTAATCGCCGGCATCGTGCCAGCCGCCAATGTTCAGGCCGGGAACCTGTTCCAGCGGTTTAAAACCGGTTAACGTTGAGGAGCCTTGCACATATCCGTCGAAGTGGTTGGTGTCCACCGGCGCCATCAGCGCATCGTCCATGTGGCAGAGGTCGTGCCAAACGCGGTATCCTTCGTTAATGCGCATGTGGCACATTTGCACCGGAAGAAAATATTCGAGCGTGGGTTGCCACACGTGACGTTCGTAAACATCAGCATCAATTTTAAACGGCTCGGTTTTGTAATCACCATAAACCACCTGGTACAAACCGGGTTTTTCCACTTCCGAAAAATCAAACCGGTAATAGTTAAACCGAAGGTATTTTCCCCATTTTTCGGGTGTTCCAGTTTTTACCGTTTTAAACCCGCCATTTTCCGACAATCGGATCAGCGAGATATTTCCCACACCGGTTTCGGCTTTGTCCAGTTCAACCGTAGCCACTTTCTGTTGATTGGGATGATACCCAACCTGGCTGGTATGTACCACCGGCTGATGTTTAAAATTTGGAACAACATTCGGCTCTACTAACCATTCAATGGCTTTTTTTGTTGCGCCGGACGGTACTTCAGAACGCACCACAAACCAGCCGTTGTTGTGGTAAAATCTACCGTCGAGCAGTTGCAGTTTTTCCTTCAGACTGGTGATTTTCAGGGTTTGTTCAAAAACGTCGGGTGCTATGGTCAATGTTTTTCCGGTTGCCAGCGGATGAGCCTGCCAGTTACCATCGGTATCCTGTAACATAGGACCGTTGGGTTGGGTAGGGAAGAGGCCCGATTTTTTGTCCATGTACCAGGTTTTTCCAAACAGCAGGCCGGGAAAAAGTTCGAGGTTAAAACCCACTTTTCCAATCCACTCTTCAGGCAGCGGTTTTTCCAAATCCACCACTATCCTGAAGTTTTTCCCTTCGCCGAACACCCGGACATCGTAACTGAATTCCAGATCGGGATAAAAAATCGGGTTGAAACCTTTCATGTGGCGACTTTCGTCGGGATAGGAGCAGGTAACCCTGATTTCGTTGTTTTCAGGAAAAATCTGCCGCTCGCCCACCTTAGGAATGGGTTGCCACTGTCCGGGTGAAGGCTCCAGACGAATATCGCCATTGGTGGCTACGCGTGTTCCGTTTTGAATGATGCCAATTGCTCCCTGGTGACCTTCGGGGTAAATATCGTAAAACACCATTACATTCAACCCGGGCATTTCAAAATATTCATGTTCATTTATAACGAGCGATTGTGAGGTTACGGTAAAGAATGCAGCGATTGCAACTGCCAGAGAAAAATATTTCTTCATGGTGAAAATGGTTTAGCCTCTTTATTTCATAAATATAGTCCTGTCAATTTCAAATTGTAAATATAACAACCTGAAAACAGAAATTGGAAATTCAAAGACAATTCTTTACTCTTTTTTGGAGGATTTCTTCCAAATGCCTGGATAAAAACTGATTGACGAAAGGTAGAATGCTGATTTTTTAACAGATGCATATAAAACAATCCAAAAAACCATAAAAATATATACTTTAGACCGTCAAAAGATCTTATTTGTGTATGCGTTTTAAAAGTCAAATACCTTTTTACCGGAATATTCCGATTGCTTTTTTCCTGTTTTTTTTCTTCACCGGAAACGACGGGTTTGCCGAAGGCAGGGAAGATAGTTTAAAGCACATTTTAAGACAAATACACTATGACACGCTAAACGTTGAAACGCTGCTGCAACTGGCTCGAAACTCCGAAGCTGGTGATTTGACTGCAGCTGCGGATTACTATTCGCAAACATTAAATTACAGTTTGGAAAAAAAGGAAAGGGGAACTGTGTTAAATTCCCTCGGAATGATTTACCTGAGAATGGGTAACAACACCAGTGCATTGCAGAAATTCAGAGAGGCAGAGGACATTTTTGCGGAACAGAATGACAGTACAATGCTGGGAAGAGTTTACAACAATATGGGAGTGGCAGGTTACTGGCTCGGAAACAGCAACCAGGCGCTTGCCAATTACCACCGCGCATTGGACATTCGGCGGGCATTAAACGATAAGAAGGGTGTTTCAAAGGTTTTGAATAACATTGGAATGATTTACCAGGACTGGGGCCTTTTTACCGATGCGCTGAGCTGGCACCAGCAAGCCCTGGTCGCTGCCACAGAGGCGGAAGCGCCGTATGAGACGGCATACACTTATTCGAATATTGGCATTACCTATAAAAAATTAAAAAAGTTCGATGAAGCGCTGAAAAGCTACCGTAAAGGGCACAGTTACGCTGTGATGGTGGACGAACAAAACCGCATAAATTCCTATTTCTCCTCTTTTTTTGGAGATTTATACACGGAGTTGGGCCAACAGGATTCTGCGCTTCATTATTACGAAGATGCATTGGATTATTCCAAACGCATAAATAACAACAACCGTCTGGCCCTGGCAAATCATAATCTCGGGAAAATTTATTTTACCCTGGGTGAATTTCAGTTGGCTAAGGAACACGTTAATCTAAGCTATTCTGCCGCAGTTGAAAATAATTACGTTTCGCTCGAACCGGACAACCTTTTTGTGCTTTCGGAGCTGGCAGAACAGGAAGGAAATACAGGAGAAGCGTTATCTTTTCTGAAAAGAGCTACCGTGCTGCGCGACAGCCTGTTTAATGCCGATAAGCTCTCGAAATTTAATGATCTTCAGATTAAATATTTTACTGAACAGCAAAACAGGGAAAATCTTGTATTGAAACAGCAAAACGAAATTCAGGAAATTGCTATCCGGCAACAGAAAGTGAAAACAAGAATTCTGATTATTAGCGGAATTTTTATTTTAGGTATTTTGTTTTTTATTGCCCGAAGCCGGATTTTGTTAAAAAGGTTGAGTGACAGACTCGAGAAATCGGAAAAAGAACTGATGAAAGTTAATGCGGGCAAAGACAAATTTTTTGCGCTTATTGCACACGATTTAAAAAGTCCTTTTAACGGGCTGCTTGGGGTAACGGAAATTCTTTCAGAAAATTTCGATGAGCTTCCGCCCAATCAAACAAAAAAACTGATTCTGGAGCTGAAAAAATCGGTTTCGAATGTATATGCATTGGTGGAAGGTCTGCTGAGCTGGGCTCAGATTCAAACCGGAAAGATTGAGTACCGCTTTGAAAAAACAGACCTTTTTAACCTGGCTAAAGAAGTGACCGAACAATTGGAAACATCTGCGAAAAACAAAAACATTAAACTGGAACAGAATGTCGGTGAAAATACATTTGCAATCGCCGACGAAAAATCGGTGTCGGCTGTTTTCAGGAACCTTATTTCCAATGCTATAAAATATACCAACCCCGGAGGAGAAGTAAAAATTGAAGCCGTAAAAAAGGATGGTTTTATGGAAATTTCGGTGGAAGATAACGGAACGGGAATGTCTGCCGGAAAACTAAAAAAGTTATTCAAAATAACGAAGATTGTTTCGGAGGAAGGCACAGCCAGGGAAACCGGAACAGGTTTGGGATTAATTCTTTGTAAAGAGTTTGTTGAAAAAAACAGGGGTAGAATATGGGCTGAAAGCGAACCTGGAAAAGGAAGTCGGTTTGTTTTTTCACTGCCGGCTGTTGAATAAAAAGCAACGGCTGAATTCAATTCATACCATTGCTTTTCAATGCTTTATAGATTCCGATCAGTTTTTTCCTGCCGAATAAATATCGTTTATAAGATGCTGGTATTTTACGGCAACCACATTCCGGCGCAGTTTTAAAGTAGGCGACAGTTCTCCCGATGCAGTCGTCCATTCTTCACAAACCAGGCGAATCCGGTTGATTTGTTCGTGCGAGCCCAGCGTTTTATTAACGATTTGTACTTCTTTCTGAATTTTTTCAACCACCTCCGGAATCTTTATCAGCTCTTCATTGTTTTGGAAGTGAATTTTATGGTCGGCACACCAGTCGTGCAGAAGCGGAAAATTGGGTGAAATAAGCGCGCTGGCAAACTTCTCGTTGGCGCCAATTACCATCACCTGCTCAATGAGGTTCGATGTTTTTAACTTGTTTTCAATCATCTGCGGTGCAATATATTTTCCGCCCGAAAGTTTAAAAATCTCTTTTTTGCGATCAGTAATTTTGAGGTACTTTCCGTCTTCCAGAATACCGATATCACCGGTATGAAACCAGCCGTTTTCGTCGATAACTTCGGCGGTAAGTTCGGGCGCTTTGTAGTATCCCATCATCACCCCCGGACCTTTACACAGAATTTCCCCGTCGGCTGCTATTTTTACTTCAAAGCCATCGAGAACCGGGCCAACCGTACCAATTTTCATCTCTTTTTTTGCCGGGTTGTTCACTGCTATCACCGGCGATGTTTCGGTAAGTCCGTAACCCTCCAGATTGTACATTCCGGCCATTCCCAGCACCCTTGCAATGCGCGGTTGCAAAGCCGCACCACCCGAAACAATGTAAACAATGTTTCCGCCTAAAGCCCCTCTCCATTTTGAGTAAATCAGCTTGTCTGCGATTTTTATTTTTAGTTGAAGCATCGGGCTGTATTTTTTATTGTATTCGAAGTGTTTTGTTAGTCGAAGCGCCCAGAAGTAAAGTGTCTTTTTGGCTCCCGAAAGTTCTTTCCCTTTGGCCACCAACCCATCGTAAACCTTTTCGAGCAGCCGGGGCACCGAATTAAACATGTGCGGTTTTATCTCCTTGATGGCCGTTACAATTTGCGCCAGATTTCCCACGTAATAAATCCCCATTCCCTTGTATTGAAAATGGTAATTTACACTGCGTTCATACACATGGCACAACGGAAGGAAACTGATTACATGGTGGTCTTTGCCCAGATGGTGCATTTGCGAGTGGGTAACAAAATTGGAAACGAGGTTATTCTGCGACAGCATTACTCCTTTGGGAACACCTGTTGTACCCGACGTATAAATAATAGTAGCAAGGTCTTCCGGTTTAACCGATGCCTTTAACCCGGTTAATTTGCCTTCCAGCTCTGCCTTGCGTGATGCTCCGAGTGCGAGAATTTCCTCATAATTTTTGGCGCCTTCCACTTCTTCAAAAGTATAAATATCCTGTATCGACGACGACATTCTTACAATGGGAAGAAGTTTTTCGTAAAGTTTGGCGTCGCCTGCAATAAGCAATTTTGACTCCGAATGATCTAAAATATAGTTGTATTCGTCTTCGCCAATGGTAGGATAAATGGGAACATGTATCACTCCCGTCATAGCCATTCCCATATCGGCAAAATTCCATTCGGGCCGGTTGGTGGTAACGGTGGCAATTTTGTCTCCTTTTTCAAATCCCATGGCAAGCAATCCCAAAGCAAACTGGTGCGATTTTTTATAGTACTCTTCGGTTGAATAGGTGTACCAGTCACTATTTTTTTTCCCACCCAGCGCATCTTTACGCGGAAATTCCTGAATGTATTTGTCGAGGATGTCAAACGTACGCGTTACTGTAACTGTCATTTTTTTAAATTTTGAAAACGGCCAAATATAACTGTTTTGGTTCTTCTCTAAATTCTGAGAAAGGTTGGAAATGGGGGTGCTTCGTTTATTTAGATTTATTCAAAATAAACACAATTTGCTGGTTGTTAGTTTTTTATTGTTTTTTTGTTCGACTAAAAGAATAAAGTATTCTAAAAATACAAAATATTGTTTCGGTCAGATTAGATTTTTTATCGATTGTTAACATAAAATATTGGAATGAAATTTAAGGGAATATATTGATGTCAGTTTTGCATCTGTGATAAAAAACTTTTAATACGTACGAATATATAAATATAGTCCGCATCTTTCAGTTTGCTTTTCTAAGAGACTGTTTTGAAATAATATTTCCAGAGTTAATGATGTTTTTTCAGGAATATTTTTTGTTTTGTGGATTAGACGCTTTCAGGTTATACTCCGATTGCTATCGGGACTGAAAGGTCTGGTGTCGGAAACCTGGCAGCTTCCAGAACCAGATCGTAAATAACCATCAGAAGCGGGGCAAAAAACAATCTGACCGTTTGATTACCTGAAATCACTTCAGCGATAATTTTAGCGCAGTAAACCGGCATCAGCCAGTTGAGGCCAATCATCAACGGAGTTTCGAGAACCTTTGTTCCGAGGCCTTTCCCGTAAATATATTCCCCGAAAATCACGCCGGTTTTTACCTCTATCGCTTCAATTAAAAAGGAAAAAATGAAAATGAAGCCAAAAACAAGCAGCATTTTCAGTTTTCAATACTTCCTGTTTTGGTTTAAAAATAAACCTTATTTTTAGCCTTGCTGATTTTAAACAGCATTTTTAAACCAAAAATTGACATTATGACAACCAAAGTTGTTTTCGTACTCGGTGTGATTTTTCTTTTTGCCGGGTGTTCCCGTTTTAGTCAAACCGAAAACTGGACCCATTTCAGAGGTTCGCAGATGGACGGCCACGCCGAAACTGAAACAGCGCCACTGGAGTGGGGCGAAAAATCCAACATTGTTTGGAATGTTGAGGTGAAAGGAAAAGGATATTCTTCGCCTGTAATTTACGGCCATCAAATCTGGATGACTTCTGCTACCGACGATGGCAAAGAATTTTATACGCTTTGTTACGATTTTGAAACCGGCGAACTTCTCGACGAGAAAACGATTTTTACCAGCGACGACCCGCAGCGGATTCACAGCACCAATTCGTATGCCACGCCAACACCCTGCATCGGGGATGGATTCGTTTATGTTCATTTTGGAACGTTCGGAACTGCCTGCATTAATACTGGAAATTTTGAAGTGGTTTGGAAGCGCGAAGACTTGAAGTGCGACCACATGCAGGGACCAGCTTCTTCTCCCATTCTGCACAAAAATATGCTGATTGTTCACCTTGAAGGAACGCATGACCCCTATGTGGTTGCCCTCGACAAAAAAAACGGTGAAACCATCTGGAAAAGCGTTCGGCCCAAAGAAATTTACGACCCGCTGGAACCGGTTTACCGCAAGTCGTATCAAACCCCTATCATTATTGAGGTTGATGGTCGGGAACTCCTGATTAGCAACGGCGCCTACATGTGTTTTGCCCACGATGTAAATACAGGCGAAGTGGTGTGGACCATCGAATATGGCTATGATTCCACGGTCAGCCAGCCGCTTTACTGGAATGGTTTGGTGTTTGTAAACTCCGGCTGGATTTTTCTGGACAATATTCCTTTTTTTACCCGGCAATATGCCATCGACCCTACCGGAAAAGGCGACGTAACCGAAACCCATGTGAAATGGATGTACGAGGACGAAGTGCCGCAAATTCCGACTCCGGTTATTGTGGATGGCAAAATGTACATGGTACACGACCGCGGAATGGTGACCTGCCTCGATGCCATGACCGGCCAGCTTGTATGGAAAGAAAAACTGAGCGGGAATTTTAATTCATCACCCGTTTTTGCTGCCGGTAATATCTATTTCTTTAATGTAAAAGGCGACTGCACCATTATTAAGCCGGGCGATACATTTCAAAAAGTTGCCGAAAACAGCATCGGCGAAACGGTGAAGGCTGTGCCGGCATTTGTACGAAACAAAATGGTACTGCGGACAGATAAAAGTCTGTATTTAATTGAATAGTGTTTGAGGAGTTGACATTCAAATCAATTTAAATTTTCAATCACGCGTTCCAGTCTGCGGCTTATCTCTGTCGCCACTTCCAGAACTACGGCATTGTCAACTGCCATCATCGATGATAATGGCTCTACGGCAGCAACTTCAACTTCTCCGTTGTCGTTTTCCTGTACCACCAAACTACAGGGAAGCAACACTCCCAGGTTTTTTTCACTCTCAACGGCCTTTTTTGCAAACGCCGGATTGCAGGCGCCCAAAATCCGGTATTTTCTAAAATCCACATCGAGTTTGGCCTTAAAAGTGGCCTGCATGTCCACCTCGGATGGAACGCCAAATCCTTCTTTCCCCAACTCGGTTTTAACAAGGTCGATTACGTCGTCAAAACTTTTATCTTTAATTACTGTACTGAAAAAATAGCTCATATCATTTTAGTTTTTTGTTGAATATTTATTTTGGCTTCTGTAACAAATATAGGTCTATTTCGTTCAAAATCTTTTTTAAAACTGAAAAAATTAATCGCATAACCACACTTTTTGTTTAGGAGAAAAAAAATATTCCGGGTTTGGCAGCAAAAAGTGATATTTGGTTGGTCGAAACGGAAAATTTAAACCTAAAAGTAAATTTTTATTAATAAAATAAAGAAATTTGACACAAAAACATTTGTTTTATTGTCAAAAAGTATATTTTTGGCAGTTGAAGACAGGTTCAACTAAAAAAGCAAAAATATGTGTGGAATTGTTTGTGTATTCGATTTGAAAACCGACAGCAGGCAGCTGCGGCCTCAGGTTTTGGAGATGTCGAAAAAGTTACGTCACCGCGGCCCCGATTGGTCGGGTATTTATTGTGGAGAAAAAGCGCTTGTTGCGCACGAGCGGCTTTCCATTGTTGACCCGGAATCGGGTGGGCAGCCGTTGTACAGTAAAGACAAGAAACTGATTTTGGGCGTAAACGGTGAAATTTACAACCATCGTGAAATCCGAAAGCAGTTTGAGGGCAAATACGAGTTTTTAACCGGTTCCGATTGCGAAGTGATTCTGGCGCTTTACCGTGAAAAGAAAGAAAAGTTTCTGGATGATATGAACGGTATTTTTGCCTTCGGACTTTACGATGAGGAAGAAGATGCTTATCTGATTGCCCGCGATCATATCGGCATTATTCCGCTCTATCAGGGCTGGGATGAGTTTGGAAACTATTATGTGGCTTCTGAATTGAAAGCTTTGGAGGGGTACTGCAAAAAAATTCAGGAATTTCCTCCCGGGCATTATTTATACAGTAAAGACGGCGAGTTAAAACGCTGGTATGTGCGCGAATGGACCGAGTATGAAAATGTGAAGGACAATTCTGCCGACATTGATGAACTGTCGCAGGCACTGGAAGATGCCGTGCACCGGCAATTGATGTCCGACGTTCCCTACGGCGTGTTGCTGTCCGGCGGGCTCGATTCTTCTATTACTTCGGCGCTGGCCAAAAAGTTTGCGGGCAAACGCATCGAGGAAAACGACCAGAAAGATGCGTGGTGGCCCCAGCTGCATTCGTTTGTAATCGGGTTGGAAGGTTCGCCCGATTTGGCAGCCGCCCGAAAAGTTGCCGACCATATTGGCACCATTCACCACGAAATTCATTATACCATACAGGAAGGACTGGATGCCATCCGCGATGTTATTTACCACATCGAAACTTTTGATGTGACTACTGTGCGGGCTTCAACACCCATGTACATGATGGCGCGTGTAATTAAATCGATGGGAATAAAAATGGTGCTTACCGGCGAAGGCGCCGATGAAATTTTTGGAGGCTATCTTTATTTTCATAAAGCGCCCAATGCCGAAGAGTTCCATAAGGAAAGTGTGCGGAAAGTGAGCCGGTTGCATTTATACGATTGCCTGCGTGCCAACAAATCTCTGGCTTCGTGGGGAGTGGAAGGTCGGGTTCCTTTTCTGGACAAGGAATTTATCGACGTGGCCATGCGGTTCAATCCTGAAGAAAAAATGGCTAAAAACGGACGCATGGAAAAATGGTGTCTGCGCAAGGGATTCGAAAAATACCTGCCGCATAGTGTGGCCTGGCGCCAAAAAGAACAGTTTTCCGACGGCGTGGGGTATGGCTGGATTGACACGCTGAAACAGATTGCCCGCGAGCAGGTAACCGACGAAATGATGGAAAATGCCAAATTCCGTTTCCCGGTGAATACACCCATGAACAAAGAGGAATACATGTACAGGGCCATTTTCAGTGAACATTTCCCGTCGGACCAGGCAGCAGCTTGTGTGCCTTCGGTACCTTCCATTGCCTGCAGCACCGGCGAAGCACTGGCTTGGGATGTTTCGTTTCAGAACAATGCCGATCCTTCAGGAAGAGCTGTGAACACTGTTCATGAGAAAGGGGCGGTTTTTGAGGATATCAAAAAAAGCCAGCCGCAACCAGTGGCAGCCGGCTAAAAAACGGGATGCCGCCTGTTAGCAATTCTTTCGGTTTTCTTTTGCGCCAATAGTGGAATTTTACCGGGTTATGGAATGTAAAGTGGCCCGTCTGGTCCAAGCGGAAGGCCAAACCACATCCATATAACCAGCAAAGCAATCCATATTATTCCCAAAATCAGGGTGTACGGCAGCATGGTTGAGATGATGGTTCCAATTCCGTAGCGTTTGTCGTATTTTTCGGCGAAAGTGACAATCAGTGCAAAATAGCTCATCATCGGGGTAATCAGGTTCGTGAGCGAATCGCCGATTCGAAATGCCGCCTGCGTTAATCCCGGGTGGTAAGGCGGATCGATGAGCATTAGCATGGGAATGAACACCGGCGCCATGATGGCCCATTTGGCCGAGGCGCTTCCCATAAACATATTGATGAACGCGGAAAGAATGACAAAACCTACAATCAGCGGAATGCCTGT
>Ga0334901_1003920_pt1 | contig 10644 bp, 7 predicted proteins | sample GraSluR3_MG_3_FD_207216 | JGI IMG/M metagenome (GOLD analysis project Ga0334901, IMG submission 207216) | Sludge microbial communities from methane-producing bioreactor in Wageningen University, Netherlands - Granular Sludge_15_08-R3 | ecosystem: Engineered > Bioreactor > Anaerobic > Unclassified...
AGATCCCGGCTTCTATATTCCTTACTTCAGGGGTGAATTCGATGGTAACGGTCACGAGATCCTGAATCTCTCAGTCGATATGCGCAATTATCTCAATCTGGGGCTGTTCGGCTACGTTGTTAATGGCACGATCAGGAATCTCAACCTGAGAGATCTTTTTCTCAGAGGAAGCCATTATGTCGGCGGCCTGGCCGGATACATGTTCCTTGAGAGCGAGATCGATAACTGCTCCGTATCAGGCGAGATCGTGGGGTCCAGCTTTATCGGCGGCCTGGCGGGGTTATGCTCTGCTTCTCTCATTACCAGGAGTTCGAGTTCTGTCGAGATCGATGGCACTAACGATGCGGGTGGCCTGATAGGTGGACTGATCGACGGCACGGAAGTGAGAATGTGTTTCAGCACCGGTGATGTAGAGGGATACCTGCAGACAGGCGGGCTGATCGGGAGTAAGTGGGGAAACTGTGTGATCGAGGACTCGTTTGCCCGGGGAAATGTCACAGGACAGGATTACGTTGGGGGGCTTGTCGGCAATATGTGGGACGGTGAGATCTTGAGGTCTTTCAGCACAGGTGAGGTTACATACAATGAGGGAGGGGGTGGTTTGATCGGATCCCCGGATGGTTCAGTCACTGTGGAAGCGAGTTACTGGGACATAGACTCCTCCGGACAGACAGAGAGTGCTGGCGGCGAGGGGAGGACTACAGAAGAGATGACCTGGCCACATGCCCAGAACACTTATGAAGACTGGGATTTTACTGAAATCTGGCTCGCTGATGAAGAATATATCGTTAACCACGGTTATCCCTATCTGCAGGCGACAGAACATCAGGTATCTGTCGAAGATGATCTGATCGTGGATGCCGGGAAATTCACACTTTCTAACTATCCCAACCCGTTCAACCCGGAGACAACGATCAGCTACTCTCTGCCGGAAGATGTAGAATCGCTGGAGTTGAAAATATACAACATCAAGGGGCAGATCGTAAGAGAACTAATCCCGGCAGTACCACATGAGAGCGGCGAATTCCAGGTCAGATGGGACGGCAGGGATAATCTTGGCAGACAGGTAAGCTCCGGTGTCTATTTTGCCAGGTTGATAATCCCGGATATGGAGCGAATCAATAAAATGCTGCTCGTAAAATAGACATGATAGTCCCTGAGAATTTGAGCTTTTAAGGCTGGTTAGCTGTAAACCTATTATTGAAAGTGAGCAGTAATCGGAAATGGACATGAAGATTTTACTTGACTTTTGAGAGAAAGGAAACGAGTTGTTTCTCATAATTACTGGCATATTGAATATGGACATAACAAAAAAACAGAGAATTTCGAAGTGGACTCACAGTCTTATGCCCCTCCTTGCCATTTTTTTGCTGCTTTCCTTAAATATCACTGTCAATTCCTTATATTCAAATTCTCCGAATGATCTTTCGGTTATAAGATATGGCGCAGATTACGACTTTTTCCCTTATGAGGGGTTAGACCAGCAGGCCAATCCTTCCGGGCTGAATTTAGAGCTGATAGAGGCTATATCAACTCGAATGAATCTAGAGGTAGACTACCGGCTCGATGTCTGGACCGAGGTAATAAAAGATCTTCAGGAGGGTGAGATAGACCTGGTAGCAATGTTCAAACTCCCGGAAAGGGAGGAATTTTTCGACTTTTCAGAACCATTTACCATGGTCTATCATTCGATATTCATCCGGGATGACAGTCCTCCTATCCGTTATATGTCGGACCTGATCGGTAAAAAGATCATCATTCAGGCGTATGCAGCAACTCATTACTATTTCCGGCAGTTCGATGATCATTATGATCTGATCTTGGCTGAATCTGAACCCGAAGCTCTTGCTCTTCTTGCTTCAGGTGATTACGATTGTGCCGTGATCAGTGCCATAGGTGGTAATCATGTCATCAAGGAACTTGAACTTGAAAACATCATTTCTACAGGCCCGCCCCTGATACCTAACGAGTATTGTTTCGCTGTCAGAAAGGGAAATACAGCCCTGCTGGAGATAATCAATGACGGACTGGCAGAGGTGAAAGCGTCAGGTGAGTTCGATCGGATCAGAGACGAGTGGCTGACGGTTGTTACGGTCGAGAAACCTGATTTGATCATGGCGGCCCGGTATGCAATCTGGATATTGCTACCTCTGGCTATGATTGCCGGGCTTTTTCTTCTCTGGACTCTGGCTTTACGTAAAGCGGTTCAGGATAAGACCAGAGCTTTGAGAAGGGAGCTCTACGACAGGATCGTTATCGAAGAGCACTTGAAGAGATTGAACATGTTATACGATCTTCTGAGCCATATCAATCATACTCTTGTCAGGGTGGAAAACAGAGAAGAACTCTTTGATGAGATCTGCAGAATGGCTGTCAAGCAGCAGGCATTCTCAGTGGTTTTTATTGCCACGATCGATAAGGAGAAGCGTGAGATAACTCCACTGGCAGCTGAAGGCGCTGATATTGCAGAGCTCAATAATACCGATTTCCGGACCTTCGTGAAAAGGATAGCAGCTTTTGGTATCGATAACCCTGAAAACAGGGATATGTGTTTCTTTGTCAATAATATCAAAACGAAAAACAGTGGTATCCTGCAACCTGAGTTCAAGAACATTTATCAGATCAGGTCGTTAGCTGTTCTACCTCTCTATCAGAACAGAGAGTTTTTCGGTATTTTCTCTCTCTTTTCACCGATAACGAGTTTTTTTGATGAGGATGAGATACGGGTCCTGACCGAGATAGCCCACGATGTTTCATATGCCCTGACGATAATCGAGAAAGAGGAACAGAAACGACTTCTGGAAGAGGAACTGATCATAGCGCAGAAGATGGAAAGCTTCGGCCAGCTGGCGAGCGGTATTTCACACGATTTTAATAATGTTCTCTCGATAATTTTGGGTAGTATTACCATCCTGACAGACAAGACAGAAGATCCTGAGATAAGAAACTACCTGGAGATTATCGAAGGAGCAGCTAAAAGAGGATCTGATCTGACTCGCAGGGTCCTTTCCTTTGTCAGGCAGAAGGTATCCGTAAAGAGTATATTCAGTATCAATGAGTTACTGGAAGGGGTATATAAGACACTACAACAGACGATAGGCGAAGATATCGATCTGAACCTGAAAGAAGAGACGGAACAATTCTACTCTTCGGGAAACAGCAGTGAGTTGTTCCAGGTATTACTGAATCTCTGTATCAATGCCAAAGATGCCCTGCTCGACCCGAAGAACGAAAAAACGGAAAAGACTATCACGATAAGCTTATCGGTTGCTGTTAAGAGTGAGATGGAGAAGTTTTTCCATGAGGTACCGGGCGAAGAATACATCAAGATAACGGTTAGTAACAACGGGCCCAGTATTCCGTCTGAATTGAGAAAGAAGATCTTCGATCCCTTTTTTACAACGAAAGAGGAGGGGAAGGGAACCGGATTGGGATTACCGATGGCTTATCGAATTGTTAATGCTCATGAGGGATTCATCAATTTCGAGAGTGAACCGGGCAGGGATACAGCATTTCATGTCTATCTCCCTACGGTGGAGAAACCGGAAGAACTGGAGCAGTCAGAAGATTTACAATCTGTCGGAACGAGTGAAGATACGATTCTTGTCGTCGAAGATGAGATCGTCCTGCAGGAATTGATGAGTGAAATTCTCCAGAAGGGGGGATTCCGGGTCTTACAGGCCAACGATGGCCAGGAAGCGCTTGATATTTTTCAAGCCAGGCGGAATGAGATAACGTTTGTAATTATTGACCTCGGCCTGCCAAAGATATCGGGAACCGAACTCTATCGCAAGATAATTGAGCTAAAACCGGAAATAAATATTGTCATAACAAGTGGTTATATGGAGCAAGGCTTCGAGGAAGAGGTAGAAAAACGATCGAGAAGCCGATATCTCATGAAGCCTTTTAAAATTACCATGTTGCAGGAGATAATAACCGAGCTGACCGATAAATGATATCGTTCGGAGATTATCAGGGTATATAATCCGGAAACTTCAAAAAAGAGCCGTGAAGAATTACACGGCTCTCAAACATAACTCGCTGATATTACTTCAAGAGTAATATCTTGTTCGTCAGAGCTGCCTTTTCAGTGAGTAACCTGTAATAATAGATACCACTCGGCATTGGATTACCCTGATCGTTATCTCCGTTCCAGTTAAGCCGATACTCTCCCGGTTCTGCCCGGCTGTCATAGAGTATCCTGACAAGCTGGCCCTTCGTATTGTATATTGCCAGCCGGACCGGCCCGGAATGGTTCAGGCTGAATTCGATAGTTGTCTCTGGATTGAAGGGGTTAGGGTAGGCTCGCATACTCAGAGGTGTGAGCAGGTCTGGGTTTTCGGCTGATAACTCGATCTCGTAAACAGCTTCCGCTATCTCGCTCGGTAACCAATCCTCTTTATAGGCGCGTGCTCTGACCGTTACATCATAATCGATCCAGATCGGCTCACTATAGAGGAGTGACTCTTCGGTCGGCTCACTCTCATCGAGAGTGTAGTAGATTACAGCATCCTCGGTCTCACAGATGATCTCCAGTTCGATGTAATCTATGTAGCTTCCCGGTTCGGGGATGAATTCCGGGGTAGCCACCGTCTCCATTACCTGGCCAGGACGGATATAGACGCCCGAATGGCGGATATCACATCCGTCGATGATCATATAGGCAAGATCTTCGTTATATTCAACTTCTGTTCCCCAGAGATAGAGCTCTACCAGCCAGGAGGTGAATCCCGTCGCTGCACCGGCCATATCAATATTGCCGTCATTATTGAAATCACCGAAAACCGGAGTACTCTGCATGGTGACTGATGACCAGTCGGTTCCGCAGGGAAGAGGCCAGCCGTCGGTTTGCGTTCCGTCGTTGTTATAACAGTCATAACCGTAGGCAAAGAGGTTGGAGGTTATGACCAGATTGACATTTTCATCACCGGTGATATCGGCAATACCGATCTGAGTGTAGATTGCATCGGTCGGCCCAGCAGGGAAACCGGTAAGAGGATTTCCATCCTTATCCCAGACATAAATCTGATTGGAGGGTTCCGAGGAACCGACCTGGTCACCGACAACAATATCGAGTTCACCGTCTCCATCAACATCACCAATCGATACAGTGGCAAAAACCCAGTGATCGGTATATTGTGGCCAGCCGGGCCTATTAGAACCGTCGGCATTGAGGATGAAAACCGCTCCCGCCTGATCGCTGCAACCGGCAAAAACTACCTGGACCTCTCCATTGTTATCGAGATCTACCAGAACCGGTGAGGAATAGGAATAGGTAATGCCGGGATCCTGGAACGGGAAACCATCAAGAATATTCCCCTGATTGTCGAAAACATAGAGTGATTCATATGAGAGGGCAATGATTTCGTTGTTACCGTTCCCTGTAATATCACCGGCAGATATTCCGGCACCGGGGAAGGTATCGAGCTGCTGAGGCCAGCCATTGACAACTGCTCCGGTTCCGTCATAGACATAGACCCAGCCTTCGGGATGGTTCCTGACATTGACCAGAATCTCCATCACTCCGTCACCTGTGATATCTGCCAGAGAGGCGTTCATCGTTCCACCGCCCGTCTGGGTTACCGGGAAACCGTCTACCGGTGTGCCGTCCAGATGAAAGGCGTAAAGAGCACCTGTATTGCCATTGGTATTGTTTCTGCTCGTGGCGACTATTTCTGGTATCCCGTCACCGGTAATATCTCCAGCAGCAGGCGAACCCCAGATATAGAACCCGAGATTGACCGGCCAGCCGGGAACCGGTGTTCCGTCCAGCTTCAGAGCAGAAATTCTCATACCGACACCCGTTACGATCTCCAGATCGTCATCATCGTCCATATCGAGATAGATCGGGCCATTGTAGGTGTTGGAATTAGTAAAAGAAACAGGCCAGCCGGGAAAGATCTCCGGCAGAGTCCTGGATTGCGGTTCTCGTTTCAAAAGCTCAACATCGTTCTCCGAAACGAGAACATAACCATTCATATCGGGAATCAGAGCACGATCCAGATTATTGAGAGAGAGTTCTGAAATATGCATCTTTACTCCTCCAGCAAAACCAAGAGACATGATTGTCAGAAATATCAGTAAGATAACAGTTCGTTTCATTATCACCTCCTAATGTATTTTTTCTAAGCTTATGGATCAATTACTGGCTGTCAATGTTAATGTGATGTTCTGATAAATCTCTATCCCAGTTTTTATCTTGATTCAGACAGAATCCGAAAAAAAATCGCTATTGATTAATTTTATGATGCAATATAGAGTAGAGGGTTAGAAAATTGGACGGAATTGCCATTCGATAAGCTGACAGATCGTAGGGTTAATGTCGTAAAGAAATGATTTGACTGAATGAATATGATAAACTGCTATTGCTAGTTTATATGGAGTTCCTAACAATTAAAGAGAGGAGATGAACAAAGCAGGTATGGTGAAAGCAGAATGTTTAATGAATAACTGGAAGCTGGTGATGAGGAGAGTCGTTACTCTGGTTGGTATTGAGATTTTCACTGTTAATGAGAAGGAATAACTTGAAAATTGTGAGTGATGAGAAATCACGAGTTTGGGAGATATCTATCAAGGAGGAATGATGTTATATAGCGAAATCAGAGCAGAAGCTCGAAGCGTTTTACGAGGTAAGTGGGGTATAATGGCAGTTGTCTGGCTGATAATCTTTGCTCTGTCCCATGGTGTTCACGCTCTGTCTGAAGAGTTCGGAACCATAGTATCACTGATAGTAGGAGGCCCTTTTTTATTAGGGGTCAGTACTATAGTCCTGAAAGTTTACCGGAAGGAAGCTTTCCAATTGGAAGAGGTTTTCGGTGGGTTTAAAGACTTCAGCAGGGCTTTGGTGGCATATCTGTTGATCTTGCTCTATGTTCTTCTCTGGTCACTGCTACTGATTATACCGGGGATAATTGCAGCTATAAGCTATTCCATGACCTTCTTCATTATGGCAGAAAACCCCGAGTTTCCGGCTGCCGACGCTATGCGAAGAAGCAAAGAAATGATGCTGGGTCATAAATCGGAATACTTTATGCTGATGTTGTCCTTTATTGGCTGGTTTTTTGTCTCGATCTTAACTTGTGGAATCGGATTCCTGTTTCTTCAGTCATATTGTATGATGTCAGCAGCTGTTTTTTACCAGAAAATCAAAGGTAACTTTGTTAGTTCTTCTGAAGGAGAACCGGTTCCCGATGAAAAGCAGTGAGAGTACAATTAGAGTGATAAAAGCGGTTCCTTACGGGAAGGTATGCAGTTATTCAGGGATAGCTGCTCTGGCCGGGATTCCGAACGGGGCTAGATTAGTAGCCAGGATCCTGCATTCCTGTTCGGAGAAATGTGATCTGCCCTGGTGGCGGATAGTCAGATCGAATGGAGAAATTGCCCTGAGAGATAAGGCTAGTAGAAAGATACAGAAGGATCTGTTACTGAAAGAGGGGATACATTTCCGGAATGTCTGGGCAGTAGAAAGGTACAAGATAATGGAGTATCAGGAAATCAAAGGTTATAAGGAGTAAAGTGGAGTAATATGTCAGCTACAAGAGATGAGTTAAAGAGGGAATTACAGAAATTACTGAACGAGCAGCCAGGAATTGTCGCTGCCTGGGAAGGTGGGGCCGCAGCTACAGGGTTTCTGGACAGGTATTCTGATCTGGATTTGAGTATTGTAATCAACGAAGGTAAACCGGATGAAATATTTACCCTTATTGACGAGTTTTTCGAAACCAGGTACGGAATATTGAACCGTCTGAGAATGCCGGAACCGACCTGGCACGGTTTCTCACAGTGCTTCTACCAGCTCGATGGATTTCCACCTCTCTTCTACTGTGATATCGTTGTTATACCGGCCAGTGTTCCTCATAAATTTACCGAACCCGACCGGCATGGGCACAGCGTGATCTGGTTCGATAAAGTGGGAATTCATTCTGCTGAGGAGACACCTCCCGAGGTAAGGAAGAGACTGGTTAACAGAATATATCGAACCAGCATAGATCTGGAATGGCTATTCCTGTTGGAATTACAGAAGGCACTGGCCAGGAAGAACTGGCTGGCTGCCCAGAGATGCTATCTGCAATTCATAAACAGGCACCTTGTTCCTTTGCTCAATATAAAATACCGTCCGGCAAAGGCCGATTTCGGGATGCGATATGCCGAACGGGAATACCCTCCCGATGTTGTCAACTGGCTGACCGGCCTGTTAAAGATAACGTCCGTTGAGGATATAGAAACCAGGTTGCCGTCAGTAGTGGAGAGGATCGAGAATCTAAAAAATGAACTACCAGCAAAAGAAGAGGAGAAACAGCCATAATAAAAGGGAGTGAAAAAAATCCAGGGTGAATAAGCTTGACATTCGAGTTTATCATGCCTGAATTAAAAAAAATGAGTTAAGTAAAGCGATGGGAGGACTCAATGAAAATGTCTGTTGTTATACTGCTATTACTGCTGCTGGGTAACCTGAATGCCTTTCAGGAGGGGACAATCAATGTCGGAGGTAACGTTGCTCTAACCGTTTCAAAACTCCATGAAGATGCTGATTCACTGACAGATTTCTCCTTCAACCCGCAATTCGGATACTTCATTATGGAAAATCTCGCTGGTGATCTGATCCTTAACATCAATCACCTGAAACAGGGAGATAATAGTCAGACAGAACTGCTGTTCGGACTCGGTGCCAGGTATTTCATAGATCAATTCTATCTGGGCACGGCATTTCTGCAGAGAGGTTATACTTTTAAATTTAAGAGTACGACAGAACACGAAGAATCGGCATCATATCTGGAAGTCAGAGGTGGTTATCTTATTCCGATTCCTGACAGGTTTGCAGTTCTTCTTCTGAAATCAGGCAGAGTGCTCTTTAGTGCGGTAGAGAGATCGGATAACTTACCGGTCGGATAGAGGACAACGACAAAAAGTCACTCAGGGGAGAAGACGACTTTGCTAATTGCCCAATAGTCAATATATTAGGCTTCAGTCCTGACAATAAATCTCTTGACAAAAATATTACTGCTGGCCGATAATAGGGATAAAGGCACGAAAGTGAGCCGGGATAGTGTTTTTGTTTTGTTTTTGTGGTTGTAAAAGAGAAGATTGTATCTGGAACTGCGGTCGGATTTTCGCTATCCTCAGACCCTAATATTTTGTAGATGCATCCTCTCTAACTGGAGCGATGAATGATAGATCGATTGTTTTTAGGTAATTGTCTTTTCTTTAGAGTTGTTATGACCAGTTACTGTTCTCAAAACCAGCCCATGACGTATGAGTCTTGATTAAGATGATAGAGGTGTATTATGAAGTTTAAAAGATTGTTAGCTATTTTTATGGCATTGATTTTATCGGCTTCTTATGGCTATTGTATGATCAATGATATCGAACTCGATAACGACCAAAGTAAGCTGGAGGTTTTGCTATCCCACGGTTCAGGCCTGTCTCTGTTTTATCAATTTGATCGTCTGAATTACTTTACAGTCGATACTGAAGAGGGAGAGTTTACAGAGATTTACATTAATTCTCTGGCTCATACTAATGTAGTAGGTGAGCCGAAGCTTCCCATGAGCAGAAGATTTATCGAGGTTCCTCTCGGAGCAGAAGTTTCAACAATTGTTCTGAACTACAGATTTGATGATCACTCTCTAGTGAATTATGGGATAGAATACCCGATCATGCCTGGTCAGCATCCCATACCTAAAAGTTCAGATGCCGAAATGCCTCCCTTTGAATACGATCTAAAGGCTTATAGCCGTGCCAGTTTAGAGGATGAATATCCACTGGTCAGAGCAGAAGAGGTCGGCATTATGCGGGGAGTGAGGCTATTCGCTATTGAACTCTATCCGGTAAAGTATAATCCGGTCGAGGGGTTATTGAGAATCTATAATAACATAGAGGTTGAGATTAACTTCACCGGTGGCGACTTTGTCGCTACAGAAGAGTTACGGCAGCGGACCTACTCACCCTACTTCGAGTTTCTTTATGAGGAACAGCTTCTGAACTATGAGCCTGTAGCGGAGCGTCAGAATCTGACCCGTTATCCGGTGAAATACATAATCATTGCCGATCCGATGTTCGAAACTGCGTTAGAGCCCTTTATCGACTGGAAAATCAAGAAAGGTTTCGAGACGATAGTCGGTTATACCGGCACTCCGGAAGTGGGCTCTACAACAACATCGATCGCAAACTACATAGAGTCTATCTGGAATTCAGCTACCCCGGATGATCCGGCACCATCATTTGTTCTCTTTGTTGGGGATGTAGCTCAGATACCAGCATTTTCGGGAAATACTGGTAGCCATATTTCCGATCTACATTATGTCAGACTCGAGGGGACCGATTATCTACCCGAGATGTTTTACGGCCGGTTTTCAGCTAATAACCTGACAGAACTACAGCCACAGATCGACAAGACACTTACCTATGAGAAACTCCTTATGCCCGATCCATCATTTTTAGCTGAATCGGTTCTGATTGCCGGAGTAGATAGTTACTGGTCTACTTCACATGCAAACGGACAGATAAACTACGGAACAGAACATTACTTTAATGCTTCTAACGGTATCATTGCCCATACTTATCTCTATCCGGCTTCCGGTAGCAGTTCTGCAGCTATAATCAACGATGTCAGTAATGGAGTTGGCTACGTTAACTATACAGCTC
>Ga0334901_1003926_pt1 | contig 10629 bp, 8 predicted proteins | sample GraSluR3_MG_3_FD_207216 | JGI IMG/M metagenome (GOLD analysis project Ga0334901, IMG submission 207216) | Sludge microbial communities from methane-producing bioreactor in Wageningen University, Netherlands - Granular Sludge_15_08-R3 | ecosystem: Engineered > Bioreactor > Anaerobic > Unclassified...
GAATCGAAGTAGTTGAGAATCTCCAAGGCATTGCGGGTGAGCGACTGACCCACCTTCTGCATCTCCGCTATGCGGCTGTTGGACAGCTCCATGCACAAGGCCTCGAAAGCTTCGACAGCACTCTCGTAATCAAGGCAATTCTCATAGAATCCCTGCAGTTTCAGGCGGTAGTTGTAGGCGGTGACGGTATCCAGGTGGTCTGTGCTCAGCAGCAGCTCCAACTGGCTCAGCTGCTTTTCTGTGAGGTTCTGCTTGTTCTTCAACCACAGATAGCGGGTTCCTTCCAGCGACCCGATCTTCTTTCTGTCCTTGGAACGCATCTCTCGGCGCCTGACCTGGTCCACTGAGTCACCCATCATCTTGACGACGTGGAACTTGTCCACCGTCGTCCTTGCCTGGGGGAATGCGTCTGTCATGGCATTTCGGTAGCCGTGGCACATGTCGCTGGTCACGTCCCCCACCTTGTCCGGCTCTCCCTGCTTGGCCTTGAAGATGTGCAGGAACTGCTTCACCGTATCCTTGCCTTTTCCTTCCACCGTATACAATACCCTAGCCTTGGAACCGTCCTTCTCAGGATGTGCCAGGAATACGGTGATGTAATGCTGGCCCTTGTGGCTGTACTCGTCCACCCCGATGGCATCGACCCCGCTGAAGTCCTGCTTCTCAAGGGCCTGCTGTACGTACAGGCTGATCAGCCTCCACAGCCTGGTGTCATGCTCGCCCACCTGCTTGGCGACCTGGCTGACCGGCATCTGCTGCAGCATCGTCAGCAGGACTGCCTCCATCAGCAGGGTGAAGCCGCTTCCCGACCTCGCCCAGGGAACCTCCACCAACCTGACCTTGTGCTGCTCGCACTCGATGCGCGGAACCCTGGCGTGGATGTAGCAACGGTACTGGAAGAAGTTCAGGTGCCGCCAGACCTTCCGCTTTGAATCATAGATGCGGCAGCTCTCACCGCATTCGGGGCAGGGAAACTTGCTCCCTTCCTGGTAATCAACAGTGATGTGTACTTCCATCTTGTCCGGATTCTTCTCTGAGGGGACCATCTCAACATTCGTTACCCTCCAGGGTTCAGTCAAGCCAAGGGCTATGGTGAAGATGTCTGTCTGGGAGAATCCGTTCATCGTGAATTACCTCTCTGTCCTATGATACCAAAACAGTACCACAGCACTCCCAGAGTGTTCCACTATCACTTTGCCTCTTTAGGATTCTACCCACTCAAAACAGCGAAAGGCCAATGATTGGCCCTTTTGTATCGATCTGATTTAAAAAGTCCTCGTTTTCTATTTCAGTCTTCAGTTCAAAGTACGCTACACAGTGGCGCACGAACTCCATTGGCTCATCATGGTAGTGATCTTCCAAGAAGTCGTTGATCTGCTCAATGTGCAATAACCGCTCCAAATTCCTCACAACCCATCGAGGAATGAAAGGCGCAAGTTTTGGTGCCTGAGATTCCAATAGTCGTGTAATATCGACCCTAGTGAAGTCGCTAGTCTCTTGGGGTGTGTGCATGAATCGATTATATCAAATTATTCGTTACTTGAGGAAAATTTCTTCACTATACCACTCGTTCAAGAACTCACTTTTCGCATGAGCTCTGTACAGAACTAAGCTGACAGCACCACCGCAGGGAATTCGGCAAGTGCGTCCATGATGACAGCATGTCCCTTCTCACTCGGATGTATCCCATCTGTACAGATAAGTGAAGAACAATCTCTTCTTGCAAGAAATTCACTGCGGATATCCACCAGTTTCGTTCGCGTCTGCAGAGCGACAGTGGCGATACGTAACGAGTAGAGCTCCTGATACCGCTCTATGTTGTGAATATCACCAAGCCAGTGAAGAATATTGGATCGGCTCAGACCTTTCCTGCAGATGTGTGCAAGATATCGGACCGAATCGATCGGAGGAAGCGTCATGAGCACTGGTACTATGTTGAGAGATTCCAGTACTGCAATCATATCTTTCAGTGTCTGTTCAAAGGTCGCCAAGGAGGTCTTCGGAAAGTGTTCTCCATCTGGTTGTGCAGCAACCTCATCCCAGAGAAAGTCACAATCATTTCCACCGTACTCCAAAAGAACCCCATCACATGCCAAACCCTTTCCGATCGCTTTCTGAAGTAGTTGCATGCCCTTGGTTACAGTACATCCGAACATGGTGCTATTCTGAAATGTCATGCCCAACAGCCTCTCCAACCGATCAAACCCATTGTGTTCGAGTGTTACGTATCTATCTACCTCTTCACGATATACCACACCTTTCAGAATTGAATCGCCAAATATCCGCATGCTTCTCATTTCTCTTTCCATTATACAGACCTCCAAGATCTCTGTAAAAACAGTAAGAGGAATGTAGAGGCAAAACAATAGCTTATAGTCACCAGAAACGAACGAATGGAGCCTACATTCTGGCTGGTAAAATCATACTATGCTTTAATTATAAAACAGAAACCCACCCCGATCCTCTACACACATGCAATAGTAGAGCTCTATCCTTTCAGCGACTTATATGAGATCATTACCGGCATGCTAGAGAAGATCATATCCTTTCTCCAGAGTGAAACGAGGGTACAAGCACTAGTCCTTTCCGGTTCAAGAACGGGATTGGTAGGTGATGAACACTCAGATTATGATATGTACCTGTATAGCACTAAACCTTTGGATATAGGGTTCCGTCAGGAATTAGCTCGTCAATTTTCCAAGAGAGCTGAAGTAGGAAACTCGTTCTTCGAAGATGGCGATGAGCTACTGCTCCACGATGGGACAGCCCTGGATATCATGTATCGTTCGCTCGATTGGGCGACTGAGGAGATCGAGCAAGTCTGGATCAAACACCGGGCTCGTGTCGGCTATACGACAGCTACTATCCACACTATCAAGAACGCTCAGATCCTGTTCGATCGCGTCGGACAATTCTCTCGAATCCAAAAGCAGGTAGCAACCCCCTACCCGTCAGAGTTGGTACAATCCATCATCTCCAAGAACTACCCGCTCTTGCGATCTAAGTTGATGGCCTCCTATCATGAACAACTAGAGAAAGCTCTCAAACGTCGAGACATGGTGAGCCAAGCTCACAGGAGCGCTGCACTGCTTGCAAGCTATTTCGATATCCTGTTTGCGCTCAACAGACAGACTCACCCAGGAGAGAAACAACTGGTGAAATGGGCGGTCAAGAGCTGCTCCAAACTTCCGGTCGATTTTGAAACCGATATACAGCATCTAGTCTCACACATCGGAACTCCCGCGCTTCTAGAATCCGTATCCCACCTCCTAGATCACCTCGATGCCTTGCTCGATGAGCATCATATACAACAGTAGCCCGGAAAAACCGGGCTACAGATCATCGAGATATTTTTGCACATGAACCAAGGTACTTAGATGAGCTTCTTTCGCACGATACTCGTGATTATCTCACCAAACAGCACCACGACGATTATCGAAAAGAGCACCATGGAGACATCTCTCCAACGGAACAAGTCGATAGCGACTTGGAACAACATGCCGATACCACCGGCACCTACCATACCCAACACCGTCGACTCGCGGATATTGATATCCCAACGTAGTATCGCAACGGCCCAGAATGTAGGCAGTACCTGAGGAACGATTGCATAGCTGATAATATGGCCTCTCGAAGACCCAGCTGCCTGAAGGGCCTCTATCGGACCCCAGTCCATCTCCTCGATACTCTCACCAATCAGTTTTCCTAAGAATCCGATTGCCCTGAACGTCACAGCGAAGACGCCAGCCATTGGCCCCGGCCCAAGAATCGCCACGAACAGAAGCGCCCAGATCAACGTGTCGATCGATCTCGAAGAGACAATGATCACACGAGCGATCGCAAGGGTGATCTTGTTCGGCGATACATTGCTTGCACCGAGGTAGGCAACCGGCAACGAAATAAGAACTGCAAACACCGTACCGATTGTGGCGATGTTTATGGTCTCTATCAATGCAGGAATGATCTGCGGCAATGCACCCGGATTGGGTGGAATCATTCGCCTGATCATATCCTGAATCTCAACAGGAGCCGACCATACCCATGGCCAGAAGATGTCGATGGAACTTAACGTCCAGTAGAGGATCACTGCGACTGCCAAGTAGGCAAAATAGCGAAACAATCTCTGTTTTCGTGTATATCGTTCCCATCGGTATGACTCTTTTCCTAACTCTTTCAGCGGGCCTGATGTCAACGAACTCATTTAGTAAACCTCCTCAGTTTTCCGCTTATAGCTTCTACGACGAGAATGACGGCAATCATGACCAACAGTATCGCAGAAGCGGTACCGTAGTCGTATCTACCGAACGCAGAGTTCAATGTGTTACCGATACCTCCAGCTCCTACAAGACCAATCACAGCCGAAGCTCGCAGGTTGATATCGAACTGATACATGGTAAGCCCGATCAGTCGTGGCAAAATCTGAGGAAACACTGCATACACCAAAATGGTGAAATACCCTGCCCCAGTTGATTTGATCGCCTCGATCTGACCAAATTTGATCTCCTCGATCGCTTCGGCAATCAATTTTCCGACAAATCCAATCGTATAGATGATGAGAGTGAGCACGCCTGCAAAAGCACCGAATCCAACGGCTTTCACGAACAGCACACCAAGAACGATCGGATGGAGACTTCTCGAAACGATGATTACCGCACGCCCAAGTACATAGACAGGAAGAATGGAGATATTCTTAGCGGCCATGAAACCGAATGGGATACTTAATAGCACACCTGCAGCAGTTGCAACCACAGTGATCTGAATACTCTCGATGAATCCAGTCACAATGAGTGGTCCTCTTGCAGCGAAATTCGGTGGGATCGCACTGGAGAATATCTGCATGGCACGGGGAATTCCACGCATGACACGCTGAATATCGAGACTCAACGTACTGAATGCATAGAAAAGATAGACGAAAACGGCGAGGTACAAACCATAACGAATCCATGGATTTTGTATGAAACTCGGCTTCTTCCACTTATAGTGACCTGTATCGGAAATAGGCTGTTCCTGTTTCATCATCTTGACGACTCCGTTACGTGTTCCTGCTGCTCCTTGAGCTCAGCCTTTCCAGTATAGATATGCTCAAGCTGGTCGTTGGTGAGCTCGTCCGGTTTTCCATCGAATACCATGACACCACCTCGGAGTCCGACAATGCGCGAGGCGTAGTGTTTCGCCTGGGCAACGTTGTGGAGGTTGATGAGCACAGGAAGATCCATCTCTTCGGCCAAATTGGCTATGAGCTCCATGATCAGTTCCGAAGTCTTCGGGTCGAGCGATGCAGTAGGCTCATCTGCAAGAAGAATACTGGGGTTCTGCATTAGCGCTCGAGCTGCTCCCACTCTCTGGCGTTCACCACCGGAGAGTTCGTCACACCGCTTGTTTATATACTGCGACAAACCTACTCGCTTGAGCATCTGATACGCATGATCGACATCATCTGCGGGGAATTTTCTGAAAACTCCTTGGAGGAGAGATACGTAGCCCAATCTACCAGAGAGCACATTCTCCATCACAGTTAATCGATCCACAAGATTATACCCTTGAAAGATCATACCAATCTGTCGCCGAGCATGTTGCAACTGTTTTCCACGCAACTTCAACAGATCGACTCCATCAAGCAGTATCTCTCCGGAATCTGCAGTGACAAGCCGGTTGATACACCGGAGCATCGTACTCTTGCCAGCGCCTGAAGAACCGATGATAGCAGTGAGCTTCTTGTCTCCTGTCGAAAAATTCAAACCTTTCAATACACGCTCACCAGTACCATAGCTTTTTACCAAATTCTTAATTTCAAGCATATTTCCTCACTTGTATTACACTCAGTAAAACCGGTGTCTTACATGACACCGGTTTTGTTGTACAAACAGAAATCTTCAAAGCTAATCCTACAGGCCTTCGAAGGTGTATTCTATCTCATTCATCTCATTGATCTTTCTGATCTGTGACCACTGATCGAGATAGGTGATTTCAATGAATCCATCAACGGCAAACTCTTCGCCAAGTGGAGTCCCGGCAAACGGGAAGGTGAAGAATGCTTCTTTGATCTTCGCCACGAGGTCGGGATGCAAGTTATGTGCATGACCATAGGAGGTGGTAGGGAACGGCTCGGTCTCGAAGATGATTCTGACATCCTTCGGATCGAAAAGGCCGCGTTCAGCCATTCTGTCGACGACCTCAGAGGCTACCGGTGCTGCATCGTAATCCTTTGCAACGACACCGAGAGCGGAGTTTTCATGACTTCCGGAAAACTCGACCTTATAGTCGACTCCTGGAGTCACACCAAAATCGGGGAACAGTGCAGAAGGTGCCATATTTCCGGAATTGGAAGTCGGGCTAGTATGGGCAACTCGCTTCCCTTTTATATCTGCCAACTCATACAAATCGCTGTCTGCGTGCACATAGACTTGGAGGGTATATCCGAACTGACCATCGGCGCCACCCATGATTGCAAAGGGAACGTATCCGGCGAGGTTCACAGCAAACGGTGTCGGTCCAGTGCTGATGCCTGCGATATGGAGACGACCTGCGCGCATGGCTTCAACTTGAGCGGCATACGAATCTACAGAAAAGAATCTCACATTCTTACCAGTGACTTCGGCAAGGTGGTCCAAAAACGGCTGCCAAATATCCTGATAAACTGCCGGATCCTCTACAGGAGTATAGGCAAAGATCAGCGTATCGGGATCCAACCACTTGCTCTGATCCTTCGGCGGATCTGCAACCAGATCGAAATCCTCATCGCAATAGAGCGAGTCTAGGAGACCTCGATTCGAACACGGTTCTTCAACGACAGTAGCCTCTTTCTGCCCAGCGGCAAAAGCGAATGTTGTGACAAGAATCAGCAACATGGATACGATGAACACTTTTTTCATTTGTTACTCCTTTTTTTTCGAGAAATATTGCAAACTTCCAACACCATTTTCATCCACTCGAATCACGCTATCGAGGGGTTTCGGATGATGTATGGATATCTGACATATCAGCTAGGATTTTAGTATGGATTCACCCTAGAATCAAGGAAAACAGCCCAGTAATATGTGAGAAATGTGTTAGAACGATTTAAGTGGATTATACTGAAACGTGTACAAAGTTTGTTCGTCCACCTCATTTCGATAGATCGTTCAGGCTCGCTCTCTTAGGAACTACTTGTATCAAAGAACATTAATATATTCTCATGTAATGTTTGTGTGGAAGAAATCGGACTTGACGAATCGGTGCATCCGTATATATCATAGTATATCTATAGATTATATATGCTATAACCATGGGAGGTTTGTATGGGGCCGATACTCTGGATTACACTTTTTCTTGTGCAACTGGTACTGCTGGTTGTGTTGAAACGGAAGTTTCATCTCCCCTTTTCAACGCGTGTAGCAGTCTCACTGCTCTTTGGAGCGATCTTCGGATTAGCTCTCTTCTTCTTCGCATCGCCTGAGGCGAATCAGTCGACGAGAAGTTGGTTGTCACTCATCGGATACGGTTATGTCGATCTGTTGAGAATGCTCATCATTCCTCTGGTGCCCACCAGCATAGTCGCAGGATTATTGAAACTGAGTAATACAGCCGAGCTGAAACAGATGGGATATCGAACGATTGGTATGTTCCTATTCACGGCTACCCTTGCTGGCATAATTGGACTGACCATCGCATCGATCTTTTCGGTAGGAACCGGGGTGGCGGTGACAGACCTCGCGACACGAGAGCCGAACACGGTAGGGAGCCTCTTCTCTCAATTCAGGAACTTCATACCAGCCAATATTGTACGTTCGGCAGCCGATATGAACATGATTCCTGTAGTGGTCTTCTCACTGTTCATAGGTGTCTCCGCAATTGGGGTTAAGACGAAAAAGCCCGAAGCGATCGTCCCCTTCCAAAATCTTCTTGAGAGCTTTCTAGAAATAGTCATGCATATGACCAGACTCGTTCTGAAGCTCACACCGTACGGAGTGCTCGGCCTCACGAGTTACTGGCTCAGCAGTACCGGCATGACCTTGCTCATTCAATTGGGATTATTCGTCGTTGCACTCATTGTTGCCTGTTTCATTCAACTCGCTGTGGTCTATGGAGGCTTGCTTGCATCGACAGTCAAGATCAACCCTATCCGATTCTACCGTGCAGCGAGCCCAGCACTGCTTCTGGCATTCTCGAGTCGTTCCAGCCTCGGTTCACTGACTATGACGATCAGCACTATGACCGAACGGCTTAAGGTGAATTCCCGAGTAGCCAACTTCGTGGGTCCGCTCGGAGCAGTTATGAACATGGATGCCTGTGGAGGTATCTTCCCAGCTATGGTATCTGTATTCGCGGCTAATGCATTTGGCATCGACCTAACCGTTACCCAGTATGTACTCATTGTGGTGGTGTCGATACTCGCAAGCTTGGGGAGCGCCGCGGTTCCTATGGGTGCCACCGCGTTCACGGTGATCACCCTCACCACTGTAGGACTACCAGTGGAGGCTGTAGGACTCGTTGCAGGTGTCGATTTTATTGTAGATATGTTCCGTACTATGACCAACGTAGCAGGCGACATGACCACTTCGGTTGTGGTAGCCAATTCGCTTGGTGAGTTCGATCGTAAAGCATTTCTCACACAGGATCTCAAGGCGGAAACAGCAAGCTGAATTCACCAGGTACTCATGAATAAGGGGAGTTCGATTTGAACTCCCCTTACCTTTGTTCGGTTATGTACCGATTACTTTCCGAGTACTGCCTGAGCTGCAGCCAACCGAGCAACCGGCACTCTGAATGGAGAACAGGATACATAGTCCAGTCCTACCTTCTGACAGAATGCGATAGTCTTCGGATCGCCACCATGCTCACCACAGATACCCAACTTGATCTTCGGATTAACCTTTCGTCCTAGATCGGCAGCCATCTGTACGAGCTTGCCAACCCCTTCAATATCGATGGTTGCAAACGGATCGTACTCGTAGAACTGCTTATCCGTATCGGTGACATAGGGTCCGAGGAAGCTCGCCGAATCATCACGGGAGAAACCACAGGTCATCTGAGTCAAATCGTTCGTGCCAAAGCTGAAGAATTCTGCAGACTTCGCAATCTCATCTGCTGTAATAGCTGCACGTGGAACCTCGATCATGGTTCCCAACTTGTAGGCTACTGTCTTTCCTCGTTCAGAGAATACCTTCTCAATGGTCTGTTCAGCATGCTTCTTGGTGTATTCATACTCTTTGTAGTGACCAACGAGTGGAATCATGATCTCAGGATGTACGTCGATGCCCTTCTCTGCCACATTCAGAGCCGCTTCGATAATCGCTCTCACCTGCATGTGCAGGATTTCAGGATAGACAACGGCTAGACGACAACCGCGGAAACCAAGCATGGGGTTGAACTCATGCAGCTGTGCAGTCTTCTGAGCGATCTCCTCCACCGGTATACCGAGCTGAAGCGCCATCTCGTGCCGACTCGTATGATCGTTGGGGAGGAACTCGTGCAACGGCGGATCAAGCAATCTGATCGTTGCAGGAAGACCATTCAGTTCTGCGAAGATCTCCTCGAAGTCCTCTCTCTGCATAGGAAGCAACTCGGCTAGAGCCTTTTCTCGTTCAACCTTGTTGTTCGCAAGGATCATCTTTCTCACGCTGATAATACGCTGGCCACCGAAGAACATGTGCTCGGTTCGGCACAGACCAATACCCTCTGCACCCAACTGTACTGCCATATGAGTATCAGTCGGAGTATCTGCATTGGTGCGAACTCGAAGTTTACGAATCTCATCAACATAGCTCATGAATTTGTTGTAGTCCTGAAAGAGAATCGAATCCTCAGGCTTCATGACACCGTTGAGCACCTGAACGATCTCAGAGGGTTTCACCTGGATGTGACCGAAATAGACCTGTCCAGTGAATCCATCAAGTGAGATGAAATCTCCCTCCTTCACCTTCTGTCCATTCACGCTCATGGTCCCGGCCTTGTAGTTGATAACAATATCACCAGCTCCGGATACACAGGGAACTCCCATGCCTCGTGCCACAACAGCAGCATGGCTAGTCATTCCACCACGTGTGGTGAGTACACCCTTTGCTACTGCCATGCCTCCGATATCCTCGGGGCTTGTCTCTACACGGGCGAGGATAACCTCCTTGCCCTGAGCAGCCATCTCCTCAGCTTTGTCAGCCGAGAAATAGACTTGACCGCACGCTCCACCTGGACTGGCATTCAATCCCTTGGTGACTTCGGTCAAATTCTGCTTTTCAATGTCGTCGCTATCAAGAACTGGAGCGAAAAGCTTGTTAAACTCACCTGCCGGTACACGTGCTACGGCAGTCTCCTTGGAAATCAACCCTTCATCGACCATCTCGACTTGAGAACGGAGCCAACTGAAAATAGTTCGCTTTCCGTTCCTTGTCTGAAGCATGTACAGATTTCCTTCCTGTATAGTGAATTCAATATCCTGCATATCCTTGTAATGTTTTTCGAGAAGATCTCGGATATCGACAAGCTGGTTGTAGACCGTTTCGTTTACATCGCGAAGTGTATCGATGGACAATGGTGTACGGATACCTGCAACGACATCCTCTCCCTGAGCGTTCATAAGATACTCGCCATAGAACTTGTTCTCACCGGTGGAGGGATCCCGTGTAAAAGCTACACCGGTTCCACTGGTGTTCC
>Ga0334901_1003927_pt1 | contig 10627 bp, 7 predicted proteins | sample GraSluR3_MG_3_FD_207216 | JGI IMG/M metagenome (GOLD analysis project Ga0334901, IMG submission 207216) | Sludge microbial communities from methane-producing bioreactor in Wageningen University, Netherlands - Granular Sludge_15_08-R3 | ecosystem: Engineered > Bioreactor > Anaerobic > Unclassified...
AAGGCTCTGGTTGGCATTGATGCGCATATCTGCACCTGTATTCTCGGTGATACCAATGCCGGGATCTCCGTCCACAGTGAGGGTGCGTACCAAAGGCACCCAATTCTCCTTGGAAACCGTAAGAGTGAGGTCCCCTTCTTGATTCGGATCTATATTCAGGATCGCTTCGCCATTTACGACGCGAGTATAAGTAAAGGTTTCACCATCTTTGGTTCCGGAGACAATGGCATTATTCAGATGCGGTGCATTAATCCGGATATGTGAATCGGATTGGGCAAAGCTAAGCCCACCTTCGATAATGTTTTCATTGATTATTCCAGGTTCGAGTACCCACATGTTCATTGAAGGATCCGAAAGCAGATTGTATACGTGGAAATAAAACGGCACATACTGACCAGGAGCCTGATCATTAGGGAAATTACGATAGAGTTCCATCTTTCCCATTAGCACAGAACTGCCAAAGCCACGTACGTCATAATCCAAAATCGAGCGATAGGTTCCGCTGGAAATGGCATTGTTCAGACGGGTCTTGGTATGCAAATCCGAGGGACCAACGAAGGCGACCGCTCCACCAAGGTTTGCGGTGGTGCCCATTCTCATCCAGGCTTCCCCAAAGGAAGGATTCACGGAGTTTGCAAAATCGCCCGTGTTGCAGACGAAGCTATAAACGATTGGCATTCTGGGACCATTGAAGATGTTTGCCATGTCCGGAATATGGAAACTGGGATAGTGCCAGCCATTGGCATCTCCCCATCCGCGATAGCTGATTATCTGCACGCCTTGATTGATGGATTGAGTGATAGCAGATGTACCGGGGTAGCTCGGCGGGAAAAACACAGTATCAACCTGAGCGTAACCAAAATCCAGGAGTCTATCGCGGAACCAACGGCTCATCCAGACCGGAGTAGTAGGCCGCAGATTACCTTCGGCATAGTTTCCGGCGATTGCCAGGCCACGTTTCATCCAGGAGCTATCTGTCATAAAGGGTTCACGCTCATAGCGGACCGTCTTTTCCATCATAATGATGAGTTCCATGATATCATTGAAAGAAAAACGTCCCACGAGCATTTCGGGAAAGTAGTCATCGCCTTCCAGCAGAGTGTAATACTGGTCGTCAGCGTCATTTTCCGCATATTCCGGAGAGGGGTAGAAGTTTGTTGGAATGCTGAAAGTTCCGACTGTATCTCCCAAGAGCAGAAGGTAGTCGCTGCGATGTTCTTGATAGTGTTGCTGGATCGTGGCGCGGATCTCGCCGATATTGGATCCGGCATCTGCTCTATTGATCACAAAAACGTCAAAGCCAAGCTGGCGTTTCCATCTGATAAATTCAGTCTGGAAACTGGCAAGATTGGGGTGGCTGATGATCAGCATCTTGGGACGGGCCACCTGGAGATTGCGCAGATACGAAGTATCCCAGTTGTCTGCCAGCACTTGGTATGCATCCACAAATGCCGGGGACACGCTTTGTGGTATCTCGATTGCGCCACTGCCATGAAGGTTGAAATCCAGATTATCCAGGGTCAAGATCTCAGTATCGGTCTCAAGCTGTGTATTGATCCGGATTGTAAAACCTCGCATCTCTCTGAAAGTGAAGGGCTGAGAAAGTTCCACAGCAGAATCATTTATCAGGCTGCGGGTATTCATGTACTCGCCATCTTTGTTAAAAACGCGCCATGTCATTTGATTTACTGATAGTTGAGCACTCTCATATGGGAAAGCGACTGTGCGGGATATCATCGGGGTATCAGGGAATTGGTACTCTCCCTCATCGAGTGATATTTCCCCGCGCTCAAAGGGGCTGGTGCGCAGGTTTTCGAAGCGGGCATTAATCCCGATTCCGGTGTCTTCAAAGCGCTCAAGATTAGCAGCGCCGAGAAGGCTTATGCACAATAGGCTTAAGATAATTATGATATTTCTCATTGGTCCTCCCAAATATGGTAGTAAATAGATATGCAAGAAGCGTTCCGATTTCGCGATCGCTTAGTTATCTTATGTGGATTTGTCATAAACAAAGTGTTCTACTAAAGAGCTACCAGCCAATAATGACATCAAGATAAATCTTTCGGTGTATTGCCTGCATTGCTAATGATTAGTTAACAAAAAACCAGCGTAGATTCGCATGGATAGAGAGCGGAACCGGATACAATCCATAGATCGACGTGGATAGGATGTTTTTTGCGCTAACGCCAAAATCAAATAGCTTGCTGATTCTGACCCCCGCCCAAGCATCCACAAGAGTAGATGCCTCGATCAGATATGGATTAACAGCATTGGGCAGATAGTAATCCGAATGGCCATGCAGAGCAAAGCCAAGCTCCAAGCGGTTATCGTGACTCAGATGCCGATAGATTCTTTGCTCGCTGCTAAAGCTGAATTCGGGACTTGCCATGAGCGCCTGATCATATTCGAGATAGTTCCAAACCGAATCAATACGGAATTGCCAATCTTTGTATCTGGCATCATATGAAGCACCCAGACGCATCAAAGAAAGATCCCTTGTAAACCTTGTGGCGGCACGACTCTGCTCTTCACGTCTTTGCCCCACACTCAGCTTAAGCGATAGATCCCTAAGTATAAATTGTGAATAAAGGGCATTCTCCCTGGGCGAATAGAGGTCCACAATCGGCATCGGGCTGCCATCCATTGGTGATGTGCCGATCGTCTCCGGATTGTGCCCGCCCGCAAAACGGCTTTCTGCTCCGATGCGCAAAAAGCCTATGTCTCCAGATAGATCCAGCTGTGTTCGCCAGCGCTCCCAATCCATCAATTCTGTTTCCAGCGCAAACCTCACTAAGGACTCATGGTTAATTTCAGAAGATATGATATGATGATAATCACCTTGATTGTAAGCCATTGCGGGGCGAAAATCTCGCGTAAGGTCGCGATACTCATAGCGAAGCCCAAGCTCAGTATCAGGAAGCTGGAAGTTCTTCTCAGCTGCCAGGTGCAGGGATTTGCTTTTCCAATCTTCGGCAAATCCGGGAGCTGATAAACGATCTGATAGCGAAGCAAAACTGATCTGCAGATAGGGATGACTTATCCTGCCGATCACCTGAGAGAAACTATGGTTGTATCTGAAATTACCCATATGCCAGTAGGTAGGATTCAGTTCATAGGATCCCGCATCTTTTTGATATGAGGCAAGATCCACGCTCAAGAGCAGATCACGGTGTCGATAGCTGAGATATTGCCGGATCGAATTTCCACTATTGGGGGAATCCACCCAATAACCATTGTACAAAGTATAGTCAAATTGCATGCCACTGCCCTGGATGCCAAAGAGGTCCCCCTTGGCAAAGCTGGCAAGGGCATAGCGGCTATCATAATCTCCCAGGGATCCTTCTAAACGGGATAAGCTTACCGGGTGCTCATAAGCAAATGGGCGAGCATCCAGACCATTTGTACGATGCTCAAGTATGTGAAACTGAGAGAGGTAGCCCTGATGCGTCCAGGATTGCAGAAAACTGGCAGGGACGATGAAGCCCCCGGTTTTCAGATTTCCAGGTTGGTTTTGCAATCCGGCAAAATCAAAACTGAGGCGATAGCTCTGAGCATTTGCCGGCGCATTGATTGGGTCAAAATATCTATCATTGGGGTAGTTACCCTTACGGTATTCATCAATTAGCGAGATCACATCATCCAGATCAAGCTCCGGCAAGATCTCGGTGTATAGCTCCATCTCCGCTTCTGGCATGCCTTGTGTCAAAGTGTCGGATTCTGCTATCTCTTCTGGTATCTCAGCGCTTGCTTCTCCAGCCAGAGGGATAAAAAAATCCTCGAGATCTTCAGCAATCTCGGAGCTCAGGATTGATATTGCTAAAACTCCACACACCAGCAGGATCAGAGCCAGCCGTTTGCTATGTACCATTCGTATGTTTCCTTGATCTTTTCTTTCAGTGTGCCGTGTGCTTGCCAGCCCAGCAAACTCTGTGCTTTGGCAGGATCAGCAGTCCAAGCCTGGGCGCTGATCTCTTTGAACTTTTCTTTTGAGAGGATGGTCTCTTTACCACTAATCTTTGCCACGAAGTCACTGACTCCAAAGGCACACCTTGCCAGAGGCATCGGGATCCTCAGCTTAAGATGCGTCTTCCCGATTGTCTCAGAGATTGCCGCCACGATATCTTCATGGCTATAGATCTTTGCATCTGTGGCAAAAAATATCTCTTTATTCAGATCATCACGCTCGATCACCTGGATGATAAATTCCGCTAATTGATGCACATAGATCATGTTTAGAGGACGTGGTTGTGAACCTATCTGCACACTTAGCCCTAGCTTACATAGCTTGAAAAGCTGCAAAAAATCCCGATCTCCGGGGCCATAAACGCTGCAGGGGCGGATGATATTGAAGGGTTTGCGACATTGTCTTTGGATCACTCTCTCAGCGATCGCTTTGCTCTTGCCGTAATATGTGATCGGGCGTAGGGGATCGCTTTCCAGCTTGGGGATATCCGGCTCTGAGGGACCTGAAGCTGCTTGCGAACTGATGTAGATGAAGCGGATCTGCCTGGGGAGTGCATTGACGATTGAGACCAAGCTCCTGGTAAGGCCCACATTGCTTTTTAGCATTGCAGATTCACTAAGCGCTTTGGTGCTGCCTGCATTGTGAACGAGGACGTCAATATCGCGCAAAGCAGAGGAAATTTCTGTGGTTTCAGAGTAATCAATAATTCTACTCTCGATGCCGGGGGCATCATATGCCCTGCGCACCAATGCTATGGGCTCATAACCATGGGATTGCAAGCTGCGAAGAAGGGTGCTACCTACGAAACCGTTGGCGCCTGTAATCGCTATTTTCATCGGTCTCCTATGTCTTCCGCAAAGAAGTGGTGGGCGTTGAGGGACTTGAACCCCCGACATCTTGCTTGTAAGGCAAGCGCTCTCCCAACTGAGCTAAACGCCCACTATTATTCACTGTTTAAACGCTGGTCGGGGTGAGAGGATTCGAACCTCCGACACCTGGTTCCCAAAACCAGTGCGCTAACCGGGCTGCGCTACACCCCGCAGCAGTTTGATCACAAAAATTTAGTCGTGCTTTTTTGTCAATCTTTTTTTTATGGTCCCGACCTGTGAACTCACTCCTAAAGCCGCTGATCCCTGCAACCTGGAACGGTGTCGTGGGATTCCAGCATGATCTCCCCCGTTCTGTGGGTTTCACCAATCTGGGATTCGTGCTCACTTGCAGATTGCATTCGGAAATGAAGGATACCGAGATACTGCTGAGAAGCAACTCTTCTTTGCCGCATCTATCGATAACTCTTTATGCCAGACTGATAAGAACCAAGGAACTATGATATGATATTGCATAGCGGAGATGTCCAGCTTCATAGATTTCTTCATCAAGAGCTGGACTGCTGAATTTTTGCATAAATGGAACAATAATTGCATAAATCTTTGTCGCTTGGATAAGAAACCAAATAAACACAACTTGCTGCCCAACAAGGAGCTAAACATGAAAAAAGAATTATGCTGCCTGATCTTTTATTCGCTGGCAATTTTGCTTTGCGCGTTTCCTATACATGACGTAAGAAGCGCTCAGAACATCAGATTCAATGGAGTAGAGGTAAAGACTACCGAGGACTTTGCCTGGGTGTTTTGGGAAGAAAGTGTAGACCAAGGTTACAGCTGTATGGCGATGAAATTCGATCCCCAGGGCGTAGCGCTTCTGGATGAAGCTCTGCATATCCCCCTGGGAGCCGGCTCGGTTAAGCTGGTAAACGGCAGTGCCACGAATGATGGCGGCATCCTAATCGTTTACATGATCGATAAACCGGATGGCTCAAGAGCCCTGAATATCCAGAAGATAAGCAGCGATGGCGATATCTTGTGGGCAGAGGACGGCATCGAGCTCACCACCATCGCCTCCTTCAAGTGGGTGGTAGCCAGGGTATTGCCAAACAACCTTGGGGGAGCGTATGTTTTGCACTCGGACCATAACGCAACCCACGGCTTTGGCAAAAACTTCAATGCGGCGGGGGAAAACATTTGGACAGCCGACAACAACCTTGGCTATCCGAAGCCTTATGGCAATCCGATGGCGCTTGCTTCAAACGGAGATATGATCTATCTGCACTCTTCCCCGGACTCCTATGACAAGCACTTGAGAAGGGTGAATCAAAATGGAGAAACGGTGGGCTCAGATCCCATGTTCCCTGTTGGTGCTCCGGTTCCGGATAATGCCGGGATTATCGCCGCATCGGATGGTTCTTACCTGTTGTACACTGACTTTTACGGCTTGGAAGCCCCTCTGTTAGTGCAGAAACTCAGCCCGGATGGCGAGCTTGTTTACCATACCCTGCAATATATCCCGCTTAATCCTGACGTTTACAATCCTTACTCAATGAAGGTAGCAGCTGCGGCAGACGGTGGCTTCGTCTTTGCTCATGGAGAAGATCGATATTCTGAGCAAGAATATGGAGTAACGGTGTTAAAACTTGACGCTGAGCTTGATGTGCAATGGCAAACCAACCTATTGATCAACCTGGATTTTGAAATCGTTTCTGTGCATAATCTTGTCGTGGATGATCAGGATGACATCTGGCTTGCCTTGCTTCGAACTATGACCGATACCTACAATTGGCGATATCAACTGGAAGCCGTGAAACTCTCCCAAAGCGGAACCCAGGTGGTTAGCCCCCAAGTATTGTGCGAGGCGCTGCTTCGGGGCGAGCAAGAATTCCCCGTACTCAATGTTTATGGCACCAGCGCGGCGATTTACTGGATAGAAGCAGATCAGGATCAGATCCGCTTGAAGAAACATCAGTTAGATCAATTCGGTAATCCCGAGATATCACCGACTCCCCAGTCCATAGCATCATGCTTGAACGGCAGCCCGGAGCTGTTATCTATCCATGCCCTTCAGGAAAGTAGTATTGTTCTGATGACGGACACCCGCTATGGCACGAATCGCATATATTATCAGGTGCTTGCCGCAGATGGTTCTCCTCTTCTGACTGCCAACGGCTTGCTTCTGGATGAAGGAGATTTCCCTATCCAACGCGTGCTTGCTGTGCAGAAAAGCCCCCAAAACACCATCTATGTGCTTTACGTAAATGAACTAAATTCCGAACTAAAACTGCTCTGCTTGCAAGAACTCGATGCCAGCGGCAATAAATTGCTCCCCGAGGGTGGATTGGAGGTGGCAAATCTTTGGGGCTGGTACAATGTGGGTGACATGACAGTAGATAACAATGAACTATACATCTATTGGACCGGCGGGACCGCCAGCAGTTCAAACGCCAGAATCCTCCGGGTTCAAAAGCTGGTAAATGGATCTTTGCAATGGGAAGATCAGGGCGTGGAATTGGATGTCCCGAACTTCTTCAGCCTGCTAAGTGCTGAAGGGCGATATCTGGTTTTCTATCAATCCCAAAATGCGATCTTTCCAGAAAGCGTGCGGGCCTTGAGAATCGATGAATCTGGAAACATCGACCCGGCCTGGGACCCCCATGGGCTTGCCGTTGCTGCTGAAATTGATAATCTGCAACATCAGGGAAGCGGCATAATCGGCAACGACCTCTATGTGTTTTTCAGTCAGGGCTCCCAAAACTCCACCCATGCCATGCAGAAGATATCCCCCACCGGAGAAAGAATGTGGGGAGATTCCGGGATTCCTCTTTTTAGCGGTGTTTCGCATATGCAGAAAATGAATACCTTACTCTTCTCGGATATCATCACTATGTGTTACGAAAGCGAAACCCACGGCCTTCGCATCCAAAAGATCAGTCCAGATGGAGAGTTCTTGATCCCGGCGCCGGGTTTCCTGGCAGCAGACTACGAGTATCTGTATAGAGGTAGAACATTGGCACAATACGATAGCGGAGCATATTCCATAGCCTGGATCAATATCGCCAGAGAGATAAGACATCTATACATCAACCCGAATTGGGAGATAAACGAGGTGCAACATGAGCTGAGTATGGGGGATGACAATCTCTTTATCCAGACCCTGGACAACAGCGCTCATCTGGTCTGGACTGCCGCGCATGGAGATTTCTTTGATTATGAATACTATCCGCTGATATCCATTCGCTCAATTTCGTTTAACGAACCCGTTTCAATAGGCGATCCCACTGTCCCGGCAGTATCCGGTCTTGCCCTCATGCAAAACTACCCCAACCCTTTCAAAGACGGCACCACTATCGCCTACAAGTTGTCACAGGCTGCACCGGTGAAGCTACAGATATATAATATCAAAGGCCAACTGCTACGCGAAGAAACGCTCTCGCAGCTCGGCAAGGGTGATCATTTCTGGCATTGGGATGCCCTGGATGCCAAAGGTATGCAGTGCGCTAATGGCATCTATTTTTATAGAATTCAAGCCGGCAAAGCCACTGCTGTGAAAAAGATGATCCTGATCCGTAACGATTGATTTGAAACAACACTAATCGCCAGATCGACGCATGGTTCCACCCCATGCGTCAGGAATGGCGGGCCAGGAAAACGGCGAAGGTGCCAGAACGGTAGTTTAAGTGGCAGCATCGAGCTGGCCGAGACTATGGGAAGAATGGCACAGCTCAACCATCTTGAAGCTACTTTTATCTCACTTCTTCTGTAGTCGTCTAATGGGAGAGAAGCGGGGAAGAGATATATTTTGCTGCTATTACATAACGCTTCCATCGAGTTCTTCTTTAGCGGTTCCTGTGCCATGCTCAGGAGTTTCCCGGGAGTAGCACCAGCAATGTGCAGGCTGCTCAGGCTCGCGTTTGATCTCAGCCAAAGCTAAGAGCAATGCCAAAGATCAATTTATGATGCTTAAATCATTAAGTACAGTCCTAGTCATTGGGAGATTGCCCGATGCTATCAGGTATTTTTCCCTTTCAAGAAGGGCCTAATGAACCGCCATTTGCGGAGTTGGTGATTACATTTCGGCTCCCAAAGCTCATTTGAAGATTTTGATGTTTGACTTGCTGTTTTTGGTGATCCTCTATCCCCAAGCTTATAGGACACTAGCTAAGCCCTCTTTTGACTTGACAAAAATTAGCAGTCCAAAAAAGTGTTTGCTAAGAATTCGATTCTGACTATTATAAACCTTAGGAATCTTACGTAACACTATGGAGGTTATTATGAAACTGAGACCTATCGAAGATCACATTGTGGTCAAAGTGGCAACAGCTGCCGAAGAAAAGAAAGTTGGCGGGATCATTATTCCCGATACAGCCAAAGAAAAGCCGCAGATTGCGGAAATCATAGCCGTTGGAAACGATGAAGACCTGCAAAAAGTAGTCAAAGTTGGCGAGAAGGTCCTGTTTGGCAAATACGCCGGGACTGAGATTGAACTTGATGGAGTAAAATATCTTATCCTTTCCAAGAGTGACATCCTGGCTGTAGTTGAGTAAATCATGAGCATCATCGAAATCAGCACCACAAGCTTCGAAGAGGAAGTCCTCAAATCCGATATACCGGTTTTGGTGGATTTTTGGGCCCCATGGTGCGGACCCTGCAAGGCTCTGTTACCCATCATCCAAAAAGTAGCTGCTGAGGTGGAAGGAAAGGTCAAGATCTGCAAGGTGAATATCGACGAGAGTCCTGAGATTGCCAGCAAATACTCGATTATGTCCATCCCCAGCCTATTGATATTCAAGGGTGGCTCCGTGAGCGACCAGATGGTCGGACTTGTCCAGAAGGATAAGATCATGGAAAAGCTTAACGCCCACATCTAATTCATTGTTCATGCCAAAGGGGGCGCTTCAGCGTCCCCTTTGCTGTATGAAGCTGGCGGGCTGGTTTGCTTCGCGATTAAACATCCGCTAATCAATCCATCACATGCCTGAGAGGGCACTTATCACTCAATCTCTCGCATAAGACACTATTCCAGTTTGGCATTGGAACAATATTTGCTTTAACATTTTGTTATCATGATCTTTACCCTCAGGACTCGCGGAGAGAGTTTCCGTGTGGAACCCGGATAACAGACATGGCAAAGTTTTGCGGAAAAAAAATCCAATCCTTTGGGCTACACAACAGTAGATATTAGGAGACGCTTATGAACAGAAACTACTGCTTAACCGCATGTGTTTTTTGTGTTTTGATGCTAAGCTATACATTCGCTTTTGCGCAAGTTACCTACACTTTAAACTATGTATCCCAAACTCCTGATACCCTATATCTGGAACTTCAGGTGCGCATAGCTCCGCAAGCTATGCCGGGATTTATAATCAGCAATTACGATGTTAATCCCTGGTGGGGAGTTGCCGTTGATGATGAGTATCCCAACTGGCCTCACGAAACGGGATCTTATCAGTTTTGCTATGAATTTGGCTCAACATACTACTTTCCGATCGTTTGGCCGATTACCGTGGGTGAGGGATTGCATTCATTTCAAGCCTATATCTTTAACGAATTTCCCCAGAGTACTCCAATTGCTGTGGGAGAACCGATTCTGGTTTATATCACCGATCAATGTCACAATCTGGTCAAATGGGATTTGGAAGTGGTAGCTGCGAATGAGTTGGGGTTGAATCTCAGGCTAATAATCTATAATCTCACTGACTACCCTTGGAGCATGAGCTGGCCCAGTCAGCCGATAGCTTGCTTCAGCATCAATAATCGTTTGATCATGGGACCGCTGGTTGATGAACCGATCACGATCAGTGTAGCTTCAGGACAGATTGGCATTATCCCTATT
>Ga0334901_1003928_pt1 | contig 10626 bp, 8 predicted proteins | sample GraSluR3_MG_3_FD_207216 | JGI IMG/M metagenome (GOLD analysis project Ga0334901, IMG submission 207216) | Sludge microbial communities from methane-producing bioreactor in Wageningen University, Netherlands - Granular Sludge_15_08-R3 | ecosystem: Engineered > Bioreactor > Anaerobic > Unclassified...
GTGTTAAGCTTGCTAAACGGACGTATTGCCGATGTGGTAATCCCGCTTAATGTTTCCACATCGTAAAGCGGAAAATGCGAGGGAGCTCTACCCAAGAATGTGGCAGAGGCATTGTACGTTTTATTGGCAACAGGTGCACCGTTGTCGTTCTTAAAATCCCAAAGGATATAGTTTAGCCCTCGCTTAAGCTCGCGATAGATAACCCTATCGCTACCGTCGACTGAGTATTCGCCATCCTCATCAATATCGAGGAGAATAACGGTATAGCCATCGAGGCTTGTTTCGATTTTGAAAAAGGTTACATCATCAAAGGTGCAACCCTCCCTATTCTTCTCGAGGGTAACAGAGGAAGTGCTGAGGGGGAGGTATAGGGGGTCGCGGTTGTAGTTATAGTCCATAAACAGCTCCTCCTCGGCCCAAACCTGAACCTGAGGTGGAGGAAGCTTGGTATTTGGCCAAACAGCTCTATCGGGGTCGTTAAGGAAGATTGGGTATTCGGGTATATCGGAGTCACCACTAATCTGATCCTGCTCCATACTCTGTGTCCTTTTCACGTAGTTGGCCTCCGATGAGTTTGTTCGAATGCCAAAGCTATTGGCCAGGAAAATAAAGGAGAATGGTGTCATCTCGAAGTTTACCTTGTTCACAAACTCGTCCTCGGTAAAAACATAGAAATGAGCATTTACCGGGTAGTTATCGAAGCTTGTGTTGGTTAGCTGCCATCCGTACGACCAAAGCCGGCCAGCCGAGCGGTTAGGATCGCCCGGATTGGTAACCACATTGCCAGCGGCATCGGTAACGGTTACATCGAAAAACTCGAGGGCAAAACGATAATACTGTTGTCTTTTATTAAACTCAATATAGTGGTTACCCGTTGATGTGGCGGTGTAAACAAATGGAGTATAACCTCCGCTAATTGGGTTCCCATTGAGTAGTACCCCGTTAGGCCCTGCAATAGCCCTCTCCCATGTTCCTATGTAACCTGTTCCGCTCGTTGGAATTAGCCGTTCATCACCAACTTCAGGAAAAACCTTTGTGCCAGATGGATCCTTTACCCTAAAGTATAAGTTGTTAGGATTCTGCGATACATTTCCCCCATAGTTCACCGTATTCATCTTCATGCCAAAGTGCATTGTCTCTCCCTCCTTTAGGTAGATATAGATACGCTCCTTCTCGTTGGCATTGTAATTCCCAAAGTTGCCTCCATCAAAAACATTAAATTCAAGGTAAAGTGGGTACTCCTTTATGGGCATCAGCTGCTTGGTGCCCTCCTGAGCAAACGATGATAGAAAAACAACAGACAGAACGGCAAGGGTAAACAATCGTTTCATAAATTTCAAAGGTTTGGTTGGCTTCTTACTATCTAAACAATATCCGTACTTGAGACATAAGGTTTTATCCCATTTTTAAAATCGTAAACAAAATTAAACTTTTAATCGTAACGATGATATTTATCATCGAAATGATTAGCATAAATCAACGCTAGGCCATAAAAAATGGCAGTTTGCCATAGGGTGGAAAAGGCATGTTAAAGAACATACCTGTATGTGGGGCAAGGAAAAGTTACTTGGATTACTTTTTATGGTGTGGAAATGGGGAAAAGGCTGTGCAAACATACCCTAGGTGGCTCAAGGTATGGGATTGGTTACTTTGCATTTGTGCTTTTATATTACTGTGGCAATCCAAGCTATAAATCGCGAAAAGGGGACTAACAAAAGCTGAGCGGCTAAAGTTCCTAACAATCGACTTACTATCATTAACCTAATAATTTTCCGAAATCTAATCTCGGAGAATTTGCCTTCAATCACATCATCTGTAAGACCCGATAGGTAAGGGTCGATAAATACAAACATAAGTATTGTAGCTAACCCATTAACTACTGCCGATAAGGTACTTGAGGTGGTTCTGAGGTCGGGCTCAATAAATCCAGCATATAACGATGATAGCACTCCAACGGTTAAAATTGCAACTGCCAGAATATTGTAAACGAATAGCTTAACAGGAAAATCGGCCCATAATGATTTGTCGACAGCAAAGTTGCGCCTGTCGGGGAGCTTGAGCTCTTTCTTAAACTGGTTTATCCCTGTTTTGGTAAACCCGTGTAAAATTAGTCGTGGAACCGACTTGTGTAGGCTAAAATTCTCGACGGCACTTGACAATACTCTCTGAAATGTGGGCACCAGCAGTCCACCAATAATAGTAGCCAAAGTTGTTGCCGCCAGTATTAATCTAATCTCAAATGTGCCGGGATTAATCCCAAGGTTAATGTTGTTCTCAATCCATTTTGCAAGCAGAGGTGCCTGAAAGGAATTTGATGTTCTTGAGATAAGCACCATGATATTGAACAGGGCGAAGGATATTGCAATTTTTCTGGTTCTAATGCCAACAATCCGCACGGAGTACGACAGGGTGCTTACCAAGTGAATAATAAGGGTGAATACTAGAACTAAAAGTATCTGTATGGTCATTTGGTTACTGTTTTGATAGAGCGTTGCAAGGTAAAAAATGTCAAAGAAATTCATAGAGCAAATCTAAAGGCAGGCAGGCAGGACACGAGCGGGCGAAACCGCTCCGATGTTCCCTATATGGGCCCGCACCGTGTCTCAGCAGGATGACGAGATTGGCTGCACCATTTGTTACCGCCTGTGCTTTAATCATCGTTTAGTTAAAAGCTCAAACAGTGGTTGATTGATGTAATAATTTCCTGTACCTAACTTTTCTTTTCTTAACAAACCATCTTCTGAAAGTTTATTCAAGTAATTAGCTGCAGTAATTCTCGAAACGTTTAAATCCCTTACAATGAATTCAATCTTTGTGTAAGGATGTTTAAATAAGTTGTTTAAAAGGTCTTGGCTGTAAAACTTATAATTGTTTCTTAAGGTGTGCTTGAATTGCATCATTAAATCGCGAATCTGGATAATTAACGAAATAGTTTCTTTTGAAGTAATTTCAACTCCATTAATCATAAATAACAACCATTCTTCCCAGCTATTCTTTTCTCTAACTTCTTGTAAAAGTCTATAGTAATCCGATTTGTTCTTAATTATGTAGTTACTTAAATATAGAATTGGAAGATTTTGTAGTCCTTGAATAATGAGATACAAGATGTTAATTATTCTTCCAGTTCTTCCGTTGCCATCATAAAATGGATGGATGCTTTCAAACTGATAGTGAATAATAGCCATTTTTACCAAAGGGTCATAATCACAAATCTCGTTCTCGTTGATAAACCTTTCAAGGTTTGTCATCAATCTTTGTATCTCTTCAAAGTCTTGTGGGGGAGTATAAATTGTTTCGCCAGTTATGGAATTCTTCAGTGCAGTTCCTAGCAGTTTTCGGAACCCTGCCTTATTCTTCTCAAGTTCTTCTTGGATTTCAAGGATTACTCTTGTGGTCAGAATTTCATTTTTCTTAATTAGCTCAAATCCTTTTTTCAGAGCAGAGATATAATTCTGAACCTCCTTGGCATTTAACGAGTTAAAACTTTCAAAATTTAATTCGGATTTATATAAGTCGTCGTGAGTAGTTATAATGTTTTCTATTGCAGAACTATCTTTGGCTTCTTGCAATCCAAGGGTGTTTAGTAGAATTGTTTGATTAGGGATTGTTGAGGCAATGCCTTTTAACTCTGCCAAAGATGCGTGGGCCGATGGTAACGATTTTAAAACTCGCTTACTCTCAATATCACTATTTAATGGCAATTCAGCCAATTTCCATTTTCCGCTTTTCATTATGTAAAGATTTTGCATATTCCTTTACAAATATAGATTTATTTGTAAAGGAAATCAACTATTCTCAACACACCATCCCTTCTTTGTATATTTTTTCTGATTTTATTATCATATTTGATTCTCTCTTATCAGCACCCAACGGCTGGGGGTTGTGAGCAGGCAAGGGGGGTTTCACCCCAAGCCTCTCACAGAACCGTACGTGAACCTCTCAGCTCATACGGCTCTTGTTATACAAATCGCAGCGTTAGATTAGTAGAAACCGAACCTCCATTGGTAGAACAGATTAGGGAATTGCTCCCGAATGCGCATTAACCAGTCGTAAGCCCTGTTGATACTAGTTCTGTAACGCTTGTACCGTTTCCGTGCCCACCGTACAAGATGCCGGCGTAGTAGCTGAAAGATGGGGTTCAGCATCGAGACCCTGTACTTACCGTAGTAGCTTATCCAGCCCCGAATGTACGGTTCAAGGTATTGAGCCACCCCCACAATGCTCTTGTGGGTCAGGTGCGGTATGTCTAAATCCCTCATCTTTTGCGCTATACGCTTCTTCGAGTCAATACTTATGGCACAGTCGAAGCCTAGGAAGAGTTTGCCCTTCCCGCCTTTGGCTGTGCTGCGTGGCTGGAAACTGTAGCCAAGGAAGTCGAATTTCACCACTTTATGCGTGCCTTGCCGCCTGTAGTCTTTACAGTAAACAATTTTCGTCTTCTCAGGGTGAAGCTCCAAACCTACGGACTGCATCCTTCTGCGCAGATTATCGAGAACGTAATCCGCCTGTACTTTACTCCTACAATGTAGTATGGCGTCATCGGCATAGCGCACAAACTTTACTGTAGGATGGGTTTGTTCCAGCCATTCGTCCATGGCGTAGTGGAGAAACAGATTTGCCAGCAACGGGCTGATAACACCTCCCTGTGGTGTGCCTTTCCCGTGCTTCTCAAGCAGTTCGCCCGATTCTGTCTGTACGGGTGCTTGCAGCCACCGTTTGATGTACATGGTGCACCATTGCTCGGGTACATGTTTCTCTACCGCTTTCAGGAGCTTCTCATGGTCAATGTTGTCAAAGAACCCTTTTATGTCGAGGTCAATCACCCAATCGGTTGTCCTACAGTTTGTCCTCACCGCCTCTATGGCTTGATGGGCATTCCTGTTGGGTCGGTAACCGTAGGAGTGTGGATTGAATATTCTCTCGAACCTCGGCTCTAAGTAATCTTTGACGACCATCTGCCCCACCCTGTCGCTGATGGTAGGTACGCCCAACTTACGGATTCTCCCGTCTTTCTTGAGTATCTCTACCTCTTTGACTGGGGGTGGGAAGTAGCTGCCTGATGCCATTCTGTTCCAGAGCTTGTACAGGTGCTTCGACCTGCTGGCATCGTATTCCTCCATGCTAACCTGGTCAATGCCTGCTCCACCGTGGTTGGAACGCACTTTCTTGTAAGCCGCCCAGATCATCTCGCGGCTTATCGGTACTGATCTTGTCTCATTCCATAGATTCATCCTCTTGCGAGTTGTTTAATGTTATGAAACCGTATAACCTGACCCCTTCGCTCCGCTCCCATTACAGGAGTTTCATCACTACTACGAGTCAGTCCGCCCCTACATAATGCTTCGGTATTCAGCCTTCAGGGTGTGCCCGTTGTGCCTTTCCCTTTGTCGGTCAGCGAACCCATAGGCGGTAGCTTTAACGACCGACTGCCATCATTATGCAGGTTCCCGAGTTCCGTAAATGAGCCCAAGTATAGTTCCCCGAAGGGTCGGGGCAGGCTTTGCTGCCTGTATGACGCCTGCCGTGTAGCCAGTAGTCAGGTTTCCGCTACACCTCTTCACTCCGTGCCACACTCCGAAGCTTTTGACAGGATGTACCAACTTCTCGACACCTCATCGGCAATTTAATCTTGTTCAACTCCTATACTCATACCTTGCTGTGCTCGTGGCACAGCTTTTCCAAATCGCTCAGCACCAAGGCTCTTTACCTCAGCACCATTTGGTGGTTTAGTGCCTCCGCCTGAACGGCGACACTGGTGGTTCAGCTTACAAGTGCTTCCACCATCTCATTTACAGCATGCAGAACTTTGCTTCTCCAGCGCCGATGTTCTGCTTCTCGGCACACTGTGGCTAGTGGGGATGTGCGTAGCCCACGTTTTCGTCCCCCGACGAAAACGAAACGGTGCGGGTGTACCCGTTGCGTGTACTTTTATATCCCCCCATTAGCTACACCCCATGTTGTATGCTGGTGTTTCATGTCCACAGGGTGAAAGGTGGCGTTTGGAATGCCGTATCTTTCGACCCGATGACGTAACGACCCTAATTTTGTTTTTGTGCGTGGGCAAATCCTTAAACCGCCCTTAAAGGCGGTTAGCTGGGCTGGGCTTGGAAGCTCTTTGGCAAGTTTTGGCTGTGCCAAGGCTAGTGCGACTTGCCAAAGTGCTTGCAAGTGGGGTGGGCTTACACGTTGTTACCTTACCCAATGCTTCTAACAGCTGAGGACTATCCTCCAAACCTATCCGTGCCCCGGCGTAGAACTCGTTCATCCAATCATCCATCTTGGCGATTGCTGCATCTTTTGTTTTTGTTGCATCTTGTGATTCTCCAACTTCTTTCAGGTATTCTGCCCTTTCAGCTTCTACCTCGGTTATTAAGGTGTTTGCTGCTGTTAGGGAATCGGCGGTTATTGCTAATCGTGCCAACTTGATTTGGATGGCTGTATCGGTGGTTGCTACGCTATAGAATTACTTTGCAGCTTCTATCCATTTTATGTAAGTCCGTGGAAATTCTCCTGAAATGGCCAATTTATCGGCTGTTAAGCTATCGTTACGGAATATAACCTTTGCTTTTTTGCGCTGCGTTTTAAATACCTTCTCCAGTTCTACTTTTTTATCGGAGAATGCAGCTGATGCAGCCGAGGTTTCGTCATCTTCGGTCTTGTTGAAATCGTAGGATGAACGGGTTTCGGCTAAAAGGTTCTTCCCCTCTGTGATTTTTGCGGAATCGTAGCCCAACTCTGCCATAACTGATGCGATTTCGGGTTATGTTTCTGCATTATCTTACGCTACACGATAAAGCTCTAACGTGTCGGCTTCTGATTTTTTTGGTCTTGTTGCCATAGCTTTTTGATTTTAGGGTTTGCCATTGATGCAAACGAGTTAAGTAATGTTACATATTGGTTGTTTCGACTTGCATTTCCCTTGCTCTTTGCCTATGTAGGGCTAAACTGCCTAGTTTTTTACTAAATCTTTGAAATTGATGATAACTATGATATAAAATTCTATGCTTTGTAACTGAGGGTTACGCTATCCCTTTTTGTGTAAATACTTTTGAAACTCGATAAACAGTTAATAAGTATTGTTTTCTAAGCATAACGATTAAGTGCAACTAGAAACTTTACCAACTTATGGGGAAACTCTGAATAAAAAAGTCCATTAAATTTTTTTCCTTTTAAGACGAGAAAAATCCAGCATCAGTTCATTTCAGAGTAACTGATAATAAACATATTTCGTGGAAACACACCCAAAGCCAAGGTTTTTTTATATCTATGCCTAAGTATTCTGGGTGAGCGCAAAAGAAATAAAGACAATTTGCTCACCCAGAATCTAAGGTGGTGGAACTGAAACTACAAGATCCCATCTATTTCAAGGTTACGTAAACGGCGTATCTCGCCACGCTCAACCTCGGGTAACTTCACAACGATGTAGGCTGAATACACCGTTGGGCTATCGAACCTTTTGCCCTCAATGGTGAACTCAAGGGCATTCAGCAGATTTTTCTCAAGCACCTCAATCTCCGTGGGGAGTATTGACGTGCCAAACTCTAAGCCATAGTTAAGACTGATTACCTCTCCCTTCTCATCGATGTAAATTGAAAGGGAAAACTCCTCGTCGGCAGCCACAAGTTCAGCCAGGCGACCACCCGGAAAGCTTTTCCTGATGGCGTTTATAACAGAGTCATGCGACACCAATTTTACTACGGAGTATTCATCGTATCTATTGCTATGCTCCTTGCGACCCTCCATTGGGTTGCCAAAACGAGTGTTTTTAATGAATAATCCTTCCCAAGAGTTGTCGCCTACCTTACATCTAAAAGTTATTTTGTTTCCCTTTACCAGAGTAACGGAACCTTTTTCCTCTCCTGTGGGCCATGCGTTCTGTGCGGTGGTAGGGTGTGAGGTAAGGCTGATAAGGCCCGCTAGAATAAGCGTAATCTGTAACCTGTACGTTTTTTTTAAAATGGTTGTTGTTTTCATATTTTTCTGTTTTTGTAGTTAATTACATCCACTTAATGCATCTAAAAGAGCGCCAGTGGCGTTGAGTTTGTCGTTCAAGTACCCCTTGTAATGAGGGTGGTGGGTATTAAAAAGGTTGAGCCAATTGTTGTACTGGCCCATCAGCTCAGCTGTGGGGCCATAGTCTACGAGTTTTTTTATCCAATCTCTGTATTTTTTCTTAATATCTTCGTTTGGAAAACCCCATGTCCCCAACCACGAGTTAAAACCATTCCTACTCATATAGATATCGTAGAACACCTTGGCCTCGAACTCGATGTTGGTCCATCCTGACTTGCCCTTGGAGAAGGTGCGGATGCCACTGGGGTAATAGGTGTGCTGGTATGCGTGGAAAAGTTCTTCAAGCAAAGTTTTAAATGTGATGTTATTTGTGTTTCTGAATAGAATTGTATTCGATGCGGCATCGAAAGACCCATTTGTTGTTAAAGTAGAATTCATACGGAAATTCAGACTACCCCATACATTAGAGATCACCATACCTGCTGCGCAATCGGATGCCAGCGAGTTTTTTGCCTCATTTAATGTAACCATCTCTGATGGTTTTAAGGAGTAGTTGTAGTTCTGGGGAGAGGATCCCGAATTACCACCGCCATTTAAGTAATCCTCGTAGCCTCCACCACCAGACCCACCATCCGAAATGGCCATGCTATTGCGTGTTAAGGTAGAGTAGCACTCTGTGTGGGTAGAGATTAGCTCTGGTGAAGACCATGTTGTGCCTCCGTCACTGCTTTTGGTTTGCCATATTTCAAAGGTGAAGCACACTGTAGATTTACTAGTCTGTGAATCTGTTTTGTCAGAGATTGAATTTGAAGGCATAAAACCCATTACGGTGCCATCGGGGTTGCTAATATAACCTTTTAAAATATCCCCCTTTAAATCCTGTACTATAATTGTGCTCAAAAACCTGATTTTTGACAACTTTCCATAACAGGATTCTTCCCTTCGGGAAGAAGGTAAACTATTTCTCCCTGTATGGCTCCACCCTTATCCTTGTACATCATCAGATAGGATGCTTCCTCCAGTGACATGTCGTAGGAGTTGAAGGTTGTGCTTACAAAGTTTTGATTTTCAAACTCTAATGGGGCTACTACTCCATTACCCATGGAGAGGTTCAGCATTGACGCTTCCTCCCATTTGGGGCTTCGATTGGGAATTTGATTCTGTTCTTTTACGGGCTTCGATGAGTATATTTCGCCCATTTGAAGGTCGTAAAAGGATCGATATTCTTCAATAATCGTTTTGTCAAGATCTTGCCCATAGGGCTCTTCCTTGAGGCAGGAGATCGTTATGGTGCCGAGTGTAAGAGCGATACACATACTCCATACGGCACGGTTTAGGTTTTTTGAGAAATGTAATATTCGCATGGTATAACTTTTAGGTTATGCATTACGCTTTCGATGTTAATGCAAAAGTTCGGCTACTCTCATTTTTTCGTGTCGGTTTTCACTTTCACAGACCCCGACTTCGGGTGGTTAGCCCCCACAGAACCATTGTCTTATATGTTGTTGTTAAAAACCAACCCAATTTAGATTGAATTAAATACAAAATTCAATAAATGGTTATTCGTAAATTTCAAATCGTTTGTGTATTTGTTAAATTGCCCAGCTTGTAGCGTTTGTCGATAATGTCGAGGTACTGTTCAATTGTCATTTTTCAAAAACGTTTCAAAGGAGTACAAATGTATCAAATTTCCTGCGTTGCGTGGGCAAAAAAAACAGCTCTTCCCGCAAAATGGGATTGGTGCGTTTGCCTGTGCGTTTTTGCGGGATGTGCTGTTTGTGCGGTGGGGTTTACCTTGCTAATTCCACTGTCTCTTGTCTTTGTGCTGGGGGAGAAAAACAAAATTTCCTCGTATGTATCAAATTTCTTTTTCTTCAGGATAATTTCTGGTATCTGTCTTTTCTTTCTTGATTAATTATTGTTCGTAAGGACGTGTCGTTTTGGGTTTAACACTTGCATACAACGGCTGGGGGTATGAAATCGTTGAGGAGTACGGAGATACTTCACTATCAAGGCACAATAAACTTTGATGCGAGAGATGCCGTTTGCATAACCACATAAACCCCAATGTTTTATACCGCGTGTTGTATGCTGGGCTTTATTCATTATCAGTTAATTATCAATCTTTTACAATCATAAACCCGCTCAATCGAAGCACTGCAGTTCCCGAAAAAATTAGTTTTTAGGGTCGGGAAAAAAGCGGTGGAAAACAGACAAGCTCTTTTGCAATTTTTGGTTGTGTCTTGGCTTGTGCGAATTGCAAATGTGCTTGGCTGTGTGGGCTGGCTCTTAATTGTTAATAAAACCATAATCTTCATGTATTAGAACTGCTCTGTCCAGAAACGAATTGAATTCTTCACACGCATTTTCAGGTAAAAGAGCACAAGAATAACATGCCGCTAGATTCAAACCACCAACACCCTGACCATCTGAATGAAAACAAATCGGGTCAGACGAACAATCATTTGCTCGGTTAAATGCTGATTTTAAAATTCTGAAAAAATCTTTATGATTATCCGCTAATGTGCCTAAATTATTATATTTGTACAAAATATATTGAAAATGAATTTTATAGATTTTGTAAAGCAGCATCCTGATGAGAACAGTTGCATT
>Ga0334901_1003930_pt1 | contig 10623 bp, 8 predicted proteins | sample GraSluR3_MG_3_FD_207216 | JGI IMG/M metagenome (GOLD analysis project Ga0334901, IMG submission 207216) | Sludge microbial communities from methane-producing bioreactor in Wageningen University, Netherlands - Granular Sludge_15_08-R3 | ecosystem: Engineered > Bioreactor > Anaerobic > Unclassified...
AACTTACGCTGATGAAGGGTGATGAGGTGATCGAGGCTTGCGAAAAAGACACCGATTTTTTTCTGCTCATCACTACCTGGAGTCCAAACATTTAACTTTCCAACCTGTTGAAGTGAGAGATTTGGCTGAGCACCGATCGTAGGATTTTTACGGATGTATTCTGCAACAACTTGGCCGCCAAGTGAAGTTATTAGAAAATCCGTATCAAAGTCGTAGCCACGAATAATCGCTAAAGCTTGGTTTGTATTCGCTGGAAGTATTGATTTATCGACAACAGCAGTACGTCCAAGTGTTCCCGCGATCGAAAACAGAATATCGTGTTCTTCCAATATTGAACGTTTCAAATAGTTTTCGTGTTCTTCTTGTGTTATTTTTGTTATCGGAGAAATTTTACCATTTGCAATGTTTTCAATCTTAACGAAATTCACTGCACCATTCCTCGATTTATCTTTAGGAGTAGTTCCTTTAGTTATCAGTTTCGTGTAATCTCCTAACTTTCGCTGTTCCCAAGCGTCTGTGAACCCGGGAAATCTTATTTTTGGTATGTTCTCATTATTTTCGCTCATTTCTGATCTCCTTGTATTTTCTTAACTTCCCTATCAAAATCAGAAACTATTTTTTGGTGCTTATTGAATTCGTTGTATTCATCAATCGCTTTCTTATTGGCTGCACTATGAGAAATATGTCCATGACCATCTAATAGTTCATAACGATTGAATTTTAGAAATTCATCAATACTCGTTGCAAAATCCTGCATTCCTAATAAAGTTTCATCTTCAAGCAAACGTTCAACATAGTCAAAATATGCTGAAACGTTACGTTCTAAACTATGAATCTCTTTTTTAGATAGATAATTTTTCGCAACCACGACATCAGATTGTAAGATGCGTCCATCCGGTGAATTTTTCCATGATGTTAATCCCATATGCTGTTTATCTTTATCTGCGTGATCATAAACAATTTCAGCAGCTGTTTTACCAGTTATCGCAAAATGAAATTTATTTTGAACCGTTGCATAAAACTCTTTCGTGATTTCCGATTTCTTATCGTAGTCATACGAAATCTCTGCAAATACGTCTGTAATTTGTTGCCAAATTCTTCGTTCACTTGCTCGAATTGAACGAACCGTTTCGAGCAACTCGCGGAAATAATCTTTACCGAAGACATGCTCACCTTGCTTCATGCGCTCAACATCAATCTTGAATCCTTTTTGTATATAGTCTTTTAAGATATCAGTCGCCCAAATACGAAACTTAGTTGCTTTTTGAGAGTTTACGCGATAGCCAACTGAAATAATAAGGTCTAAATTGTAAAAGGTGGCTTCACGTTTCACTTTTCGCCTACCCTCATTTTGAACTATTTCCATTTTGGAAACAGTTCGTTTTTCATCTAACTCACCTGACTCAAAGATATTTTTCAGGTGCTTACTAATAGCAGGTATACCAACATCAAACAATCGAGATATTGTCTTCTGTGTCGCCCAGATTGTTTCATCTTTTATCACAACTTCGATATTTACATCTGTACCGTACATTAAAAATTGTATCTCGTTCATTTAATCACCTTCTTAACTTTCTGCCAATTCATTAGCTAATTTATAAATTGCTTCTCGCAAACTATTGCGGTACTTAATTTTTGATAGACTTTGAATAGCTTCATCGTGAGCCATTGTCTTGTAATCATTGCTGGCTTGGGCGATAAGATCACGTATTTGACCGGTATCATCCAAGTCTTGCAAACCATAACGATGGCGGCTGAACAACGCACGCATTTGGCTGCTTGTAATAATATCCGTAATCCCCCACTGAACACGGAAGTCTAAAAACAAGCGGTCAAGACTGACATTGTTTGCTTGTTGAATAATTTGCTCACTGTCAGACAGCTTCGCAGGATATTTGAAATCAGCTCCCTTTGGTGGGAAATGACCTTTGACAATCGCAATTGCTGCGTTGATAATCTTAGTCGCATAGTTGCGATCATCCAACCCATTCGCAAATTGATTAATTTTCTCCTGTGTTTCCTGAGCTGCTTCGGTCTCTCCATCGTGGACCTGGTTCAGTAATCGTTCAACAAGTTCTGTCAAATAATCATAATCAACTTTAACATCCTTAACATGCGTCATTCTTAGCTCAATTTGGTATACAGGAATTTTCTTCTTTTTTGAAAGGTGCTGTTTCAATTCATTTGTTAGCACTGTCGTCAGCATTTTTTCTTGTTCAGAAGTCATCCCTAATTTTTCAACCAGTTCATCAGGGCTATCATAATCGAACCCTACTTTTTCACCATCCACCTCATCAGGATTGTATTGTTTCAGCTTCGCCATACCGGCATTATACTCACGTAACAAATCAAGCATGTCCTCTTCTTGTTTTTCAGATGGCGGCAGTTGTTGAAATTCACGGGTTAAGTTACCAAGCTTGTCAACTACCTTTTTCACTTCATGAAACACATCTTCAAATGGTTTAGCGATGATGCCATCCTTTTCATTAGACCGCCGTTTCTCTTCATCTGACAAAGTTGCTGAGTTTTTATTGGCATAAATGGCAAGTGCCTTATTCATCAATTTTTCGTTTTGTGCCGGCCATCTATAGTTGACAATTCTTCCCCAAGGTTTTTCTTGCATGTCGGCAATACGATTTGTTCTTGAGTAAGCTTGGATAAGTCCTGCTCCCTTAAGTGTCCTGTCTACATAAAGCGTATTTAGTTCAGGTGCATCAAAACCCGTTAATAGCTGATCAACAACAATCACAAGGTCAAGATAATTCTTATCGGTTGCCGACTTGTTCAAACGACTCGTAACATCTTGCGTGTAACCGGACACATCATCCATACCAAAAGAGGTTCCGAACTCTTCATTATAAGCTTGGATTGCATCATGCAAGCCCTGATTGGTCGCAAGCATACTGTCATTATTAGAAAAATTTGGGCTGAATGTGACTGCAACCTTTAGCGTTTGTCCGCCGTTCTTCTTGTTTTCAGCATTGACACGTAGAAATTCATTGAAATACATCATCGCCATTGGCGTACTTGCTTTGCCACCCCCTACATGTGTCGTAAATAGGGCATTGTATTTGCCCTCATTTGAGCGATTACGCCAGTTCTTGAAAATATCTTCAACGACCAATTTAATATGATCCGGATTTTCATCATAGAAGCTTGGCTCAACGGCATCATCCATATCTTTTTGAGACAGATTCATAATTTTGTCTTTGATTTGCGCGTCTGTCCATTTGGGATAACGCTCATGATAGAATTTCGGTAAATAGTCACTCTTCATCTGTTCTTCGTCAATCGTTGTTTCAAAATCAACTTTGAAGCCTAGGACGTTTCGATCGGCAATGGCTTCACGAATCGTATACGCATGAAGAAGCGGACCGAAAATATCTTCTGTGCGAAGTCCGGTTGTCGTTTCATCAAACATCGGTGTTCCGGTATAACCCACCCATGCTGATTTTTTGAACGCTTTTTGAATCGTGGCGAAGCTTTCTCCACCCGTAGATCGATGCGCCTCATCGACAATAAAGACGATATTTTTATCAGGTGCTTTGAACGATTTTCTCTTAACCAGAGTATCAAGTTTTTGAACACTTGTAACAATGATGTTATTGTCTTTACTCTTGAGTTTACGGTTTAAATCACTGGTGTTATCCGTATTTTGAACACTTCCAAGTGCATCATCTGTGCTATCCGGATCATACGCTTGATAGTTTTCATTTGTTTGTTTCGTCAATGCAATTCTGTCAACAACAAAAACGACTTTATCAATTTTGGGCATGCGACTGGCAAGCCATGCCGTTTTGAAACTCGTAATGGTTTTACCTGAACCCGTTGTGTGCCATATATAACCAACCTTGTTCATTCCAAGTTCAAAATCAACGTGCTTAAGATTTTCAATCACATTTTGCGTGGCATAAACTTGGTAAGGACGCATGACTTTAAGCATCTGCTTATTCTTCGTCCCATCCAAAATCATATAGTTCGTCGCCATTTGATGTGCCATTGGAATACTAAGCATTGAGTCAGCAAACTCTTTCCAATTTCGCACGATGGTATTGTCACTTTTACGTTGCCAGTTAAATGCAAAATCCTTATTGAATTTATCGGCAGTTGTATTGGCCATATACTTGACATTATTTGGCGTCATCGCAACTAAAATTTGCAAAGTCGAAAAAATATCACGGTATTGATTTTCATCAGCATATTGATGCATTTGATTCAACGCTTCATTCACATCATGCGTATCACGCTTTTCTTCAATTTGAATAATGGGTAACCCGTTAATAAGCAGCGTCGTATCGAAACGACGATCTAACTTACCAGTGATAACGGCCGGTCGTTCAATTTGATTGACCACTTGATATACTGTATTACCTGCCCCAATCTGTTTCTGATCGAATACCGTTAAGAAAACATGGCGACCATCATCCAAATCAATTTCAATTTGCGATACACCGTTTAATCCGTATAAGAATTGCCCCGCTTCATAAGGCGTTTGAATGTCAGAGATAATTTTCTTTACCTGATTAAATTCAACAGTGCTCAATGGATCATCAAGCGTATTTTGATTATGTTGTTCAAGAATAGCTTTAAAATTAGCCCAAAGCTGATCTGTCGTTTTAATTTGTGATTCATATTTCCAGAGTTTCGTTTTGACCACGTAATCAAGTGGCTTCTCGACAATGACATGCTCACCAATACCTTCTAAATGCTCAGGTTTCGTAATTGTCCCGGTGGTAATATACTGAATAAGTTCAGTTTCAAATCGGGTTTCATTCATTTGTGGTGACCTCCTCTAATCGTTTTAATAGAATGATCGTCTCAGATTCTGCCACACGATTTCGCAGCGCTCGTAAACGTAATAGGTTAAAATATACATTTCCAATATTTTTTTGTTTTTCGATTGATGGCGGTTTGGGAATTTCAAGTTCTTTAAGCTGCTTCAGCGTATATTTCAGTACTTGTGAACCTTGTAACCCCATCATCAATTGTTTTCGGATTACCTTATCTTCATTGAGGAGATAGATCAAGTATTTCGAGTCGATGCTATCTTTTGGATCGATCTTCACATAATTTTGGGTATAAAGATAATTTTTGTGAACTTCTCTTACCAAAGAAGCGGTTCCTGATGTCAGACTGAATACAACATCCTTAGGACATAACGTGTTCACTTTATCCAATGTACGTATTTGTTTGTTGTCGTTATCCGACGAGACAAGTCCTACTAAATCATCCGATAAATCAGTTTGACTATAAAAATTATAGAGCGGTGCTTGCTCATCGAAGCTTTCAGTTATTCGGAATTGTGGGGAACCGCTGACAAAGTCAACCAGCTCGCTTAATTTCTTCATTAACATCGTGCCTTTCTGAAATTACGTTTTAATTGATGGAATAATCATATCATGAAAAATCGCATTTCACAACAGTTAAAAATGTAATTTAAATAAATTACATTTTTAAAAATAGTAATGTGATGAGTTGCAGAATCATTTTTTTCACCACAACAAAAAAGCCACGAACTCTTGCTTTTCAGCAAAAATTCGTGGCTTCATGTGTATTTCATTGATGGAGCCTAGCGGGATCGAACCGCTGACCTCCTGCGTGCAAAGCAGGCGCTCTCCCAGCTGAGCTAAGGCCCCATATAATGGAGCGGAAGACGGGATTCAAACCCGCGACCCCCACCATGGCAAGGTGATGTTCTATCACTGAACTACTTCCGCAAAACCAATAAATATTAAATTAAATGCGGATGAGAGGACTTGAACCTCCACGAGCCGTAAAGCCCACTAGAACCTGAATCTAGCGCGTCTGCCAATTCCGCCACACCCGCAAAAACAAAAAAGAGAAAAAAATAATGGGCCATGAAGGGTTCGAACCTTCGACCCTCTGATTAAGAGTCAGATGCTCTACCAACTGAGCTAATGGCCCACAACACAAATTAATGAATTATGGTGGAGGGAGAAGGTTTCGAACCTTCGAACCCTAAGGGAACGGATTTACAGTCCGTCGCGTTTAGCCTCTTCGCTATCCCTCCAGAAAAATAAAAACGTAAATCTAAATGGTGCCGATCAGAGGACTTGAACCCCCAACCTACTGATTACAAGTCAGTTGCTCTACCAATTGAGCTAGATCGGCTTAATATGGTGGAGGATATAGGGCTCGAACCTATGACCCTCTGCTTGTAAGGCAGACGCTCTCCCAGCTGAGCTAATCCTCCAAAGTGACCCGTACGGGATTCGAACCCATGAACCCACCGTGAAAGGGTGGTGTCTTAACCACTTGACGAACGGGCCATGCTTGTCCGTCGCAATCGACGTTTTTTATTATATACAGAATCCCATTCCTTGTAAAGCAAAAAAAAGAAGCTGTTTTATTCAGACTATTTATCAACGCGTGAAAACCCAGTATTTACAGCAATTCCGAGTCCTCATTAGAGCAGAGAGGGCTCAAAAAAGCAGAAAAGGAATCGAATTGCCAGCCGACAAAGACCCGTTTACTGATCACTGATCTTCCTATTGGTGTACTCACATCACTGTTCCTCTATCTCCTTCTCCATCATGACACAAAATCCGTTTTTTTATTCTTTGATCCACGTTCAACCACTTAGGAAAACTGCGCAAACCCGGTCCTTACTTCCGCAGGATATGGTGGCTCTCGCGTTGCATGAAGCATTCTGGTTGTTCATTAAAGAGCAAATAAAACATAAGCGGAGATTTTCCGCTTATTTGCATCATGGCGCTTGTTTCACAGGTGAATAAGGGTAATTTTTCCGCTTATTCGCAGAAAAAGCCTTCATTTTCACGTTTTTTCATTCGATAGGCGGAATTTCTCCGTCTATTTCAGCTTTTTCTCGTTCATTTTCTTTAATAAGGGTAATTTTTCCGTCTATTTATTTTATCAGTTAGGGACTTACCTCTAATCGCCAAACCAGCGTGCCTGATCACCAAACCGATCTGTGCGGATTTGGAATCAGCAACATATGACCTTATCGTCGTTACTTATCGTTCGTGCAAAGAAAAAGGCACCCAATTTTTTATGGATTCCTTTTTTCTCGAATCAGTTGTTCTCAGGGAACATTTGTTTCTGATGCATCATTTTGTCCATCCGGCCTTTTACTGCTTGTCCGACCTTGTTGTTCGGCTTCATCATCTGGTAGCAAGCCGCACCGATGCCGATCGATGCGATCAGCGGCATAATTCCGTTTCCCTGTTTCATTTTTTGTCCACCACCATTAAGGATTTGTCCTTTCGATCCGGACATGTATAGCTTAACCTCTATGGCTCATTCAATGAACGTCAATCGCTGCCAATTTTTTAATCGCTCACCGGCACTTCATTTAGGTATTCCTCAAGCGCTTGGTGTTTCTCAACCATCTTCTTCGATGCAGGAAGCCCGACATAACGGAGATGCCACGCCTCATATTCATATCCGGTGACCGTTTCCTTGCCCTCCGGATAGCGGACAATGAAGCCGTAATCCTGTGCATGCTTCGCCAGCCAGGCTGCTTCAGGTGTCTTTCCGAATTCCTGCGTGGCTGCGTACTTCCCATTAATCCCCGAGACATCGATCGCAAGTCCTGTTTCATGCTCGCTTGTCCCCGGACGCGCACTGAAATTCTGTGCCTTTTTTTCACCGTCACGCCGGACATAATAATTGAATAAGGCGACTTGTGTTTTATGCGAGCGGTAAGCCGACACACCTGCCAGTTGCACGCCGTCCCGTTTTGCCGCCGCAAACATTTCTTTTAACGGTTCTGCGGCCGCGGCACGCATTTTCTTCTTTTCCGACTTCCCTGAAAAAATAAATGGAACATCAAGATCAACAAGATCGCTCGGTACATAGCTATCCGGCAGCTTGAAATATTTGTTGACCAAAACAAGGTTGCTTTCAGGATCGGCGACAACGTGCACACCGCTTTGACTCATTGCAGATACCGTATTCTTCGATGAATCGGTGCCGCTGCTTTTTTCCAGTGTCCCACCTTGAGATGAGGATGAATTTTGTTGCTGTGATGAACCGGCTCCCGATGGATGTGTCCACGGAAGCTGCGTGCATGCAGATAGCCCTAATAAGGCTGCCACTGCACCTGCAGCATAGATTTTTTTATTCATATGGCACTCCATATTAGTGTATTTGGTTTAAAGTAGAAAGGAATACTTCATGTGGAATCGTGTCGAATTTTATGTACACCTTTTTAATGTATTCGAAATAGGCGATGAATATCAAGGCATATAGAAAAAATTGGAACGGGGGTGTCCCTATCATGTAGTGAAGGTCCGCTGATGCTATATAAAAAAACAGAACCCAGGTTTTGGATTCTGCAAGTGAGTTATAGGGGTGTATTACATAAACTATATATCAAATTAGCCTAGGAAAAGCTTTACGTTAATGATGATGGACAAAACCAAGGCAATATTGGTAAGCAACAATTTTCGATTCAACTTGACCGATGCTTCGTTATGGGAAAAATCATTCGATTGTTTAAAATCCATGATTTTCATCTCCTCAATCATTCCTTTTGATACACTAATCATAAGCCATCACTATTAAGAAGATATAATGCCTTTTTTAAGATCATGTAAAAAAGTTTGTTTCGGTCAAGTCTTCGGACACCTGCGAAATCTTAGTGCTTTTTTATAAAACCGGGCACAGCCCAGTCCTTAATCTCCAGCGAAGTGTCATTGGTTTGTGTCTTTCCGATACTGAATCGGCGCTTCGGTCGCTGGCATCAACTGAGCACGAACGCAGGCGCACCGCGAAGCCTCGCTGGCACGCTCACGCTGATTCGGCAGGCATCTCGCACCTCTGCCCTCTGCCCTGATTCTCGGTCAAGAAACGTGGTTATTGGTTTTCATACGGACAAAATCTTATACTTCCTATCTTGTTATATAAAACCGGGAGCCCGACACATTCATCGAGCTTCCGATCCCTTTTCACTCACCGTTTTTTCTTACATAATCTGAGGTGAAATTCACAATGGCCCGTTGCGACAACAACAGAGACGGAGCCTGACCCACATGCTTCTTGTGAAGTGCGGCCGCTCCGGGATTGCTTGACTCGAACGCTTTGCCGATCGTCTCAAAAGTCTCTTCATGGTATTCTCCGTCTTGGTATTTCACCCATTGCCTATGCCCTTTTAGACGCACGGGGCTTGACCGTTCAACCCGTTCAAGCCTTCCGGACATGTATTCGCCAAGATGCATGGACGTATTGTTACCATAACCGACGCCAAGCAGCAGGATATAGCCATCTCGTTCATATATTTTCCCAAGCGGTGATTCTTTGCCTAACCCGTCGTCAAGCGAATGGTGCGCAAGGATAGTATCGCGGGCCTCGCCCCAAGCGGTAAAGGAATAGATCGGGTGATTGCTGCGGCGTACGTCCGGAAACGAGCGAAAGGTCTCTGCGACCTGACCCATTCCGAACGTGGGGGTCCGGCGCGGATCAAATGCCGGCATCTCCTGATAAATGCTGTGAAACCATGTTGATGGTACCGGCGGGTTCTCCCAATCCGCCGGATCGGACACATCGGCACTGTGCGCCGGCATGACAAGTGTGCCCGCCGATGTTACCACTTCCTGAAGTGCCAAGATGAGTGATACAGAGCCGCCGCAGACCCATCCCAATCGGCTCAGAGAAGAATGAACGATAACCGTCATGCCTTCCCTCAAACCAATTTTTCGCAAATCCCTCACTAGTATTGAATGCGTAATTGCATGCTTGCTTTGCTGAATGACTTCCGCCTCGGACATGACCGATAACCATCCTTTTAAATTTCTTTTTTATGCAACAGGAAAAGGCACTCCCTTGACTAGAAATTCCCATTGGAAGTGCCTCTGTTCTTACGACAAGCTTTATTCATTTCTAAAGCAATTCTACCCGTTTATTTAACAATCAATACAGGAACATTCGAACGTTGAACAATTCCGTGGCTGACGCTCCCCAGAAATTCTTTGACACCGCTCAAACCTCGGCTGCCGATTACAATAAGGTCGTAGCCGTTTTGGCTTGCGAAGTCAAGAATTGTCCGAACTGGCTGACCTTCTTTCACGAATGTATGTGTCGCATTCGGAAGTGCATCAAGCACACTCTCTGTCCGACTCACCACTTCATGTCCATACTTAAGTGTTGATTCACGGACCTCGCGATAGACATCGCCAACGATAAATTGATTTGTTGGAACCGTCACTACATTTAATACATCCAAATCCGTACTTTCATCGAGCCGTGCCAGATCAGCTGCTCTTTGCAATGCTTTCTTTGCCAGATCAGAATCATCATAGGAAACCAGAATTTTCGAGAATAACATACCGGTCACCGCCCCTCTCACATTTAGACGCAGAGCTGCTCAAAATGGGGGGATCTATGTGTCATTCTCTGACGAATGACCATGGACCATCATTCACGGGTGAAGCTGTGTCTCCCTGTTCTTGAACATTCTCCCTGCCCCTTTTATTTTACCACAAGTTTCCTCATTAAAAAATGTGCAGCAATCATGCGGTTGAGTCAAGCAATTGTAGGCAGAAATTTTTATGACTAGGTAAGTAAGCGTATTCACTGTTTTAGGGGTTATCCTTGTTGAATCTTTGTTGTCTTTTAAAAACCTTTCAGCGCCTTCAGTGCCCG
>Ga0334901_1003935_pt1 | contig 10615 bp, 9 predicted proteins | sample GraSluR3_MG_3_FD_207216 | JGI IMG/M metagenome (GOLD analysis project Ga0334901, IMG submission 207216) | Sludge microbial communities from methane-producing bioreactor in Wageningen University, Netherlands - Granular Sludge_15_08-R3 | ecosystem: Engineered > Bioreactor > Anaerobic > Unclassified...
AACATCTTTGGGTAAGTCAATTAAAACTGGTCCTGGTCTCCCATTTTTTGCCAAATAAAATGCCTCTTTGATAGTAGAAGCAAGGTCTTTAATATTCATTACTAGATAATTGTGCTTGGTGATAGGGAGAGTGATGCCGGTAATATCTACCTCCTGGAAAGCATCTGTACCGATAAATGGTGAAATAACCTGTCCGGTGAAAGCAACTATTGGTATAGAATCTAAATAGGCATTAGCTAGGCCAGTTACCAGGTTGGTAGCTCCCGGACCGGAGGTGGCGAAACATACTCCTACCTTACCAGTTGCTCTGGCATAGCCGTCAGCGGCATGTGCTGCCCCCTGTTCATGTTTGGTCAAGATATGAGTGAAGGAGGCTTTTTGGTAAATAGTGTCATAAAGAGGTATAATAGCACCTCCGGGAATCCCGAAAACCACCTCGACTTTCTCTCTCTTTAGACATTCCACAATAATTTCGGTCCCACTTAGTTTCACAACTATCCCTCCTTATTAAAGATATTTTTATTTTTGTTGTTTTTAGTAATTACCATAAATCTCAATCCGTTAGAATATACAAGGGGACTACTTCCTCTTGAGAATCCCTAAAATTAAGTTCAAGTGTAATATTAATTAATCTTTTCCATATCTTGTTTTTAGTATTCTTTTATAATAAATACTATTTATCTCAGTTAGCTAAGGTGTAAAAATTTATAGGAATTATATCCCCAGCCATAAAATATAATCGAGCACATTGATTCCTTAATTTAACATTAATAGATATAGTTAAACCCCAGAGATAGTTCCTTAATTGTAAATATTGGGACCTATCCGCTGGGGTCTTTTTTACCCACGGTGTAATACGTTTTATCTGAAACGCATTTTATGCCACTTGGTCCAGACTTTTAATAAAAACGGAACCCTAGGCATACTCCCGAAAATAAAAAAATCCTTCTTCCCATTTTAATCTTACTAATTAAAATAGGGACGAAGGATTCGTGGTACCACCCTAATTTGATAAAGAAAATAATATTTCTTTATACTACTTAATTGGCATAACGCATTAAAAATGCGACGGGATTTATTTGATGGTCAGTTTAGATAATAGAAGTGATTCTCAACAAAGTAGAACTACCAGTTCACACCATTTTCTGGCTCTCTTTAGTTCATTGCTTTGCCTAACTGTCTTCTATTTTAGGATATATTAAATTTCTATGGATTGTACTAAAAAACCCAGCATATGTCAAATAATTTTTTTCTGGTGTCAATTAAAAATTAAAACTGCACACTTTTTTATATTATTTAAAGTTTAAAGGCGCACCTATGGGTATCAGGGGTAATATCAGCTTTATATTATTAGAGAGTAAAATCGAGCCTACTGAGACGATATTTTAACGTATTTCTTGATAATATGGTTTGCAATAAAACGTAAGTAATTATAAAATTAATATTGAGGAGTAGAAATTGGGGTAAGAAAAATAATGGTAAATAATTCAAAAAGAAAAATATTCTTCATTTTTAAATTCTGGTAAAATATAAGAGAGGCATTAAAATAAAATCTATAGGAGGGGAAAATGAATAATAAAAATATCTTTAACATATACTGGTGTATTTTACTGATAATATTTTTAGCAGGCACTCTATCCATTCAGGCGGAAGAGGTAGTTCAGGAATCCCAATATCTTGGCAGGATATTCCTGTGTAAAGATATAGAGGAAAACAATCCAATTTTCGAGACTACTTCTTTTTCAATCTGGGATGAGAAGGTAGTTTGCTGGATAAGATTTAATTATTTTTCTTTAGAAGAATTTAACATTACCTGGGAATGGGAAGACCCACAGGGTAATATTTATCATGTGGGTAAGTTAGGGATGGAACCAGGAAATTACCAGAATTATCGTTCCTGGTACTGGATTGGTATTAGGGATCGTTATTCGGTAAACCTGACTGGTGACTGGAAGGTAAGGATATATATAGGTGATGTTTTAATAGCAGTTAAAGATTTTACTATTAGCTAAGAAGACATAGCTTTACCAAAACTGTTGTTAATATAAAAGCAAAATAAAAAGATACCTTAGCAATAAAGTACAAAAATTTTATTTTTAAGCAAATATCAAAAGATAGATATTCTGGTAAATAGCGGGGAAATCTCTAACTCTTTTTAAAAAATAAAGGTTTCCCGCTTTTTATCTAAAAAAGAGGTAACTAGGTTTCTAAATAAGACTCGTCTAGTTTAGTAGCCACTGCCCTTCTTTCTGCTTCCCGATGTTCATTGATAATCTGCCATCTAATCCTATTAAACAGAGTAATTGCTAGCAGAAAAGTGAGAATATTGGCAAATGGTTGTGCATAAATAAATCCAGAAAATTCAAAGAATCTATTCAGGATAAAAAGAGCGGGAATATAAAATAAGCCCTGTCGGGCTAAGGCAAGGATCAAAGCTGGCCTTCCCTTTCCCAGGGCTTGAAAACTGACCCTTATCAGAAACTGAATACCCGCAAAAGGCAGCGCAATAATGATGGCGCGCATAATCTGAATCCCATAGGTTACGACCTGTTGGTTATTAATAAAGATTTGAATCAGCTTTCCGGCAAAAAGATAGAAGAATATGACAAAAAAAATGGAGATACTGGTAGCCATAACACCGGCTGTTTTAATAATCTTATTCAGGCGCTTAATATTTTTGGCGCCATAACTATAGCCGATCAAGGGCTGTGTACCCTCAGACAATCCGATTAAAGTCATAATGCACATGGAAAAAATACGATGATTGATGCCATAAGCTGCTACGATCATGTCATTGTAGCTGGCTGCTACGTAATTTCCCATTGTCTGGGCAATACTGATCATTAGAGTGTGTATGGATGCGGGAATCCCAATCCTGAAGATTTCCAGATAAATCTCTTTTTGTAAAGAAAAATATTTCCAATTAATAGATATGATACTCTTCTTTTTTATGTAAAAACTGAAATAATACAGTAAACCGATTGCCTGTCCTATCAGGGTGGCAACTGCCGCTCCTTTTACACCATATCCCCAGGTCAGGATGAAGATAGGATCAAGAATAATATTGATTCCCGTTCCGATAAACATACCAATCATGGCTACCTTTGCTGCTCCCTCTGAGCGAAGTAATTGGGTAAGCATAAATTTGGTCATCATCACGGTACTGCCCAGGAATATGATTGACAGGTATTCATAAGCATATCTTTGGGTTTCCGGGGTTACCCCGATTAATTTCAGGATTGGTGATATAAAAATCAAACTTCCGATAGTAACCAATAGCGCTGCAATCAGGCAAGCATAAAAAGCCGTTGCGCTGGTCTTTTTGGCCATCAGATAATCTTTTTTCCCCAGCAATCTGGAGATATATGATGCCGCTCCAAATCCGAACATGCCGGCGACTGACATCAACATCATAAAGATGGGAAAAGCTACCGAAACGGCGGCTACCTGGAAGGGATCATTTAATTTTCCTACAAAAAAGGTATCGGTAAGATTATAGAATACCTGAACCAGCATGCCCATAATGGTTGGAATAGATAAACTCAGAATGGCCTGTGTGGGGGGTGCATCCCTTAGAATTTTTATTCGCTTTTCATCCATTTCAATGCTCCTTTTTCCGTATTGCTCTGTTCCTGCTTCGATTTATGTCACCATCTAGATAATTAAGATCGGATTTTTTCCTTTATCCTGAGTAACAAATCATAGAATGTATCCATTTCCTGTTCCGAAAAGTCTTTTAGAAGATAGTTTTCAGATTGTTTCATATGATGCAGGCAGATCTTTTTGATCTCCATACCGGCTGCTGTGATTTTGATGATTTTATTCCTGGGATCATCCGGATCAACCTCTTTTTGAATTAAATCCTTTGCCTGTAATAATCTGATCAGTTTGGTCATTGAAGAGGGTTTAATTTCCAGAAAATCATGAATCTGTTTTTGATTGACTTTCTGTTGATGATGTTCCCATAAGTAGGCCAATACTTTGAACTGGGAGATGGTCAGGTTGTTTTGACTCAGTCTCTTGTCCAGGCGCAACTTTAAATGATGACCGATGCCCATAATGAGTCTGGGAATATCTCTGGTTTCACTTTTGATCATGACAGATGCTTTCATCTCTCTTAATATTTAGCCAGCTAAATATATTATAGAAGGGATTTCCTGTTTGTCAACCAGAAGATCTATTTTTTATAAAAATTTAAGATTTTGTTTAAGCATTTTTTAAATTTACCCACTATAATGAAAAGCAGCACAAGATCATAAGATTTAAGGGATTCAGCACGCATCGTTTAGCTGTAACTTAAAGGAGGAAGTGGATGAAGAAACAATTCTTTCTAATAGGATGCTTTTTTTTAATCTTTCTAAGTGGTATCGGGAGATTGCAGGCCTCGGCGCAAGAGCCGGTTACACTGGGACCTTCCCGGATGATCGAGCTGGCTGTTTTAAATAACCTGGATTTTAAAATTGCCCTTGTTCAGCTGGAAAATACCAGGCTGGAAGTTCAGAAGATGGAAGCAGAAAATCTGCTTTCGGAATCGACTCTATCTGATTTACAAAAAGAAATAACACTCTTAGGACAACAGAATCAATTTCAATTAGAAAAAGACCAGCTATTCATCAAAGTGGTAGATGATTATTTTCGTCTATTGATGGCTGAGAAGGAGATTGAAAGCCAGGAGCAAAATGTAGAATTGGAGGAGATCATCCTGGAGAGTGTTGAAAAACAGGTCGCAGCAGGATACAGTATCGATCTTAATCTGTTGCAACAGGGGAATGAATATTACGATGCCCTCTTTTCCTACCAGGAAAGCATGTTGAACCATCAGCAGCTCATCATGGAAGTCAAAAATTCACTGGGTCTTCCCCGCGAACAGGATATCCGCTTAACGGAAATGGCTTTACCGGGATTTCCGGAAATAAACCTGGAAGAAGCTATACAACAAGCCAGTAAAAACAGTGTTGCTTTAAAGAGTCAATCCCTTAAAATCAATCAAGCGGAGAGGGAGTTGGAAAAGGCAAGAGTGAGCGATGATTCAGGAATAGAAATAAAAAAATTAGAGAATAACTTTACCATCGCTCAACTGGAAAAATCTTTGTCCCAGCATGATCTTGATGATCAGGTTGAGACACAATGGTTGAAGTATAACCAGGCCAAAAATGCGATCACTTTAAGCCAGAAAAGCCTGGAAGAGATAAGGGAAAATGAATCCATGATTCGACAACAGGTTCAGGCCGGATTAAGAACGGATGAAGAATTACTTTCAGCAACTATCGGGGTACTGGATGCGCAATCCCGTCTTATTTCCTCTGTTCGGCAGGTTTATCAGGCATATCTGGAATTACACAGATTAATGGGAACTTTAGACAAAGGAGTCTTACCATGAGAAAAATTATTGATTTAAAATATCCTGATCAAATCATTCTTTTTACTATTATAGTCATTCTGGTACTGGTTTCATACAGCGGGAGCATCCTGGCAAAAGAGATGAATCCGGAAGAAGCCATCCGATGGGGTGTTGAAAACAACTATGATCTGAATACGATCCGTAACAGTCTTCTTGAGCTGGAACGGAATCTGGAAATTCTGGATGCTGCCCAATCCTTTCAGGTGGATTTCAGTGTCACACCCATCTGGTATTTTGGAAAGAACAGAGAGAATTCTGTTGAAGTGAATGATAATGCATTTTCACCCTCTACTGAAGTAAGTCTATCGGCAACAAAGATACTTTCAGATCATATTAATCTATCTACGGAAATAGCATGGGAAACAGATGATTTGATGCAGACAGATTACAGGAAGATAACCAGCGAGATGAATGCCAATATCAAATTGTCCAAACAGGTCTATCCTGATTCCTGGACTGAAAATGAAAAACAGGTTTACAACATCAAAAACAGCCTGAGGATGAAATTAGAAGAATTAGAGTGGGAAGAGATGGAAAAACAGATTGAATTTGTTCAGGGTTATCTGAATGTCATCCGTCTTCAGGAACAGGTTATTCTTGCCCGGGAGCGAGTAACGCTGGCCAGAGACACATTGACAAGGATCGGAAAACAGATAGAATTGGGAGAGGGCGGATACCAGCAGGAGACAGAAGCGCAGATCGCCCTGGAGGAAGCCGAAAATCAACTGGTAAACCAGGAGCAGGGTCTTTCTCTGGCTAAAAAACAATGGTTTCTTAACCTCAATCTACCCGAGGATACGATAGTCTATTTCGGGGATGGAACAGATTTTATCCAAAATCTTTTTTCACTTATGGAATCCCTGAAAATCAATGAGATAGATCGGCTCGCAATCATTGCGGATGCCCAAAAGAAGCATTACCGGATTAAGAACAGCGAAGTGGAGTTGGAGGCATTGGTGAAAGAACTGGAATGGATGGAAGATGAGGGAAAACCAAAGGTGAATCTTTCCGGTGGCTATCAGTATCCCGGTGACTGGTTTGCCATGGTGGATTTTTCGGTTAACCTGGCAGACGGCGGTGCACAGAAACTCAAAGAGCAGCAGAAGAAGGCCAATATTCAGCAAAAGGAAGTCAGTATTGCCTATTTGAAGGAACAATTAAGATTGGAAGGGGAACAGTTGATAGATCAGGATCTATATAACCGGCTTTATCTGGATACTCAGTTATTGATTCTAAAGAAGGAGCAGCATAAGGCTGAAATTCTGGAAAAGCAATACCAGCAGGAAGCCATCAGTGAGACACAATGGAAGAATGAACTGCTGGCGTTGAAAGAGAAGGAAATGAATATGAAAAAGGCTGAAGATCAGTGGTTTGTGGACCGTTTGAAGTTAGCCCATTTTATTGGTTATCTGCGGGAAGAAATTTGAGGTGAAAAGATCATGAAGAAATGGTTTATCTGGTTGTTTATCATTCTGTTAATAGCGGTTGGTGCATACTTCAGCAAAGATTACCTCCTACAGAAAATCAATCCTGTTGCAGGTTCAGTTTCAGACATTTCTGCTGAAGAGATAGACCTGGATACTGCTGTGGAAGTCACCAGAGGAAGCATCAAAGAAAAGGTATCCACCAGTGGTTACCTTCAGCCGGAAAATCAGGTACATTTGAGTTTTGCATCAACCGGAACAACGGGAGGTACGGTGCAAGAAATTTTTGTCGAAACAGGGGACCTAGTTGAGCAGGGACAGGCATTGGTCAAACTGGAAGATAAACAGGAACATTTGACCTATCTTAAAGCAAAGAATGAATACGAGCTGGCTAAAATCAGCAGTTCTCCCAGTACCATTGAAGAAAAACAACTTACCATGGAAGTTGCCCGGGAGAATTATGAATCAAAAACCTTAAAGTCTCCTTTTTTCGGTAAAATTGTAGAAATATTCGTAGAAAAGGGAGATTTTATCGAAGGCAGCAATGATGTTATCTACTTAATTGATGATACTTCCTATGAGGTTGAAGTGTCGGTTAGTGAAGTGGATTGCCTGAAGGTGGAAGTCGGTCAGAAGGTGGAAATTGAATTAGATATTCTGAAAGGTCAAATCTTTTATGGTATCGTGACAAAAGTATCGGAATATGCCAATACCGAAAGCGGTGTGGTAACGGTGCCGGTGACAATTTTATTGGACGAAGTATCTCCATATTTTAAACCGGGATTTTCGGCTACCGCAGAAATCATTGTTCATTCGGCGGAAGATGTGGTCATCGTTCCTGTTACTGCGATAGCAAACGGGAAACAGGGCGATATGGTGATCAGGGTTGACAACAATCAGGCTAAACCCATACCGGTTAAAACCGGCATCAGTGACGGCTATTATCAGGAAGTCACCGAGGGCTTACAGGAAGGGGACCGGATCATTGTTAACAATTATCAGCTGACCTCACCTGTCAATCCCCGTAACCAGGGTTTTGGTGGTCCCGACATGGGGATGCCGATGATCAGACCTTAAAAAGGGAATAGAGAGATGAATGATCGAGTTATCAGAGTTGAACATCTGAAGAAAAATTACTATTTAGGCAAAGTGACAGTTGAAGCACTGCGTGATATTTCATTTCAAATTGATAGCAGTGAGTTTGTATCTATCATGGGACCTTCCGGATCGGGGAAATCAACCCTGATGCATATCATCGGATGTTTGGATTATCCCACGGAAGGCAAATATTACCTGGCCGGTCAGGACGTGACTCGATTAGATGATAACCAGCTGGCTTTATTCCGTAACCGGAAGATCGGGTTTGTCTTTCAGCAGTTTAACCTGTTACCCAGGGCAACCAATTTGAAGAATGTAGAGCTTCCTTTGATTTATTCCGGTGTTAAGGCACATCGGAGGCAGGAATTAGCCAGGCAGGCTCTGGAGGAAGTAGGATTGGGCAACAGAATACTGCATCGTCCCAGTGAAATTTCCGGCGGACAGCGTCAACGTGTGGCAATAGCCAGGGCATTGGTAAACCATCCTTCTATTATTCTGGCGGATGAGCCTACCGGTAACCTGGATTCCAAAACCGGATTGGATATTATGAATATGATCAAAAAGCTGCATGAAAGGGGTAATACGATCATTCTGGTAACCCATGAGGCGGAGATTGCAAAATACGCCAGGCGTATTATTCATCTGAAAGACGGACTGATTGACAGGGATGAGGTAGTGGCATGATTTTGCAGGGATTAAGGATTGCCCTGGAGAGTCTATGGGCAAACAAGATGCGCAGTTTTCTCTCCATGCTGGGGATTGTCATCGGGGTCGGAGCGGTCATTGGGCTCCGGTTCGACACAATCCGTAACTTCGCGCATCGCTGATTTGGGTTCTAACATGATTACCATTTACCCCCGAACACCGAGAGGACAATTTGGCAGAATCGGCGGCAGCAGTTCTCAAGAAAAATTTTCTCTTGAGTTGGCAGAATATATGGAAAAATTTTGCCCCTCCATCAGCAGCGTCATCCCGACCAAACAAGTCAGTGGTTTATTCATTTATAATGATGTGAATGTCAGTGCCAGTATCGTAGGAACGAATCCATCTTATATGGCAGTGAATAATTATAAGATTGAACAAGGCCGTTTTATCACTGAACAGGACCATGAACAGAGAAGTCAGGTCATCATTCTGGGCTCAGAATTGGCTGCCGACCTTTTTGAGAAGAATAATCCTGTGGGTCAAAAAGTGAGAGTGAATTACCAGGGAAGAATATTCATGTTTCAGGTGGTCGGTGTCATGGAAGAAAAGGGAGGCTCCATGGCCGGGAATCTGGATAATCAGGCCTATATACCTTTATCCATTGCCATGGATCGAATGACCAACAGCCATTATGTTTCGTCCTACATTGTCCAGGCTGCCTCCTCTGAAAAGGCCTCCAATGCGGTGAAGGAATTGGAAAATTTCATGGTCAAATTCCTGGATGACGAGAACAGGGAACAATTCCGGATTATGAGTCAGGATGAAATTCTGGATACCATGAGTTCTGTCACTAGGACAATGAGCCTGATGTTAGGTGGTATTGCAGCGATCTCTCTACTGGTCGGTGGAATTGGCATTATGAATATCATGCTGGTATCAGTTAGCGAAAGGACCCGGGAGATAGGTATCCGCAAAGCGTTGGGTGCCAAAAATAAAAATATATTATATCAGTTTCTGATGGAATCATTAAGCTTGAGCAGTGCAGGAGGGATAGCCGGCATCGGTTTTGGTTGGGTCGTTGCCTACTTTCTTTCCCGATATGGGGACTGGCCTCTGGTGATTTCCGGCATCTCCGTAATTCTGGCTTTTGGTTTTGCCCTATTTATCGGTATCTTTTTTGGTCTCTATCCGGCTATGAAAGCTGCCCGGATGAATCCAGTAGATGCGTTGCGCTATGAGTAGCACCGTTATAGTTAGTAATTGATAAAATCGTAGAGAACTAGTTTTCAGCTTTCAGTTTTATTTTATGCAGGTAAAACCAGATGAGACTGCTTCCCTCGCTTCATTCACTAGCAGTGACATTAAAGTTTTTAGTTTTCTATTTTCAGTTTTTGTAGAAAAAAGATAAGTAGTTTATATTTGTAGTGTTGACCTTCTTCCTATTAAAACGATTAAGATTAAATCCAAATAACTTGTTTAACGATTAATGGTATGAACTAAGCAAAATAGGCAAGAGATATTACACATCCCAAGATTGTTATTGCGAAAACTACTGAAAGCAGATCGGGGCAATCTCATCTAATTATTCTCATATAAACTTATAATATATTTGATATTTGTTAAATTGCATTTCAATACCATTTTAATTACTAAACTGGTGACTTACTGAACGAAAAATTGCTAATGTATTTCAGCTCTGCCCACAGTATTAAAATATCTTCTTTATAAAAACTAATTCGAGAATGATAACGGACTTGACAAAATCTATTCTTTATATTATTATGAACATAGATTCAGTGAATATAAGTTCATTTAAAATTGGTAGGTACCAAAATGCCAAAATTTATTGATGGAATAATAGAAAAGATTTATCAAGCAGCCTTTCATTTATTTACAGTGAAGGGATACCAGCAGGTTACAATGAAAATGATTGCTCAAGAAGCAGGTTTATCAGTGGGGACATTATATAACTACTTTCTTAACAAACAGGATTTATTCTTAAATGTCTTCCGACAGAGCCTGGAACAGACTTATGCTGTTCTGGATA
>Ga0334901_1003936_pt1 | contig 10614 bp, 10 predicted proteins | sample GraSluR3_MG_3_FD_207216 | JGI IMG/M metagenome (GOLD analysis project Ga0334901, IMG submission 207216) | Sludge microbial communities from methane-producing bioreactor in Wageningen University, Netherlands - Granular Sludge_15_08-R3 | ecosystem: Engineered > Bioreactor > Anaerobic >...
CAAGGCAGCAAGGCCCGTTATTGCGAGGTATTTAAAATGAATTTTCAGACGTAAAACCGTCCAGACAAAACCGAACGCAGCCATGCTGAAAATCGCGGCACGGCTGTGGGCGAGAAACACGGCGTATAAAAAAAAGAGTCCGGCCATTGCCATAAGCAAACGTTTAGACGCCTTTTTTGCCGAAAATACACCCGCAAACCAGTAAGCGCTCAGAATGGCTGCCGAGGCGCCTGTGATTGTGTGATCTTTGTAAAATGGCTGAAAGATTCCTTTGGTCGTTACCGGGTTCAGCCCGTATTGCCAGAAACGAAAAGTGGCGTATAAAATTACCAGCGAAAAGCTGAGGCTGTAAAGGATTATCATTTGCCGGAAAAGTCTCGGATAATTACCGAAAATATTTTTCAGGATAAAAAGAAAAACAAGAATATACGTTGTGTTGATTAGCACAAATTTTACCGAAACGGAGGGCATTGCAGAAAACAGGGTACTGGCGGGATAGACGAGCAACAGCGGAATGGCATACCGGACTTCCCCGCTGAAATAGTTGTAAAAAGCCTTCGGTTCAAAAACTATTTCGATGAGCAAAGTGAGCGCCGCTATTCCAATCAATGGTTCGCCCGGGAAAAGAATTTTGGTATCGGAACCCAATGCCAGTTCTACGGAAAACGGAAGAAGCAGGGCCAAAAGTTTTAAAAGACAGACCTGTAGTTTTAACCGAATGATCAGAAACGAGGTTGCCACCATAAAAAAAGCTGCCAGGGGGATAAAGTATGTTGTGTTTTTCAGGCAAAACCAAAATGAACCGGCGATGAGCACGGGAAAAACAAAAAACGAAATTATTCCGTTTGCATATCTACTTTTCAGATTTAACATCCTGTTTCACGATTTCGAAAACGAGCAAAAGAAAAGCATAAGCAATGACAGAAGCCGCAGCAATTAACTTCCGGCGCGGCCATGCAGGGGTTGCAGCAGGGATGGCTTCTGAAATTACATAAGCCTGGGGAAGTTCGGTTTTAAAATCACGTTCAACCGTTTCTAGGTGATTTTTTCGCGAAGCCAGCTCACGCATTTCAATAGCGTACTCGCTCTTTAGCCGGGTAAGTTCACTGTTATTTTTGTTTTCACCGGTTACCGTTTCCAGCGAGTCGATTTGACTTTCGAGTTCTTCTACGCTGTAAAGTTTGTTCTCGTAATGCAGTTGAGCCTGCATAAAGGCCTTCCTGCGGTTTTCATACAAAATGTCTTCTTTGATGATGTCGCCCAGTTTTACAATAGCATTTGCCATTTCAGCCGCCTTTTCCGGGTCGGGATCTAATACGGTAACAGAAACCGAACTAAATTTGGTTTTTTCGTATTTTATTCTCGAGTCTATTTTTTCGTAAAGCCTGCTTAATCCGCCTGTTTCACTCATGTCGATACCGAATTTTTCAGCAAGGTTATACCTGCTGATGAGGCTGTCGCGCATTCGTCCCGACTGAAAAATCTGGATATGGCCGTCGATTTCAATATCGCTGGCAAACCCGATGCCCTGTTGTTCGATTTGTTTCGAAGGTATCGTCAGGGGAACATAAATAAGCGCCTCAGAGCGATATAACGGCGTAATAAAAACCGAAGTTGTTACCAGCCAGGTAAGTGTGCCGGTAACAACAACCCCAATTGCAAGGGTCTTCAAAAACCGTGGATTTGAAAATAGTTTCAAATTTTTTTTTGTTAGAAACAATTTCAAACGGGAATAAGTTTAGCAATTAAAATACTAAACTCGCAAGTAAAGTAAACACTAACCCGCAAACCGCAATAATTGTTTCCATCACCGTCCAGCTTTGAAGGGTTTGTTTTTCGTTCATTCCCAGGTATTTCCCCACCAGCCAGAAACCGCTGTCGTTTACATGCGAAAGCAGTGTGGCGCCCGAGGCAATGGCAATGACCACCAAAGCCCGTTGCGGGTCATTCAGCCCGAATTCACTGATTACCGGCGCAATTATTCCTGCGGCGGTAATCATAGCCACCGTTGCAGAACCTTGTGTAACTCTTACTACTGCCGCCAGTAACCAGGCCAGCAAAATGGGTGGCAATGCCGAATTTGCCATCGATTCTGCCATAATTTGTCCGATTCCGCTGTCAACCAAAACCTGCTTTAACACTCCACCGGCTCCGGTAATCAGAATGATAATTCCTGCCGGACCGAGCGCTTTGGTGCTTAAGTCGAGGATTTTTTGTTTATCCATTCCGCGTTTGAAACATAAAAAATACGTGGCAATCAGTGTGGCAATAATCAGCGCCGAAAACGGGTGCCCGATAAATTCGAGTGAATCAGTCCAGATTGATTTTGGTACAAACTCCCTCGATACGGCCAAACCGGTGAATGTATTTACCAGAATCAAAAGCAGTGGGATAGAAATAATGATGGCAATCATCCGGAAAGGCGGAAAGTTATTCGGGTCAACTTCCTGCGGCTGTTTGTCAAAATCGAACGGCGGTTCCAGGTATATTTTTTTCGAAATGTATTTTCCCCAAATGGGGCCGGCAATAACTGCAGTAGGAAATCCCAGAATAATTCCCAGTAAAATTACCCACCCCAGTTGGGCGTTGATGATATCGGCCACGGCCACAGGCCCGGGAGTGGGTGGAATAAAGCTGTGGGTAACAGCCAGTCCGGCCAGCAACGGAATGGCATAATAAAGCAACGAACGTTTTGTGTCGCGCGACAATGCGTAAATGATGGGAACGAGAATAATAAATCCTACATCGAGGAAAACCGGAATGGCCACTACAAAGCCGGTAATAACCATAGCCCACGAAGCGCGGTCTTTTCCGAACTTTTTCACCAGGTAATGCGCCAGCGATTCTGCGCCGCCGGAGCTTTCCAGCATTTGCCCGAAAATAGCGCCGAGCCCTACAACCGTGGCAACAAAACCGAGCGTTCCGGCCATTCCATCCTGGATGGCTTGCGTGACAGCACTCAGCGGCATTCCGGCAACAATGCCCACATAAATGGCGGTAATCAGCAAAGAAATGAAGGCGCTGATTTTGAGTTTCAGCACCATAAACAGCAACAGTGCTACGGCTGAGAGGACAATAAATACCAGAAACGGAGTAGTCATATTGCAATTGATTGAGTTATTTTGCCTTAAAAATAAGATTATAGATTAAATTTGTAAAAAAAAAAGGAGTAGTATGAACATTCAGGCTAAAAAATTGGAGTTGGTTGAGTTGGTTTTAAAAACCGATGAAATCAAAATTCTGGAACAAGTAGCTAATCTTCTAAAGAGAAAAACGGATTGGAGAGATGGTTTGCCGGATGAAATAATCGAGTCGGTAGAAGAAGGATTGGAACAGGCAAAATCAGGGAATACAATTTCACATGATGAGGTCATGGAAAAATTCAGTAAATGGCTATGAAAATCAGATGGTCTCCGGAAGCAGAAGCAACCTTTTCAGCTATAATAAACTACCTCGAAAAAGAATGGTCTGAAAAAGAAGTCAGAAATTTTGTTGCCAAAACAAATAAAGTGATAAATAGAATAAATCGTAGTCCAAAACTATTCATTGCTTTTGACGAAGAAGAAGTTAGAAAAGCAGTAATTACAAAATAAAATAGTCTGTTTTATTGGATTGATATTCAAAATGAACAAATCATACTACTGGCCTTTTGGGATAACAGGAAAAATCCAAATTCACTTAGATTAAAGAAATAACTGGTAAATCTTTTTCTGCAAGAGCTAACCAGTTATCTTATTCTATTCCGGTACTGCCTTGGCGACATCCCCATTTTCTTTTTAAAATCACGCGTAAAGTAATATGGATCAGAATATCCCAGTTGAAATGAAATTTGTTTAACTTTCATTCGGGTGTAATCCAGAAATTCACAGGCTTTTAATACCTTCAAATGAGAAAAATAACTCAGCGGGGCATAATTGGTTTCTTTCCGGAAAAGGGTTGTAAAATAGGTTGACGAATAGCCGGCCTCCCGGGCAATTTGATGTAGCGACAGTTTTTTGTGCAGGTTTTTTTCCAGGAAATGAATGGCTCTTCGCACCGCCGGGTACGATTCATCGGCCAAATCGTCGCTTGTTCTGTTCGCGTAAATAAATGTGGCAAGCAAGTGCCCAAAACAAAAATTTACATATTCAATGTTCTGATTGTGAAAACCTTTTGAGAGGTTGTTGAAAATTTCATCGAACAACATTTCCCTGTTGGCCACCATGTTGTTTACTGAAGGGACCAAATTGCGTACTACTGAAAACTCGTGACTTATTTGTTGGGCAATTTTTCCGTTAAAGCGGGCAATCAAGAACCGGGATTTTGTATTCAAAACGGAATAATACTTAAATACTTCGCCGCAGGGAACAATAAAAAACTGATCACCTGAGACTGGCACCTGTTCGCCGGCGAGCAAAACTACTCCTTCTCCTTTGGTGCAAAAAGCCAGTAAGTTATCCGCGTTTCTTCTTTCCGAATCCCAGATAGTGCCTTCCTCCACTTCCAGTTCGCCGGTTTCAGTAAGGTATAAATCGCGTGCAAGCGGGTTTTCCTGCTGTTCTTTCAAAAGCGAATCCGGGAAAATGAAATACCTTAATTTATTCATCACACCCAAAGAAAGTAATATTATCCATCTTTTTCAAAGAAAATACTATTTTACAAACATTTTTAATACTTACATTTGTGAAAACCAAAAAATTACTGAAGAGACATGAGTGAACTTTTATTAAAAATTGCTGAGTGTATTGAATTTGGAAAAATCAACAAGGCCGCACCATATCCACCGAATATGAAAGGACAGGATGGCGCTGATGAGCTGACCCGCCAGGCGCTGGATGAAGGAGTTTCGGCCCAAAGAATTTTAACTGAAGGGTTAATGGTTGGAATGGAAAAAGTGGGCGTCAAATTCCGCGAAAACAAAGTGTTTGTGCCGCAGGTACTTATGTCGGCCAAAGCCATGAGCACGGCCATGATTCATCTGAAACCTTTTTTCCTTTCCGGCGAAGTAAAAGAAAAAGGTACCTTCATTATAGGTACGGTAGAAGGGGATTTACACGACATTGGCAAAAATCTGGTTTCGATGATGGTGGAAGGCAATGGCTGGAAAGTGGTTGATCTGGGCACCGATGTGAAAGCCGAACAGTTTGTGACAGCCGTTAAAGAACACCACAATGCTTTTGTCGGATTGTCGGCGCTGCTTACCACGACCATGGTGAACATGGAGAAAATTACCAAAGCCATTAAGGATGCTGTACCTGATGCCAAAGTTGCTGTGGGCGGCGCACCGGTAACTGATGATTTCAGAAAAAGAATTGGCGCCGACGCCTATTCACCCGATCCTCAAGGATTGGTTGAGTACTTAAATTCGCAGGTAGCCTGAATGAGATATGTGATTTTGAGATGTGAGTAGTGAGTGAAAAAGAAATTACTACTCAACACCTATTATTTTATTTTATTTCATAAATAACAACGTGGTTGGTTTGCCGAATATCAAAAAGTTTGGGGGATATTTTATTTTCCGGGCCAGCCGTTCTATATCCAATTTTTAAAAGTCTTTATACTTAAAATCTCAATACTTAATACTTTAAAAATGAAAGGCCTGGAATTAATAAAAAAAGCCTTTGCGCTTCAACCGGTCGAACGTGTGCCCTGGGTGCCGTTTGTTGGGGTTCATGGCGGTTTTTTAACCGGTGTGGATGCTACTGCTTACCTGAAATCGGCAGATGAAATTGTAAAGGGAATCACCAAATCGGTAGAGGAATACAAACCCGACGGGATTCCCGTGGTGTTTGATTTACAGGTTGAGGCAGAAGTCCTGGGTTGTGAGCTGCGCTGGTCGGAAACAGGCCCGCCGGCGGTGGTTTCCCACCCGCTTTCCGAGGGCAAAAAATTAAACGATCTGAAAATCCCGGGCACTGGCGACGGACGCGTTGCCATTTGTCTGGAAGCAACCAAAATGCTTCGGAAAAAATTCCCTGACCTGGCACTGTACGGATTGATAACCGGACCGTTCACCCTTGCTTTGCACTTGTTGGGTACCGATATTTTTATGAAACTGTTCGAAACTCCGGAGGAAGTCAATGAAGTCATGGAGTTTTGCACAGCAGTAGGCCTGAAAATGGCGGAATATTACTTGGATGCAGGTTGTGATGTGATTGCTTTGGTCGATCCCATGACCAGCCAAATCGATCCTGAAACTTTCGAAACGTTTGTAACGCCCTTTGTTTCCCGCATTTTTGAATTTGTGAGAGAACAGGGGAAACTCAGTTCGTTTTTTGTTTGCGGCCATGCCCAGCAAAACATCGATGCCATGTGCAACTGCCGCCCCGACAATGTTTCCATCGACGAAAACATTCCGCTAGATTTTGTAAAAGAAATCGCATTGGAAAAAGAAATCAGCTTTGGCGGCAACCTTAAACTGACGGTAATTTTATTAATGGGCACTCCCGACGATTGCCGGGAACATACGCTGGAATGCCTCGATTTGGGCGGAAAAACCGGATTTATTCTGGCTCCCGGTTGCGACCTTCCCCGCGAAACACCGCCCGAAAACCTGAAAGCGGTTACTGAACTGGTGCACGATTCATATCTTCAGGATGTGGTTCGGACCCTCGAAAAAAAGGAGAGTGCGCTGGAGGTTTTCAACATGAAAGATTACGGTCAGGCAGAAAAAGTGATTGTGGACATCATCACGCTCGACTCCGAATCGTGCGCGCCCTGCCAGTACATGGTGGAAGCGGTGAAACGCGTGGCACCCCATTTCGAAGGAGTGGTGGAATGGCGCGAACATGCCATCAAAAGAATGGAGGCTGTGAGTTTTATGTCGTCACTGATGGTGAAAAATATTCCCACCATTTGTATCGATGGCAAGATTGCCTTTGTTTCCAAAATTCCGCCCGAGCGGGAACTGGTTGCCGCCATTCAAAAACGCATCAATGAAAAGCTGAAGCTGAAAATTAAGTCGAGGCGGAGTGAACTCATTCTGATTGGTGAGGAGGAAGGCCAGTGCAACGAACTGAAAGAACGGGTGGATCGGGCAATGACTGAACTGGGCAAAGAAGCAGATGTGAAAATTTTAACCGGCAGGGAAAAGCTGGCAGCTTTTGGCGTAACACAATCTCCGGCAATTGTCGCTGTAAATTATAAACTGAAAGCCGAAGGTACACTTCCTTCCACCGAAGTGATAAAAGAGTGGCTGAAAGAGTTGTGAATTTTTAGTAACTTAGCCTTGTCTTTTTATTACACAGGGTTTTAACCCGGTGGTTTTCTATTATTTGAGAGGTTTAAAGGCTTCAGCCGTTAATAAAAAATATGGGAAGAATTATACAAAAAATACAGCAAGGCAAAATCCTGGTTTCCGATGGCGCGTGGGGCACGTTTTTGCAACAAAAAGGGTTAAAAACCGGTGAATGCCCGGAAGAATGGAATCTCACTCATCCCGATGAGGTTTTTGATATTGCCCGGAGTTACATCGAAGCCGGAGCCGACATGATTGAAACCAACAGCTTTGGCGGTACCCGGTTCAAGCTCGAAAAATTCGGCCTGGCTGACAAAGTATTCGAACTGAACAAAGCTGCTGCCGGGATCAGCCGAAAGGCAGCCGGCAATAAGTTTGTGCTGGGTTCGGTGGGTCCAACCGGCAAAATCCTGATGATGGGCGATGTGACGGAAGAAGAATTGTATGAAGTTTTCAAAGAACAGGCAAAAGGACTGGAAACCGGCGGCGCCGATGCCATCATGATTGAAACCATGAGCGATCTCGACGAAGCACGCATTGCCGTCCGGGCTGCCAAAGAAAATACCGGCTGCGAAGTGTTTTGCACCATGACCTTCGAAAAAACCGTTACCGGCGAATTCCGCTCCATGATGGGTGTTTCACCTACTGAAATGGTACAAATTTTAATCGATGCCGGAGCGGAACTCATCGGCGCCAACTGCGGAAACGGAATAGCCGGAATGGTAGGAATTGTAGAGGAAATCCGCAAGGCAAATCCCGACATTCCCATCCTTGTGCACGCCAATGCCGGTATGCCCGTTTACCAGGACGGCGAAACCGTTTTCCCCGAAAAACCGGAGGAGATGGCAGCGCTTGTTCCGAAAATTATTGCAGCCGGCGCCAACGTAATTGGTGGTTGCTGCGGTACTACGCCGGAACATATTGCACAGGTGAGGGAGATCATCAATAAAAAGTAGTTTAATATGATGAGTATTCCGGTAAAAGAGGAAATCTTTTAATTTGAAGCGGATTCCCGCCTGCGCGGGAATGACACAATGCAAAAAATGCCATTCCATATTATCTCTGGTTTTCTCGGAAGTGGAAAAACTACTTTCCTGAAACGGATTATCGATTCGTATTCAGATAAATATAAGCTGGGAATTATTCAGAATGAGTTTGCCCCGGCCAGTGTTGACGGCGTGGAACTGAAAAATTCAGGGAAAAATTTTCAGCTACTTGAAATAAATAATGGGTCGGTTTTTTGCGTGTGTCTGCTGGGCGATTTCACCCGTTCGCTCGAAAAATTTATCGACGAACATCAACCTGATATTTTGATTATCGAGGCCTCCGGCCTTTCAGATACCGCCTCAGTGGCCGAAGTGGTTTCCGCAGGTTCGCTTTCTGAAAAAATTTACCTGGCTACAAACTGGTGCATTGTGGATGCCCTTAACTTTAAAAAAGCCGGTTTGATGAGGCAGCGGCTTGAACATCAGATTCGAATGGCAGACAAGATTTTGGTGAATAAAACTGATTTGGTTGAAAGTGTGGATGAATTGAAGGCTGAAATCCGAAAAATGAATCCGTTTGCTGAGATTAGTGCAACAACTTTTTGTGATGCAGTTTTTTATCCAGGCGTTGCTGCGGTTTCCAAATTTTACCCTGATTTGGCCAATCCGCTTGCCCGTCCCGAAGTTAATTCCATGGTCATAAAAAGCGGCAAAAAAATTTCAGGTAATTCATTAATTCAATTTTTAAATGAATGGGCTCCAAAGGCGTACCGCATTAAAGGGTATGTCAATTTAAAAGAAGGACAAACATTAGCTGTTCAATGCGTTTTCGGTAAAATTGAATTCAGCCCGGTCAGCCATAATTTTCATCCCACCGAACTGGTTGCTTTAACCGACCAGTTTTCTTTAAATGATTGGAATCAATCGTTTAAAGAACATGCGCAATAATGAACATTAGATCGAAATGATTGTTTTTGGCCTCAAACGTGCTTCAAATCATGTTAAATTAACTTCTTAGAAACAATTTAAATTAGCTATTTTAGTGGAAACTTTTTGGGGAAAATAGTGGGTTGGGCTACTTTTGTATGCGAATATTAATGTCAACACGATTAAATAAATAATTTATGAGCAAGTTTTTAACTGCGTCAATTGGCAGAAAGTTTATAATGAGCATTTCAGGGCTTTTCCTGGTTGTTTTTATCGCTGTCCACTTGACTGTGAATATTCTGTTAATTTTTGACGACAGCGGGGAACTTTTTAACCGCGCTGCCCACTTTATGGCTACAAATCCGGCCGTTAAAATCATTGAACCCCTGCTGGGACTGGGTTTTCTGGTGCATATTCTCTGGTCTTTTTTCCTCGAATATGAAAACTGGCGTGCCCGACCGGTAAAATACGATAAAAAGAGCCCGGGAGTTTCCAGTTCGTGGACTTCGCGAAATATGCTTGTTCTTGGGGCATTGGTGCTGGTTTTCCTCATCGTGCACATCATTCACTTTTTCTGGGTTATCAGGTTTAATCCTGAATCGATGAATACAGTGGTAATAGGAGGTAAACAGATGGAAGATACCTATACGCTGGTGGCCGATTTGTTTAAGGGCAGTGTAGCCTACGATATTTTTTACATTTTCGGTGGAATTCTTTTAGGCTTTCATCTTTCACACGGTTTCTGGTCAGGCTTCCACACATTGGGCCTGAGCAATAAAAAATGGATGAGCAGACTTCAGATTATTGGAAAGATTTACGCCATTATTGTAGCTATTGGATTTGCTGCTATCCCGCTGTACTTCCTCATTAAATTTTAAATCCGAAAAAGTATTTGGTTATGAGTATATTAGATTCAAAAATACCTGTAGGGCCTTTGGCTGAAAAGTGGACCAGGCATAAGGCAAATATTAAAGTGGTAAGCCCGGCCAATAAACGCAAACTGGAGGTGATTGTAGTGGGAACCGGACTTGGCGGCGCGTCTGCTGCTGCTTCGCTTGCCGAGCTGGGCTACAACGTAAAGGCGTTTTGCTACCAGGATAGTCCGCGCCGTGCACACTCCATTGCTGCACAGGGCGGTATCAATGCCGCAAAAAATTATCAGAACGACAACGACTCGGTTTTCCGGTTGTTTTACGATACCATAAAAGGGGGCGACTACCGTTCGCGGGAGGGAAATGTGTACCGCTTAGCTGAAGTCTCTCCAAATATTATTGATCAGTGTGTGGCCCAGGGCGTTCCTTTTGGCCGCGAATATGGCGGATTGCTTGCCAACCGAACATTTGGCGGTGCATTGGTAAGCCGTACTTTTTATGCACGGGGGCAAACCGGTCAGCAGTTGCTTATAGGGGCCTATCAGGCCATGAACCGACAGATTTCAATGGGAAATGTTGAAATGTACAGCAGGCACGAAATGCTCGACGTGGT
>Ga0334901_1003940_pt1 | contig 10604 bp, 7 predicted proteins | sample GraSluR3_MG_3_FD_207216 | JGI IMG/M metagenome (GOLD analysis project Ga0334901, IMG submission 207216) | Sludge microbial communities from methane-producing bioreactor in Wageningen University, Netherlands - Granular Sludge_15_08-R3 | ecosystem: Engineered > Bioreactor > Anaerobic > Unclassified...
CAGCCGGAGACTGAAGTCTCCTCTACAGGGGTACAGGAGAGATGGATGGCCAATTCCTGCCATACCCTTCAGCCGGAGACTGAAGTCTCCTCTACAGGGGTACCGGAGAGATGGATGGCCAATTCCTGCCATACCCTTCAGCCGGAGACTGAAGTCTCCTCTACAGGGGTACGGGAGAGATGGATGGCCAATTCCTGCCATACGCTTCAGCCGGAGACTGAAGTCTCCTCTACGGGGTGGGGGGATGGAGAAACAGTAATCTACCGTTTTAAGATTTTCGCCTTTTGGGAATCATATTCCTCCTGGGTTATATATTCTTTTTCCAACAGCTGAGCCAGTTTAAGAAGTTCATCGGCGACATAACTGCTGTCGGTATCTTTTTCAGGCGGAGCATTTTGGCCGTATTCTTTGTCTTTGGCAACCAAATAACTTAATAAACTTTGCCAGTAGACTGCGTTCTCCAGCGCATTCAAATATATTGAATTGTTTTTCTCAACCGGTCTATCTACTTCCATAAATTTAATTAAATGTCTGCTGTTTTTATCATCATTTATAATAATACAAATCTCTACCGTCTTTACCTTCTGTTTTTGACTTCGTTTAATACCTGTATTTACTTTATCCTGGCTTGCTTTAGATATATCCGGATTAGTTATTCCATCTTCCAGTATCTGCACTTCCATGATATCGTTAAAATTATAGATTTTGGTTTCCTGCTCAAGTTTATCTGCCACCGGATTTTCTATATTAGCAACACCATAAACCAGGCATAATTTACCCCTGGCTTCATCTACAGCTATACCTGAATCACCTTTGTTTGTCAGGTAGGTTTGGGAAGGAGCCAGGTTATCTATATTATCCAGGATTTCTGAGAAACTTTTTTCTGATAATGATTTCGTAGCCCTGGACAACCAGGATGCTACCGCATAAACTACCCCACAGGTTACTAATATTCCAATAATTATCTCCATTAAATATCCCACACCCCTTTTTTCTCTAGTTCATGATTGATTCCACTGTGATAAAACTTGATTCTTATATCGTAGTAGAAGATACTTCAGTATCCCCTATATACCGTTATTATCTGACCGGACGGAGACAGAAGTCTCCTCTATTCTTTCCAACTTTCCAACTACTTTTTGCAGTATAATCACGATTCCCTTTTTTATACTTTTATCATCTAATTAGAGTTTCTCCAGATAGCCCTTCATAATCTCCAGCTCCTCCGCAGCCAGTTTCTTCAATTTAGCCACCGCTATTTCTACAACCTCTAGACTTTCCCCTTCTAATTCTTCTCTGAGGAGTTTTTCGAATGGAATAATACTTATTCTTGATACTGCTTCTGCAGCATCAATCTGGGCAAAAAAACCGTTAAAAAGAGTCATTAATCTAGAAAAATACGCTTCTACCCAGTTTTCAATTTGTTCCTCATCCATTATTCCATTAGTAAAATTAAACTTTTTAGTCTGGTACATCTTTGAGCCCCCTTATCCATGCCGTTTTTTAAGCAACTGCCTTTAAAACAGTTTCCAGTGCCAATCCCCCAGAGTCGGAGACTGAAGTCTCCTCTACGTTATAAGATTTCGGTTGTATTTCTCTGGAGGCTGTAAACCTTTTAGAATAACCTTTGTGTAATGCAGATACTTATCTTTCTCAAAATATTATATCATCTATAAGACAACTCTTCTGAAATAAAGGGATAATAAATCTGTGTTAACCAGTTTTCATCCGTGGTTAATTAACAAAAGGTAACTCCACTGCAAAAGGTAGTATTTATACATCATTATATAGTTGGAAAATTGAAAAACACCCGTATCTTTGTAGGGGAGACTTCTGCCTCCCCTAAATACCGTTTTATGTATGCCAGAGACCTGTATTTTAAAGCCTTTCTAAATGTTTAGCACCTTAACCTTTTTAATAAAAGATCGACAGCTCTCTGCCATTATTTCCAGGTCGGTTTTACTGTAGGGAACCACCTCTTCATAACCGGGGTCAAGTGTATGCTGCGGATTAAACTGCTGCAGGGAATAGGTTTTGGCTCCCATAAGATATCTGGCTATCTGGATTATGTCTTCAGGAGTGTGCAGACCCCTGACCACTGTTGTTCTGAATTCAATTTCAATAGGCGCCCTTTTTAGCAGATAAATCGAATTAAGCAGATTTAAAAAGTCCTCGGAGCTTATTTTTCCGGCTGCTTTTAAGTATTTGCTGTATTCCAGGGGTGCCTTTACATCCATAGCAATGTAATCTAATAATCCCTCTTTAATCAGCTCTTCCAGCATTAATGAATTGGTCCCATTGGTATCGAGCTTTACCAGTAATCCCTGGTTTTTTAACTGCTGGCACATTCCGGGAAGTTTACTGTTTAATGTCGGCTCACCACCGCTTATAACCACGGCATCTATAAATCCCCGGCGTTCTTCAAGAAATTTCATTAATTCTTCTGTTGAGAGATACGACTGATCTGCCTTTCCCGGTTTTATTAATAAATGACCATTATGGCAGTATGGACAGCGAAAATTACACCCCCGGGTAAATAGTACTGTAGCTATTTGTCCCGGGTAATCTACCAGGCTCTGTTTAATAATTCCACCAAAATCCATTTATTGCTCCTGTTCTTTTTAATCATCCCACATTATATGTCTGCCGGTTTTTAAATTCCTGCTGTTTGCCTTCGTTCCACTGGTCAACCGGGCGCAGGTAGCCAACTACCCTTGAATATACCTCACAGGAGGTTTTTATACCTGAAGCCTGGCAGGTGGGGCAAAGAAAATGCTCGCCGGTAATATACCCGTGCTGGGGACAAATACTAAAAGTAGGTGAAATATAAAAATACGGCATAGTAAACAGCTCACAGGCTTTTTTAATCAATCTTTTTACGGAATCATTATCAGGCAGGGCCTCACCTAAGAATATATGGAAAGTAGTACCTCCAGTATACATGCTCTGCAGGGGATCCTGCAGTTTCATGGATTTAAACAAGTCATCAGTGTAGCCCACCGGCAGATGAGTAGAATTGGTGTAAAAAGGCTCTACTCCCTGGCTTTTTGCTTCATCATTATTAGCAACAATGATATCCGGAAATCTTACCCGGTCTTTCCTGGGCATGCTGTAACTTACACCTTCAGCCGGTGTTGCTTCGAGGTTGTAGAGGTTTCCCGTTTCCTCCTGGTAAGATAATATCCGGGTTCTCATAAATTCTAATACCTCAAGCACAAAAGCGTGTCCCTCATCAGATCCAATATCCTGCCCCAGGAAATTCAAGCAGGATTCATTCATCCCCACCAGTCCAATAGTGGAAAAATGGTTTATCCAGTGCTGCCCTGTGGCCTGTTTTACCCCCCTCAGGTAAAACTGGGAATAAGGATATAACCCTGATTCAGTCAGGTTTTCTAAAACCTTGCGCTTTATTTCCAGGCTGTCTCTAGCCAGATCCATAACCTCGGTCAGCTTCATAAAGTAATCCTCCCGGTCATCTGCTTGATAACCTATACAGGGCATATTTATAGTGACTACCCCAATAGAACCGGTAAGCGGGTTAGATCCGAACAACCCCCCGCCGCGTTTTCTCAGTTCCCGGTTGTCTAAGCGCAGCCGGCAGCACATGCTTCTGGCATCTTCCGGGTCCATATCGGAATTAATATAGTTGGAAAAGCCCGGTATGCCATATTTAGCCGTCATTTCCCAGATCTTATTATATTCGGGTTTGTCCCAATCAAAGTCGGTGGTAATATTGTAAGTCGGTATGGGGAAGGTAAAGACCCTTTCTTCAGCATCACCCTCCATCATAACTTCAGCAAAGGCTTTATTAAGGATGTCCATCTGCTCCTGGAACTCTTTATAGGTCTTGTCCATTAACCTGCCGCCGATGATTGCCGGCTCATCCTGCATATGTTTAGGCACCTTCAGGTCCATGGTTATGTTGGTAAAGGGCGTATTACCAGTAATGAATACTTTCCCGTTACGCCTGGCTATTACGGTTTCATTATCTGTATTAGGACACCAGATTATTCCTTTATATTCAACCTTCTCAACCTTATTTATATAGGTATCCTTATGCCTGATAACCCTGATAATAAATCGATCTTTTACCGATAGTTCATTATCCGGCTTCCTGACCAGAACAGTAGCCCCATATCCAGCATTGACAATTACCTGCAGTAACTGGTCTTTGATTACCTCGGAGGTGGTAGTAATTTTGCAATTTTCACAGCCGTCTCCCTTAATGTAGGTTTCTAGAAAAATCCTGGAGGATTCTGCATCTGCATTTAAAATGGTCTCGGGAATAAACTTGATTCCGCGTTTTTTATCGGTCCCGAAGATTTCAAATACCCTCCTGGTACTATCTGCATTGAATCTAATTACATTACATTCCTCTCCCAGCCCCTCTTGCGTACGTTCAGTGTAATGCAAGCCAAGCTCACCGCACAATTCGACTATTTCCCGGTAATGTTGAGGGCTTTTAATTTTAGACTGGTAGATGCTGATTCTGCCATCACCTCTGCCACTGGTATCAAGCGACCCCTCAGATACTATCCAGGCAATCAGCTTAATAACATCTTCCGGCATATCGGTCTCACCTTTAACATTCCCCTCACTCCCTACCGGAACGATGAACGGGGATTTTAGCTTCAGCACATCTTCAATTTTTTCAAGGATATAGTCCGGGGAGTTAAATTTCTTTCTGACTACACGGTGTTCCGGGGAAATCAACTGGTCGCTGATGCGGTTTTTCAGGTTATACATAATTCCCTGGTATTCCCTGGCAAAGAGTTTTTTTACCGGCAGGTATTCGACGAATCCTTTTTCTACATTAAATGTCGCTATTATATCTCCTGCCTGCAGCTCATGGTGTTTTTTCCAACCGTTTACTCCCAGAATTTCTGTATCCTCAGACATACATTGAAAACCCACCCGGGTAGGAACATTAATATTAAATATGAATTCCTGAAGAGACTGTTTCACCTGTTTATAGTCTAGATTATCATAATAAATAAATGGAGCCAGTAAGGTATCAAAATTAGAAAAGGCCTGGGCCCCGGCGGCTTCTCCCTGCAGGGTATAGAAGAAATTAACTATCTGCCCTAACACCGCCCGGAAATGCTTGGCCGGTTTGCTGACTACTTTTCCCCGGGCACCTTTGAATCCTTCCCGTAAAAGGTCCTGCAGATCCCAGCCTACACAGTAAACCGCCAGAATACCCAGGTCGTGGATGTGAAAATCCCCTGCCTCCTGGGCCTCTTTCATCTGGGGAGTATAGATCTGGTTAAGCCAGTACTGGCTGGTCACAATAGAGGAAACATGAAAATTCATTCCCTGCAGGCTGAAGTTCATATTGGAGTTCTCTTTTACCCGCCAGTCGCTCCTGTCCAGATAATTCTTGATTATTTCGTTGTTTTCTAATAGCTGTTTGCTGTCTCTTATGTTCTCATGCTGTTTACGGTATAGTATGTAGGCCTTGGCTGTTTTATAGTGGCCATTTTTAACCAGGACTCTTTCCACCAGATCCTGAATATCTTCAACTGATAATACTTCAAAACTATCCATTGACTGGTATTCTGCAAGCTCAACGACCTTATCGGCTAAAACTTCTGCTTTCTGCCGATTTCTTCCCCCTACCGCCCTGGCAGCTTTAAAGATTGCTTCAACAATCTTTTCCTTTTCAAAGGCTACTATCCGCCCATCTCTTTTTTTAATCTGAGTGATATTCATAGATAGATATATCTCCCTTCAATAAATACTATATATAGTCTATCATCAAATATAGCATACCATATATAGTGTTTATTTGTAATACTATATGCTTTTTTTATAGGGATTTTAGATTCGAGGTTTTGACCTTAATCCTTTAACCCTTAAATGAGAATTCTGCATAAGCCATCCCTGTCTTCAGGATGACAGTGAAGCCGGAGACTGAAGTCTCCTCTACGGGGGTTGTGGGTTTTTCGTTTGCCCTTTTCAATCTTGGTTGGTTCTACAGTGGGCCTGAAATCTCCCCCCCCCTACGCTTTTGCTGTCTTTTCCCTCTGGAGACTGTAGTCTCATCTACGAGTGCAGGGTTGCAATTGTATAGAAAAGGCTGTTATACAAAATCCTTAAATAAAGTTCAGTTGCTATTATAATATTTTTATATCTTGATTGCACGAGAAAAACCTTAATTATTGAACATGTATAGGAGATGTTTTGTACCCGTAGGGAAGACACCCCGGCTGCCCGGTATTTTACTCCTCAGTAAAAAGGTGCTGCCACTGCAAAAAAAAAGTAGTATTTATCCACTATAAACCTTAAAGGAGGCTTTATTCTCCATTAATACCATTATTATCTGGTTGGCCGGAGACTGAAGTCTCCTCACGAGGATGCCGGGGATTACGGGGGCTTAAGACTGCAGAGCAGGTGTGAAATCTACATAACTGCCGCCATTATTGCTTTATGGGCATGCAGGCGGTTTTCCGCTTCATCAAATACTGCCGATTGTGGCCCATCCATTACTTCATCAGTGATTTCTTTTCCCCTTTTTGCCGGCAGACAGTGGAGGACTATCGCATTTTTTTGGGCACGGTTCATCAGTTTGCTGTTAACCTGGTATTTCAGGAATTTTTGTTCCTTTTCATCGGCTTCATCTTCCTGCCCCATACTGGCCCAGACATCAGTATAAACTACATCGGCACCGTCTACAGCCTCAACCGGATCTTCCACTACCCATAGTTTGGCTCCGGTAGCCCCAGCATCTTCCCTGGCCATTTGCAGTATCTTATCATCAGGCGCAAAACCTTCAGGTGCTGCTATAACCACATCCATCCCCACTTTAGCCCCTCCAAATAACAGGGAATGGGCTACATTGTTTCCATCTCCAATAAATGCACATTTTAATCCCTTAAGCTTCCCCTGGTGTTCTTTTATGGTCATTAAGTCTCCAATAACCTGAGTAGGGTGCAGCAGATCAGTAAGCCCATTTATTACCGGAATTGATGTCCAATGGGCAAGTTCTAATACCTCTTCATGGGAAAAAGTCCTGATCATTATTCCATCAAGCATACGGTCAAGCACCAGAGCGGTATCTTTAATTGTCTCTCCCCGTCCGACCTGTATATCTCTTGGACTCAAAAACAATGCATGGCCTCCCAGTTGATACATTCCTACTTCGAATGCTACCCGGGTTCTGGTGGAAGACTTCTGAAATATCATTCCCAGGGTTTTACCTGATAGATAGTGATGCAATTGTCCCTTTTTCTGCAACTTTTTAATATCCGCTCCTATTTCAAGCAGATACTCTATTTCTCCAGCGCTAAAATCATGTATGCTTATAAAATCACGGCCCCTTAAAGTATCTTTAATTTCCTGCATCTTTTCAACTCCCCATCTACATTTTTTATGGTATTTGGTTACCATTCTTTTAGGGCTTCTTTAAATATATTTATGGCCTGGTTAATCTCAGTTTCGTTTACTGTTAAAGGCGGCACAAAACGTACTACCCTGGGGCCTGCAGCAACCAGCAGCAGCCCTTTTTCCAGGCATAGGTCTATAAGTTTTTTTACTTCGGCATTAAATTCCACCCCCAGCATTAATCCCTTTCCTCGAATCTCGATGATCCTATTGTCACTGACTTTCTTCAATGCCTGGATCATATAATTCCCTGTGGTATTAACCTTTTGCAGAAAGTCTTTATTAGCTACGGTTTCAACTACATAATTGGCTGCAGCTGTCGCCAATGGGTTTCCACCAAAAGTTGCAGCATGATCACCGGGAGCAAATCCCCCGGCAGCCTTATCATTAGCCAGCATAGCCCCAATAGGAAAACCGCCTCCCAGCCCCTTAGCCATAGTAAGTATATCCGGCTTCACCCCATATTTTTGGAAAGCAAAAAAATCGCCGGTTCTGCCCATTCCACATTGTACTTCATCAAAGATTAATAGGAGATTTTCCTGCTGACAGATTTCCTTTATTCCTCTTAAGAAGTCTAATTCAGCTGGTTTTATTCCACCTTCGCCCTGAATAGGCTCTACCATAACAGCAGCCGTATCCTCATTAACCGCCTTTTTTACTGATGCCAGGTCATTAAATTCGGCATAGTTAAATCCTTGAGGCAGGGGAGCAAAGCCTTCCTGGTATTTTGGCTGTCCGGTAGCAGCAACTGTAGCTAAAGTTCTTCCATGAAAAGAGCCTTTAAATACAATAATCTGATTCTTGTTTCCATCTTTATTGCGGTAAAAGTATTTGCGGGCTAGTTTAATTGCTGCTTCATTGGCTTCTGCACCACTGTTACAAAAAAATGCTTTGTCCAGCCCAGATTCTTCTACTAATTTTTCAGCTAGTTCCACCTGGGGTTTTATCCAATAAAGGTTGGATACATGCCATAATTCCTGCGCCTGTTTGGTTATTACCTTATTTAGATCATCACTGCTGTGGCCAAGTAGACATACGGCAATCCCGGCAACAAAATCCAGATACTGTTTACCGTCGGCATCCCAAACGTATGAACCTTTTCCTTTAACTAGAGCTATAGGAAAACGCCCATAGGTATTCATAACATACTCCTGTCCTTTTTTAACTATGTCGTTATTGGTCATTTATAAGTCTCCTTTCGCTTTAACCGGAGACTGAAGTCTCCTCTACCTGTGTCTTTGGGATATCAGGTTTTTTTGTAGTGGAGACTTTAGTCTCCAGCTTCCTTGTTTATTGTGCTCGCTAACCGAAACTGAAGTCTCCTCTGCGGTTTCAGGCATAAGTATAATCTTCAGCTATACCACAATTTTCAGGGCATAATACGGTCTTTGGGCATGATACTGCTTAATCAGAACATAGTAAGAGTTTTTTGTGGTATTGATTTATTCATTAATCACCATAGTCCCTATACCCTTATCAGTAAAAATCTCCAGGAGGGTAGAATGGGGTACCCTTCCATCAATAATATGGGTCCTGCCTACTCCCCCTGCAACCGACTGAACACAGCATTTTACTTTGGGAATCATCCCCCCGGCAATAATGCCCTGGCCTATATAATTATCTACTTCACTGACTCTCAGAACTGAAATTAGACTCTCTTTGTCTTCAGGGTCTCTTAATAGACCGGGGACATCAGTAAGCAAAACCAGTTTATCTGCTTTCATTGCTACCGCTATGGCTGAAGCAACTAAATCAGCATTTATGTTATAGCTTTCCCGGTTATCACCCATGCCTATAGGTGCAATAACTGGAATATATCCATTTTCAATTACGGTTGCTATTAATTCTGGATTAATTGAGCTCACTTCTCCAACAAAACCCATCTCGCCACCAGCATCTATAGGATGGGCCCTGATTATTCCCCCATCTTTACCGGATATCCCTACTGCCTTACCGCCAATAGAATTTATCCCCGCCACAATTTCCTTATTTACTTTGCCTCCCAAGACCATTTCTACTATCTCCATTGTTTCTTTGCTGGTAACCCGGAGCCCATTGGAGAAACTGGTTTCAATACCCAGCCGTTTCAACATCAGATTGATCTCTGGCCCTCCCCCGTGTACAACTACGGGATGCATACCAACATATTTCATCAGCACTATATCCTGCATTATTTTACTCTTTAAATCACAATCGGTCATAGCTGCCCCACCATATTTTATTACCACTTTTTTCCCGTGAAACTCTTTTATGTAAGGCAGAGCCTCTACCAGTATCTCAGCCTTTTGCATTGCTGAAATAATCATTCCCCTTCACTCCTTCTTCTCTAGGTCCGGTATTCTGCATTAATACGAATATATTCATAAGAGAGGTCACATCCCCAGGCTGTAGCTTCACAGTTCCCGGATTTTAAATCAAATGTTATACTAACCGGATCTTTTCGCAGTTCTTCGCGAGCCTTATCTTCATCAAATAACAATCCCCTTCCATTTTCAGCCATTTTTTCCTGCCCTAGATAGATGTCAACTTTAGCAGGATCAAAATCAGCCTGGGAGTATCCAGCTGCTGCCAGAATCCTACCCCAATTAGCATCCTCTCCAAAAACTGCAGTTTTAGTAAGATTAGACCCGGTAATCGAACGTCCGATAAAACGTGCGGTTTTAAGGTCAGAAGCATTAATAACCCGCACCTCTATTAAACGGGTAGCCCCTTCTCCATCCCGGGCAATCATTTTAGCCAGGCTTATATTAACAAAATCAATTGCTTCCTGTAGTTTTTGATAATCCCTGGAATCAATATCATCAATACACCTGTTGCCAGCTAAACCATTAGCCATAATTACTACCATATCATTGGTTGAGGTATCCCTGTCTACACTAATCATGTTATAAGACCGATCAGTGGAGTTCTTTATCATCTTTTCTAAACAAATGTTGTCTATCGCAGCATCTGTTGTTATAAAGGCCAGCATAGTTGCCATATTAGGGTGTATCATACCTGATCCTTTAGCCATAGCACCTATGCGAACCGGTTTCCCCTGGATTTCAATCTCTACTGCTATTTCCTTTGGCTTAAGATCAGTTGTCATTATTGCCAGTGAAGCATTATGAGAACCTTCTTTAGAAATGATTTCCGCCGCCCTTTGTATCCCTTTTATTACTCTGTCCATCGGCATGTATACTCCGATTACTCCTGTTGATGCAACTACCACATCACCAGCC